>ENA-ORDC01000631-ORDC01000631.1-marine-metagenome-genome-assembly--contig:-NODE-631-length-33030-cov-6.554760_pt1 | contig 33030 bp, 51 predicted proteins | sample MGYA00237783_ERZ508515 | MGnify/ENA primary metagenome ERZ508515 (study PRJEB26186, sample SAMN06268792) | marine metagenome | isolation source: Eden Landing Ponds, San Francisco, CA, USA | place... | reverse complement strand
GGGCGCGTCCGGGTCAATTGCGGCATGCAACACCCGATCTCCCTTCCCGTCCCAGCGGATATGGACGTGGAACAGGGGGAGCGCGTGACCGTCAGGGTCTCTTCGCGACGGCCGGTCCGGGCGAAACTCGTCGACGCCCCCACAACGGGATTCGACGTTGTCGCCGCGGACCTCGATGCGGCACTCTCGCGCGACGATGCCGGGCTCACTATCGCGTCCTCGCGATACGGCGAGCCGGTAACGTCGACCCGTCTCGGCCAGTTGGCCGAGCGGCGCGACGCCGAGGGCGGCATGACCGTCGCCTTCGGGGCACCCGAGCGCGGGTTACCGTCGATACTCGACGTTGCCCCGGACGCCGTCGGGGGAGACCAGACGAGCGACGAACCAGAAGGGTTCGACCTCTGGCTGAATACGGTTCCGAACCAGGGCAGTGAGGTCGTGCGAACGGAAGAAGCTCTGTTCGCCTCCCTCACCTGTCTAACCCTCACGGAGTAAACGAATGCCACAACCAAGCAGACCACGCAAAGGCTCGCTGGGCTTCGGCCCGCGCAAGCGCTCGACGAGCGAGACGCCTCGCTTCAACAGCTGGCCGTCTGACGACGGGCAGCCGGGCGTCCAAGGGTTCGCCGGCTACAAGGCAGGCATGACACACGTCGTGCTCGTCAACGACGAACCCAACTCCCCCCGCGAGGGGATGGAGGAGACTGTCCCGGTGACAGTCATCGAGACGCCGCCGATGCGCGCCGTCGCCCTGCGAGCGTACGAAGACACGCCGTACGGTCAGCGTCCGCTGACGGAAGTCTGGACCGACGAGTTCCACTCGGAACTCGACCGGACCCTGGACGTTCCGGAGGACCACGACCCGGACGCTGCTGAGGAACAGGTACGTGACGCACTCGAGGCCGGTGACCTCGGGGACGTGCGACTCATTACGCACACCGTCCCCGACGCCGTCCCGAGCGTCCCGAAGAAAAAGCCCGACGTGATGGAGACTCGCGTCGGCGGTGGGTCCGTTTCGGACCGCCTCGACCACGCCCTCGACCTCGTCGAGGACGGTGGCGAACACGCCATGAACGACATCTTCCGCGCCGGCGAGTACGCCGACGTGGCCGGTGTCACGAAAGGCAAAGGGACGCAGGGTCCCGTCAAGCGATGGGGCGTCCAGAAGCGGAAAGGCAAGCACGCCCGCCAGGGATGGCGTCGACGGATCGGCAACCTCGGTCCGTGGAACCCGTCCCGTGTGCGCTCGACGGTCCCCCAGCAGGGGCAGACCGGCTACCACCAGCGCACCGAGCTCAACAAGCGCCTCATCGACATCGGCGACGGCGACGAACCGACCGTCGATGGTGGCTTCGTCAACTACGGCGAAGTCGATGGGCCGTACACGCTCGTGAAGGGCTCCGTGCCCGGTCCGGACAAGCGCCTGGTGCGCTTCCGGCCCGCGGTGCGTCCGAACGACCAGCCGCGCCTCGACCCCGAGGTGCGCTACGTCTCCAACGAATCGAACCAGGGATAACCTATGCAGGCAACAATCTACGACCTGGACGGCAACACAGACGGCGAGGTCGACCTGCCGGACGTCTTCGAGACGCCGGTTCGGTCCGACCTCATCGGCAAAGCTGTACGTGCCGCACAGGCCAACCGAAAGCAGGACTACGGGTCCGACGAGTACGCCGGCCTCCGAACGCCGGCCGAGTCCTTCGGTAGCGGCCGCGGCCAGGCACACGTCCCGAAGCAGGACGGCCGTGCCCGCCGCGTCCCGCAGGCGGTCAAGGGGCGAAGCGCCCACCCGCCGAAAGCCGAGAAGGACCGCTCGCTCGACCTCAACGACAAGGAACGGCAGCTGGCCGTTCGCTCGGCGCTGGCCGCGACGGCCGACGCCGACCTCGTCGCCGACCGCGGCCACGAGTTCGACCGTGACGAAGTGCCCGTCGTCGTCTCCGACGACTTCGAGGACCTCGTCAAGACGCAGGAAGTCGTCTCGCTGCTGGAGGCGCTCGACGTCGACGCCGACATCGACCGCGCCGACGAGACGAAGATCAAGGCTGGGCAGGGCTCGGCCCGCGGACGGAAGTACCGTCGTCCCGCCTCGATCCTCTTCGTGACCAGCGACGAGCCGTCGACGGCCGCCCGCAACCTCGCGGGAGCCGACGTGGCGACCGCAAGCGAGGTCAACACGGAAGACCTCGCGCCCGGCGGCGCGCCCGGTCGACTCACCGTCTTCACGGAATCCGCACTCGCGGAGGTGGCCGAGCGATGAGCTGGGATGTCATCAAACACCCACACGTCACCGAGAAGGCCATGAACGACATGGACTTCCAGAACAAGCTCCAGTTCGCCGTCGACGACCGCGCCTCCAAGGGCGATGTCGCCGACGCCGTCGAGGAGCAGTACGACGTGACAGTCGAACAGGTCAACACGCAGAACACGATGGACGGCGAGAAGAAGGCCGTCGTTCGCCTCTCCGAGGACGACGACGCCCAGGAAGTCGCCTCCAGAATTGGGGTGTTCTAACGATGGGACGACGAATCCAAGGACAACGGCGCGGCCGCGGGACCTCCACGTTCCGTGCTCCGTCGCACCGTTACAAGGCTGATCTGGAGCACCGCAAGGTCGAGGACGGCGACGTCGTCGCCGGCACGGTCGTCGATATCGAGCACGACCCTGCCCGCTCGGCTCCGGTCGCCGCCGTCGAGTTCGAAGACGGCGACCGACGACTCATCCTCGCGCCGGAAGGCGTCGGGGTGGGTGACGAGCTACAGGTCGGCGTCAGCGCCGAGATCGCACCCGGGAACACGCTCCCGCTGGCGGAGATCCCAGAGGGGGTCCCGGTGTGCAACGTCGAATCCAGCCCCGGTGACGGTGGGAAGTTCGCCCGCGCGTCGGGTGTCAACGCCCAGCTGCTCACCCACGACCGCAACGTCGCGGTCGTCAAGCTCCCTTCCGGGGAGATGAAGCGGCTTGACCCGCAGTGTCGTGCCACCATCGGCGTCGTCGCCGGTGGCGGCCGAACTGACAAGCCGTTCGTGAAGGCTGGCAACAAGCATCACAAGATGAAGGCGCGAGGGACGAAGTGGCCCAACGTCCGCGGTGTGGCGATGAACGCCGTCGACCACCCGTTCGGTGGCGGCGGCCGCCAGCACCCCGGCAAGCCCAAGTCCATCTCGCGGAACGCCCCGCCAGGACGTAAGGTCGGGGACATCGCCTCGAAGCGAACTGGTCGAGGTGGCAACGAATGAGCTCAGAATATCAAATCGGCCACGAAGGAGAGTTCTCCTTCCGCGGCCACACGCTCGACGAGCTGCAGGAGATGGAGCTCGAGGAAGTCGCGGAACTGCTCCCCGCTCGACAGCGGCGAAGTATCGTACGCGGCCTGACCGAGGAGAAACACAAGCTCCTCGAAAAGGCCCGCGAGGCCGGCGAAGAGGAGACAGCCAACGACCCGATCCGGACGCACCTGCGCGACATGCCGGTGCTGCCGGAGATGGTCGGGCTGACCTTCGCCGTCCACGACGGCCAGAACTTCGAGCGTGTCAAAGTCGAGCCCGAGATGCTCGGCCACTACCTCGGTGAGTTCCAGCTCACCCGGAGTAGTGTCGAACACGGTCAGGCCGGTATCGGAGCGACACGCTCCTCGAAGTTCGTACCGCTCAAATAATCATGGGAATCAGTTACTCAGTCGAAGCCGACCCGGACACGACGGCCAAAGCGATGCTCCGGGAGCGGCAGATGAGCTTCAAGCACAGCAAGGCCATCGCCCGCGAGATCAAGGGCAAAACGGCCGGCGAGGCTGTCGACTACCTCGAGGCGGTTATCGAGGGCGACCAGCCCGTTCCGTTCAAACAGCACAACTCGGGCGTCGGCCACAAAAGCAAGGTCGACGGCTGGGACGCCGGACGCTACCCGGAGAAGGCCAGCAAGGCCTTCCTCGACCTGCTCGAGAACGCGGTCGGCAACGCCGACCACCAGGGCTTCGACGGTGAGGCCATGACCATCAAGCACGTCGCCGCCCACAAGGTCGGCGAGCAGCAGGGTCGCAAGCCCCGCGCGATGGGGCGTGCCTCGGCGTGGAACAGCCCGCAGGTTGACGTCGAACTCATCCTCGAAGAGCCGGAGGTCGAAGAATAATGGCCGACGAACAACAGTTCATCGAGGACGGACTCCAGCGGACCCAGATCGACGAGTTCTTCGCAGAGGAACTCGGTCGAGCCGGCTACGGCGGCATGGACGTCGCCAAGACGCCGATGGGGACCCAGATCGTGCTCAAAGCCGAGAAGCCAGGGATGGTCATCGGCAAGGGCGGGAAGAACATCCGGAAGATCACGACGGAACTCGAGGACCGATTCAACCTCGACGACCCGCAGGTCGACGTGCAGGAAGTCGACGAGCCGGACCTCAACGCCCGCATCGTCGCGGACCGACTGGCCAACGCACTCGAGCGTGGCTGGTACTTCCGCAAGGCGGGCCACACCACCATCGACCGTATCATGGAGTCGGGCGCGCTCGGCGCAGAGATCGTCCTCTCCGGCAAGGTCACGGGTGCACGCTCACGCGTGGAGAAGTTCAACCGCGGCTACGTCAAGCACAACGGCGAACCCGCAGAGGAGATCGTCGACAGCGGTGTCGGCGTCGCCGTGATGAAGCTCGGTACCATCGGGGTCCGAGTCAAGATCATCCCGCCGGACGCGGAGCTCCCCGACGACTTCGAGATCTACGAGGATGTCGACGTCGAGGACTACGTGGCCGACACCGACGGCGAGTCCGTCGAGGAACTCCTCGAAGGCGAGCCCGAAGACAGCGAGACGGCCGAGGAACTCGACGAAGACGTGGCCGCCGGGGCCGACGACGACTCCGAGGCTGACGAGGAGTTCGTCGACGAGGAGATCGTCGAGGAAGACGTCGAAGTCCCGACCGACGACGATGTCGAGGACGTCGACGTCGACGAACTCGAAGAGGCTGTCGACGAGGAACTCGACGAGGACGTCGAAGCCGAAGCCGAAGAGCTGATGGACGAAATGGACGACGAGGAGGCTGACGACGAATGACCGTCCTGCACGTCCAAGAGATTCGGGACATGACGCCCGCCGAGCGCGAGGCGGAACTCGACGACCTGAAGACCGAACTGCTGAACGCCCGGGCCGTGCAGGCCGCGGGTGGTGCACCGGAAAACCCCGGTCGCATCAAGGAGCTGCGGAAGGCCATCGCCCGCATCAAGACGATTCAGGGCGAAGAAGGCGACCTGCAGGAGAACGAATAATGCCACTGACACCCGAGACGCTCCCACGACACGAACTTGTCGGCCTCGACTGTGAGGTCGTCGCAGCGTCCAATCCGGACGCTGTCGGTATCAGCGGCACTGTCGTCATGGAGACGACACAGATGCTGACAATCGAGGGGGCTGACCGGGTGTGGCACGTGCCGAAGGACAGCGCGACCTTTTCGTTCGCCGTTGACGGACAGCGAGTCCGGGTCGACGGCGACCGACTCGTCGCGCGTCCCGCTCGTCGCACAGAGAACACAGGAGATTCACTATGGCGCTAGGACTGAACGTACAGGAACCGGAGGAGACCTGTGCCGATCAGAACTGCCCGTTCCACGGAGAGCTCTCCGTGCGCGGACAGACACTGAACGGCGAGGTAGCCTCCACTGACATGGAGAAGACCGTTGTCGTCGAGCGCGAGTACGACGTGAAGGTGCCGAAATACGACCGCTTCATGAAGCGGCGGAGCCGCGTTCCGGCTCACGCACCCGACTGTCTCGACCTCGCGGTCGGTGACACGGTCACGATAGCAGAGTGTCGACCGCTCTCGAAAACGAAAAGCCACGTCGTCGTCGGCGTGGTCGCCGACGAACAGGACGGTGATGCCTGATGGAAGCACTCGGTGCTGACGTCACGCAAGGCCTGGAGAAGGGCTCGCTCATCACGTGTGCGGACAACACGGGAGCGCGCGAACTCAAGGTCATTTCCGTCCACGGCTACTCGGGAACGAAGAACCGCCACCCCAAAGCTGGGCTGGGCGACAAGATCACGGTCTCGGTCACCAAGGGGACGCCCGAAATGCGTCGCCAGGTGCTCGAAGCCGTCGTCGTCCGCCAGCGAAAGCCGATCCGTCGACCCGACGGCACCCGCGTCAAGTTCGAAGACAACGCGGCCGTCATCGTCGACGAGAACGAGGACCCGCGCGGGACCGAGCTGAAAGGTCCCATCGCACGGGAAGTCGCACAGCGATTCGGCAGTGTGGCATCAGCAGCGACGATGATCGTATAGAACCATGAGCAAGCAACCAGACAAACAACGCAAGAGTCAACGACGTGCTCCGCTTCACGAGCGGCACAAGCAGGTCCGGGCGACGCTCAGCGCCGACCTCCGCGAGGAGTACGGCCAGCGCAACGTCCGCGTCAACGCTGGTGACACCGTCGAGGTGCTCCGCGGCGACTTCGCCGGCGAGGAAGGCGAAGTCCTCAAGGTGGACCTCGACAAGGCCGTCATCCACGTCGAAGACGTCACGCTCGAGAAGACGGACGGCGAGGAAGTCCCGCGACCGCTTGACACCTCGAACGTCCGCGTGACGGACCTGGACCTCGAAGACGAGAAGCGCGAGGCGCGTCTCGAATCGGAGGATGATTCCGCATGAGTAACCACCAGAAGCGACTCTCGGTGCCCAACAGTTGGCCCGTAGAGCGCAAGACCGCGACGTTTACGGTGAAAGCCGGCGCCGGCCCGCACGGTGAGGACGGGGTTCCCCTACTCATCGTTCTTCGGGACGTGCTCGGCTACGCCGACAACCGCAAAGAAGCCCGCTACGCCCTCAACGAGGACAACGTCCTCATCAACGGGAAGGCCATCTCCGACGAGGAACGCCCCGTCGGGATGTTCGACATCCTGGCCTTCACCGAGCGCGAGGAGTACTACCGCGTGTTCCCCGGCGAGGGTGGTCGGCTGGCGCTGACCGCAATCGACCCGGACGCGGCCCAGTCCAAGCTCGGCAAGATCGTCACTAAGACCCACGTCTCCGGTGGCGAGGTTCAGCTTGGCCTCCACGACGGTGAGACGCTCATCGTCGAGGACGACCAGACCTACGACGCCGGTGACTCCATCGTCGTCGGCAACGAGGACGGCGAAATCGTGGCCCACTTCGAGTACGAAGAGGGCGCGCTCGTCACCGCCGTCGACGGCGCCCACGCGGGCGAAGTCGGCGAGATCGAGGAGATTCAGGTGACGCCGGGTTCGGCCCAGAACAACGTGATCGTCTCTCAGGACAAGGGCAGCGAGGCTTCGGACGAAGCCTCGGAAGGCGGCGAAGCCGCCGGTGGCTTCGAGACGGTCGAAGAGTACGTCGTCGTCATCGACGAGAACTTCACGGGTGATGACGAATGAGCTCCGAGAGTGAGTCCGGCGGCGACTTCCACGAGATGCGCGAACCGCGTATCGAGAAGGTCGTCGTTCACATGGGTATCGGCCACGGTGGCCGCGACCTCGCCAACGCGGAGGACATCCTCGGGGAGATCACCGGGCAGACGCCGGTCCGAACGAAGGCCAAGCGGACTGTCGGCGAGTTCGACATCCGCGAGGGCGACCCTATCGGTGCGAAGGTCACCCTCCGCGACGAGATGGCCGAAGAGTTCCTCCAGACAGCGCTGCCGCTCGCCGAGCTGGCGACGAGCCAGTTCGACGACACCGGTAACTTCAGCTTCGGCGTCGAGGAACACACCGAGTTCCCGAGCCAGGAGTACGACCCGAGCATCGGAATCTACGGGCTGGACGTGACGGTCAACCTCGTCCGCCCCGGCTACCGCGTCGCCAAGCGCGACAAGGCGTCGCGTTCGATTCCGACGAAGCATCGACTCAACCCGGCGGACGCCGTCGCCTTCATCGAGTCGACCTACGACGTGGAGGTGAGCGAATGAGCGAAAGTGAAACCACAGAAGAGCCCGATTCCGAGACGGCATCCAGTGAGCGGACTGGCCAGCTCGAGTCCTGTCAGCGCTGCGGTCGCGAACAGGGACTCGTCGGCAAGTACGACATCTGGCTGTGCCGCCAGTGCTTCCGCGAGATTTCGCGGGGTATGGGCTTCAAGAAGTACAGCTAACAATGACAGGGAACGACCCATTTGCCAACGCACTGTCGGCGCTTAACAACGCCGAAAGCGTCGGGCACTTAGAGCAGACAGTATCGCCCGCTTCGAACGAGATCGGCAGCGTCCTCGAGGTCTTCTACGACCGCGGGTACATCGACGGATTCAGTTTCGTCGACGACGGCAAAGCCGGCGAGTTCGAAGTCGAACTGAAAGGAGCCATCAACGAGTGTGGCCCGGTCAAGCCCCGCTACTCCGCGGGCGCAGACGAGTTCGAGAAGTGGGAGAAGCGGTTCCTCCCCGCCCGTGACTACGGGACCCTCGTCGTCACGACCAGCCACGGCATCATGAGCCACTACGAGGCTCGTGAGCAGGGCGTCGGTGGCCAAGTCATCGCGTACGTATACTAACAATGCCACGAGTAGAACTGGAGATTCCGGAGGACGTGGACGCCGAGCAGGACCACCTTGACATCACCGTCGAGGGGGACAACGGCAGCGTCACGCGTCGGCTCTGGTACCCTGACATCGACGTGTCCGTCGACGGCGACACAGTCGTCATCGAATCCGATGAGGACAACGCCAAGACGATGTCGACGATCGGTACCTTCCAGAGCCACATCGAGAACATGTTCCACGGCGTGACCGAGGGCTGGGAGTACGAGATGGAAGTCTTCTACTCTCACTTCCCGATGCAGGTCAACGTCGAGGGTGACGAAGTCGTCATCGAGAACTTCCTCGGCGAGAAGGCCCCCCGCCGCACGACGATCCACGGCGACACGGACGTCGAGATCGACGGCGAGGAGCTGACCATCAGCGGCCCCGACATCGAGGCCGTCGGCCAGACCGCCGCGGACATCGAACAGCTCACGCGCATCAACGACAAGGACGTGCGCGTGTTCCAGGACGGGGTGTACATCACCCGAAAACCGAACCGAGGTGACGCCTGATGGCGGACAATCCCGACAACACGAGCAGTGACGCCGACGCCAACGAGGAAGGGCTTCCGCAGGGCGACGCGCCCGAGGCGGACATCGAGTCCGAGCAGCCACACGGCGGCGAGCCCGCCGAGGACCCCGACCAAGTGGCCGAGGAAGCCGAAGACGAGGCTGAAGACGAGCACGCCGAACTGACAGATATCAGCGGTGTCGGCCCATCCAAGGCGGAGTCGCTCCGCGAGGCCGGCTTCGAGGACGTCGACGCTGTCCGCGGCGCCGACCAGTCCGAGCTCGCCGATGTCAGCGGTATCGGGAACGCGCTGGCGGCCCGCATCAAGGCCGACGTCGGCGGACTCGAAGTCGAGTCCGAGACCGAAGCCGAAGTCGAAGAGGAAGGCGGCGAGGAAGCGCCCGCCGAGGACGTGGAGACGGAACTCCAGGCCCGCGGGCTCTCCGACAAGACGCCGGACCTCTCCGACGAAGAGGCGCGGCTGCTGACCCAGCGACACCGGGTCGGCAAGCCGCAGTTCAACCGCCAGGACCACCACAAGAAAAAGCGCGTCTCGACCTCGTGGCGCAAGCCCCGCGGCCAGCTCTCGAAGCAGCGCCGCGGCATCAAGGGCAAGGGCGACACAGTCGAGGCGGGCTTCCGCTCGCCGACCGCGGTTCGCGGCAAGCACCCGTCCGGCTTTGAGGAGGTCCGCGTGCACAACGTGGACGACCTCGAAGGCGTCGACGGCGACACCGAGGCCGTCCGTATCGCCTCGAAGGTCGGCGCTCGCAAGCGCGAGCGAATCGAAGAGGCAGCCGAGGACGCGGGCATCCGCGTGCTCAACCCCACCTACGTCGAAGTCGAGGTGAGTGAGTGATGACTGATCTCTCTGCACAGAAGCGACTCGCGGCTGACGTCCTCGACGTCGGGAAGAACCGTGTCTGGTTCGACCCCGAGCGACAGGGCGATATCGCCGACGCGATCACCCGCGAGGACGTTCGCGAACTGGTCGATGAGGGCGCCGTTCAGGCGAAAGACAAGAAAGGCAACTCCCGCGGACGCGCCCGGGAGCGCCAGAAGAAGCGTGCGTACGGCCACCAGAAGGGAGCCGGTTCCCGGAAGGGCAAGGCAGGCGCACGGCAGAACTCCAAGGAGGACTGGGAGTCACGCATCCGCGCACAGCGGACGAAGCTGCGCGAACTGCGTGACGAGGGAACGCTTTCGAGTTCGCAGTACCGCGACCTGTACGACAAGGCCGGCGGTGGCGAGTTCGACAGCGTTGCCGATCTCGAACGTTACATCGACGCAAACCACGGTGACGCATAATGGCGACAGGACCACGATACAAAGTACCGATGCGGCGACGCCGCGAGGCCAGAACCGATTACCATCAGCGGTTGCGCCTGTTGAAATCCGGTAAGCCACGTCTCGTTGCTCGAAAGAGCAATAAACACGTCAGGGCGCAGCTGGTGACGCTTGGCCCCAACGGCGACGACACCCTCGCGTCCGCTCACTCGAGCGACCTCGCCGAGTACGGCTGGGAGGCCCCGACGGGCAACATGCCCTCGGCCTACCTCACCGGCCTGCTCGCCGGGCTTCGCGCGAAGGAAGCGGGCATCGAGGAGGCAGTGCTCGACATCGGACTCAACAGCCCGACCCCCGGAAGCAAAGTATTCGCAATACAGGAAGGCGCAATCGACGCCGGCCTGGACATTCCGCACAACGACGACGTACTCGCCGACTGGCAGCGCACGCGCGGTGCCCACATCGCCGAGTACGACGAGCAGCTCGAGGAGCCGCTGTACAGCGGCGACTTCGACGCTGCAGACCTCCCGGAGCACTTCGACGAGCTCCGAGAGACCCTACTGGACGGTGACATCGAACTATGAGTGCTAACAACGGATGGGAGCCACGGACACGCCTCGGCAAGCAGGTCGTCGAGGGCGAAATCGACTCCATGCAGGAGGCGCTGAACTCCGGGCTCCCGCTGAAAGAATCGGAAGTCGTCGACCAGCTCGTTCCTGACCTGGAAGACGAAGTGCTGGACATCAACATGGTCCAGCGGATGACAGACTCCGGCCGCCGCGTGAAGTTCCGCTGCGTGGTCGCCGTTGGCAACCGCGACGGCCTCATCGGCTACGCCGAGGGGCGTGACGACCAGGTCGGCGGTGCCATCCAGAAAGCTATCGACATCGCGAAGCTGAACATCATCGACATCTCCCGTGGCTGTGGGTCCTGGGAGTGTGGCTGTGGCCGTCCGCACACGGTCGCGCTGCGCACCAAGGGCAAGGCCGGGAGCGTCGAGGTCGAGCTCCAGCCGGCCCCGCGCGGGCTGGGCCTCGCGGGCGGGGAGACTGTCCGCAAGGTGCTCGAACTCGCCGGTATCGAAGACATCTGGACACGCAGTAGCGGGAACACGCGCACCACGGTCAACTTCGCGAAGGCGACGTTCAACGCCCTGCAGAACACGGCCGAGGCGCGCGTCCCCGAACGGACCTTCGAGAAACGAGAGGTGATCGAGTGATGCACGCACTCGTCCAGCTCCGTGGCGAAGTCAACATGCACACCGACATTCAGGACACGCTGGAGATGCTCAACATCCACCACGTGAACCACTGCACGCTCGTCCCCGAGACGGACGCCTACCGCGGCATGGTGACGAAGGTCAACGACTTCGTCGCCTTCGGTGAGCCGAGCCAGGAGACGCTGGAGACAGTCCTGGCGACGCGCGCCGAGCCGCTCGAGGGCGACGCTGACGTGGACGACGAATGGGTCGCCGAGCACACGGACTACGACGACATCTCCGGGCTCGCGTTCGCGCTCCTCTCCGAGGAGACGACGCTGCGCGAGCAGGGACTGTCCCCGACGCTCCGTCTGCACCCGCCCCGCGGCGGTCACGACGGCGTCAAACACCCCGTCAAGGAGGGCGGGCAGCTCGGGAAACACGACACCGAGGGTATCGACGAACTCCTGGAGGCGATGCGATAATGACGAGTAAAAAGAAACGACAGCGCGGCTCGCGCACGCACGGCGGCGGCTCACACAAGAACCGACGTGGTGCCGGCCACCGCGGTGGTCGCGGTGCCGCAGGCCGTGACAAACACGAGTTCCACAACCACGAACCGCTCGGCAAGAGCGGCTTCAAGCGCCCGCAGAAGGTGCAGGAAGAGGCCGCGACTATCGACGTCCGCGAGATCGACGAGGACGTCACACTGCTGGCTGCCGAGGACGTCGCCGAAGTCGAAGACGGCGGCTTCCGCGTCGACGTGCGTGATGTCGTTGACGGGGCCGACGACGCCGACTACGTGAAGGTACTCGGTGCCGGCCAGGTCCGCCACGAACTCACGCTCATCGCCGACGACTTCTCCGAGGGCGCTCGCGAGAAGGTCGAAGCCGCAGGCGGGAGCGTCGAACTGACCGACCTCGGCCAGGAGCGCCAGGCCGAGGCCGAGACAGACGAAGACGCGGACGCGGACGAGGAATAACGAACGATGAGCTGGAAGGACACCGCCGAACCACTGCTTGTCCGGATGCCCGCAGTCCAGCGGCCGGAAGGACACGTCCCGTTCAAGCGCAAGCTCACCTGGACAGGGGGCGTGCTCTTGCTGTATTTCTTCCTGACGAACGTGAAGCTGTTCGGGCTGGACATCGACGCCAGCCAACAGGTGTTCGGGCGCTTCTCCTCGATTCTGGCCTCCGGCCAGGGGAGCATCATGCAGCTGGGTATCGGTCCGATCGTCACGGCGTCCATCGTGTTACAGCTCCTCGGTGGGGCGGACCTGCTCGGGCTGAACACCCAAGACGACCCGCGGGACCAGATCCTCTATCAGGGGCTCCAGAAGCTGCTGGTGCTCGTGATGATCTGCCTCACCGGGCTCCCGATGGTGTTTGCCGGCGGCTTCCTCCCGGCTGACACGGCGGTCGCGAACTCACTGGGTATCGGCACGGCCGGTGTCCAGTGGCTCATCTTCGCCCAGATGTTCGTCGGCGGTGTCCTCATCCTGTTCATGGACGAGGTCATCTCCAAATGGGGCGTCGGCTCCGGTATCGGCCTGTTCATTGTCGCCGGCGTGAGCCAGCGACTCGTCGGGGGCGTCCTGACGACGCCGTTTATCGGCAACAGCGAAGGGATCATTTACACCTGGTACCTGTTCATCACCGGCCAGCGCGGTACCGGACCGGTGCTGGCCGCTGATGGGCTCCAGACTGTATTGCTCCAGGGCGAACTGCTGGGGCTGTTCACGACGGTCCTCATCTTCTCGGTGGTCGTCTACGCCGAGTCGGTCCGCGTCGAGATCCCGCTGTCGAACGCCCGCGTCAAAGGGGCCCGTGGCCGGTTCCCGGTCAAGCTCATCTACGCGAGCGTCCTGCCGATGATCCTCGTCCGGGCGCTCCAGGCGAACATCCAGTTCCTGGGCCGGATCCTGAACGCCCAGCTGGGCTCGATGCCGGCGTTCCTCGGCACGTACGCCAACGGCCAGCCAACGGGCGGCCTGTTCTACTTCCTCGCCCCCATCCAGAGCCGTGGCGACTGGATGTGGTGGCTTGAAGGGACCGCCCAACCCGTGTGGCAGATCCTGACCCGCGTCGGGATCGACCTGTTCGTCATGCTGGTCGGCGGCGCGATCTTCGCCGTCTTCTGGGTCGAGACCACCGACATGGGTCCGGAAGCGACGGCCAAGCAGATCCACAACTCCGGGATGCAGATCCCCGGCTTCCGACAGAACGTCGGCGTCATCGAGAAGGTCCTCGAACGGTATATCCCGCAAGTGACTGTCATCGGTGGTGCCTTGGTTGGGCTGCTCGCCGTGATGGCCAACATGCTGGGTACCATCGGCGGCGTCTCCGGTACCGGGCTGCTGCTGACGGTCTCCATTACGTACAAGCTGTACGAGGAGATTGCCGAAGAGCAGCTCATGGAGATGCATCCGATGATGCGCCAGATGTTCGGCTAATGTTGAGTCGCTCTTACTCATAGAGCCTCAAACTCAACACTCTTCTCTCAAACGCCGTGCTAATTCTTCTCAGTAAGAAATGTGTTTGTCGAGTGAGTTCGTTGCTCTGTGCCCTACGATGAACACCGCCCACCGACCTCCACAGAGCGTGAAACGATCTACCACGCTTTTCGTAGTGTCTTAGAGACGTGTTACCCGTCTTGCTACTATTTGGACCCAGAAGTCTCGGGGAACGTCTATGTGATGTTTTCCCAGGAGATCACAGTAGTCGATGAAGACGGAAACGAAGATGACAGTGATCGAGTCGCAGCTGTATTCGGTGGTCGAGACACTGACGAAACAGATCTACGCCTTCTGGTTGATATCGCTAAATGGAGAGCCCTACCAGCAGAACATAAGCTGACGCTGCTGATTCACGAAGCGACTCATATTGACACAGCCGATCACGGTGACCAGTTCTGGGCTGACTTCATACAGAACCTCAGAAAGTTCCTCGACGAAGAACGGAGCTCTGAATTCATACCCGATTACGATAGACGCAGACTCATTATCGCATCTATCCACCACGTAACGCCGCACGGTTGCGAGGGTGATTGGTCATATTATGACCGACGTGAGTGGGTAGCCGAACAACTCTCGTATCCAGAAGATGACTACGAGACGTTTGAGCGGCTGGCACACAGAGTAGAGGATAACGTGGAGTTCTGTGGACAGAGGGAGATGTATGAGACAGTGATTGACGCAGACGGTCGAAGTCCCTATATCGCCTTCTGGCCTCATCGAGGAGAACAGCAGTCGAATATGACTCTACCACCAGAGTATATCGAGGATCAGCAATTCGAGGATAGCGCAATAGAGTTCATCCTCAACAGTATCGAGAGTGATGGCTATCCGCCCTTTTATCCACCAGTTGTTGAACCGACACCTGAGGGAGAATATCGGCTCATAGAAGGAGTAGATGAGGTAGCCATAGCTCAGCGAGTCGGATTATTCGAGATAGGAGTGATCAATTTGGAGAGGGAGGTAGAGACCAGGGATGATGATGTCGATCCTGAGGATCTCGATATTAGCGAAGAAAAAAAGCAGGAGCTGCGGAATTTGGTGAAAGAGATGTTCGAGGAGGGTGACAGAGACACAGCACAGTAGTCACCTGTTTTGACTCTAATCGGACTATGATTATTTGGGGTTATAATACGATCTAACAGACATGACCGAAACGAGCCAGCAGGGCAGCAAGACTACAGCACGTGACAGAATATGGTCTCAGGTTCTCACATCGGACGAAATCAAATGGACGACTCAGATGATGGTGACACAGACAGAAGACGTATCTGAGGAGACGGTCCGAGACACGTTCAACGCTATGACTGAACTGGATATCCTGTCGCACAAGAAGGGAAGCGAGTATTGGTACGTTGTGCCTGCGTACGCTTGATTACAAGTTCCATCAGCTGCATCATCCTCGTATGAGAGAGCCACGCAGTGAATTGGACGTGGTGTTTTTCATCGGGAAGCATTGGGACGAGATCACCGCCAAGACTCCGTTGGAAGAGATCGAATTCTATGACGGAAGATCGGATGGAGATGGCGTAGGCTTGGATGCGACAGGTGTGTTTGACGACGAGGAAGTCCTGATTGAGGTTGAGACCAAGGGAAGCAAATTCTTCGAACATGAGCACGACCAGGAAGACTGCGATTTGGTAATCTGCTGGGAGAACAACCGCACGTCCGAAGGTGTCGGTAACATAGAATCGAGAGAATGGCAGTCCCGCTCAGACGATCCAGATCCAGCGTTTGAAGATGTATCAATCGACGTTCTCGAATTACAAGGTCTGACTGTTTACTGGTCGGACTGATTTCCCGTATACAGCGATACGGCGATTAGAGTCTGGAGGAGATCGGGTGTCGGTCCCCGACCTTACCCCCTATCAAAAAGCCTTTACCCCCTTACCCTATGGGATATGACCCCACCCACCCCCACCTTCCGAACCTGCCTCTATATAAATTACCCTACTTATTTTGTGGGGTAAACTAATAGGGCCGCATGAGTATACTTGTATACACAATGACACTAAGATGTAATTTCTGTGGTGGACCAGTAGAGATCACTGAAGCAACCGAGGCGAGCGAAGATCCTCACTTCGAACTGTACCAATGTCGAGACTGCCTCTCCGAAGGATATCTAAAAAAGACAGGTGGTGAGGTAGACTGGTACGGCTGCATAGCCAAGGAAGAGCTCCGCAAGCACTCAAAGAGACCATCACCGATAGAGTTCGACTATGACGACGAAGATACGGAAAAAGAATCATACGACGTAGAAGCAGGCAGCGACAACAGAACTTGGACTGTTATTCCGTTAGAAGTTGAACAGAGGACAGCAGAGTTCGAGGTTCACTACCCAGATGAGGACAAGACGCAAGACGTAGAAATTGATAGGTACGGTCTCAATCACGACTGCTCAGGAACGTACTTCGAATACCATGAATCATGCCCGCACGTCAAGGCATGTAAGAAGGTCCTCGACGAGCACTACTAATTCTGAACTGGTTTCAAAGACGTATTTTGAATGTGGGTTAGAACTCATCAAGACGGATTGTCTGCTCATCTACGCTGACGAGCCAGCCTTTCTCATGACACGTCTTGATCAGAGAATCATCCAGATCTCCAAAGACCACCAGCATCACTGGTGACGGTAGAGCGTCCTTCTCGGACCGACCATCCTTCAGGAACGAGATCTTTGAGTCGAAGAACAGCACGGCATCCGCATTCTCGATGTTGTTGCTGAACCAGTTCGTATTCGTTCGAGCAGGGAGCAACAGTAGAATCGTGTCTGTGTTCTGTTTGGTGCAGTGCTCCGATATCGCCTTTTCTAACCACGCACCAGGATTCGAATACGGTGGATTACACCAGACGGTTCCGAACCAGTTCTGAGACAGTCCATCGTCTTCCTCTGTGTACGTCTCATCTGCTATTTGAACAGGTTCACACCCAGAGGCAGGATCCAGATCGAATCCGTCGAGGGCATTGCTAAATGACTTCCAGAGACATGGAGGTGTAGCCCATTCGTCTGTTGAGTCGTCGTTGGCTGCGGTCCAGTCTTGCCATTCTGATCCAGTCACTGAGAACCACGGGCATAGTCACCTCCGTTGCTTTCGATAGGATCGTCATCTCCGAACTTGTTGAGTGAATAATCGACCTGTTCGTCGACGACACCGAAGAAATCCTTGCGTCTGCCAATGGTTCGGAAGATCGCAATCTCAGAGCAATCAAAACCGAGGTCTCGTGGCATCATGGTAGACATAAATCCGAAGCTGATTATCTTTCCATCTGGCTTCAGAAGCTTCTGAAGGCACTCAGCCATAATTCTATCACTACCAACGTTTCTTCCCTCGTATTTCTCGTACCCTTGGAAATCAGACCACGGCGGATCATATACTATGGTATCAAACTGATTGTGCTCAACGAGCTGCGGCAACTCTCTGATTCGCACGTTGTAGTCTGCGTCGATCTCGTCGTTCATATCGACACGGACAATCTCGCCAGTGTGCTTCAAATGAGTCGGTCCGCAACACGCATTCAGAATCTTACCGTCGAGACGCTGCTGAACCCATTTCCTAACCTTCTCGTCCTCAAACGTGTACTTGCTACCAGCGACATTGTACGCCTCAATATCTATATCCGACAGTTCTTCTGACCGTAAACTGCTCATTCTCCATCACGGGCGTCATCACCTCCGTTGCTTTCCTCTGTAGCGTCAGTTGTGAAGTCGGACAGCGAATCACCTTCTACGGACTCCATCCATGCCAGCGTGTTCTTCGCCTTCTGTCTCTTCGTGTATATGCGGTCCAGATGAGTCTGAACCGTATTGGGAGTCAGACCGAGTTCGTCGGCAACCTCAGTGTAGGTCATATTTGCGTACAGCTCCCAGACCTCCATCTCACGCTCGCCTAACAGCAGGTCGTCAACGTCGATATCTTCATGCATCGTTACCACCTCCGCTATGGAATTCAACTATCGCATCTTTCGCTCTGCTCTTCGCTTCTCGCTTATTTTCGATTAAGTCTGCCACGGCTTCCTCGTCTGCGAGAATGAACCCGTGGTCGCTTAGATCCTCTTCGAGCGTTCCGATAGATACTCTGTAGTATCTGCCTCTCGCCTCGACAACTGTGACTCTCGATCCTTCCTCAAAGTCCGTCAGAGTATAGACTACGTCGTTGTTTGCTAATCTGTTCACTTCAGGACTGGAACCTTCTATCCCAGCCGAATCGTTGTTCTTTGTCATTGTTTCTATTGCTCACCGTGTTCTATTGAAATCTTGTAAGATCCTATCATCAGATCAAAATCCGCCTCAAATTCGCAATCAGAGACTACAGATATGTAGTCAAAGTTATCATCGGTTACGCTGCGGCAATCCTCCACGTATTCTCTGAACCTGTGTTTATCGACGTTATGTTCAAATGACGCCTCCATGGTGAACAGAGCTTCATAGATACCATCCTCATCTGTCTCATTCATACTGAAATTCACATGTGTCAAATCGTCACACATCATGCCGTATTCGAGGACATCATCATACTCTTCGTCTATTTCTCTGATATGAGGTGGTCCTTCAAACATTAGTCTCGTGACTCACCCCGTTTCCATTCATCTCCAATTATCGCCTGAACTGCGTCCTCTGGGTTGTCCACAGACTCAGTAACCTGCTCGTCTGGCATCACGTGGTGTACGTAGTAACCGTCTGCTCGGCTCAGGACTCGGTATAGCTCATCACGGAACTGAATCCACGCTTCGTAACTCATCGAAACGGAAGACTGCCTCTCGTCTCTTATCTCGACTATCCTCATCTCGTCGGTTATCGCACTGTGCATGTCTTTGTCGTATTCTTTCAGTTTTTCTCGTGTCATTCTTGATCAGTCTGATTTGATTGTCACCTCCATCCCGATTCTGAGCTTCACTCCGTCGAGGTCTGCCTGGAGACTCGAACTCCAGAGCCAGAACGAATCTGGCTGACAACGCAGACAAGGTTGATTGAGATTCTATGCGAACTGCTCTGTGTATTCCTCAAGCATCCACTCTTCGTATGGTGGTTCTTCGATGTGGCTGTATCCGTTGAATTTGAGCTTGTCGCCGTCTCTCTCTACATCGGTAAATAATGCTATACCATCGCTATCTGATTCGGTTGTCATCGCAACAGATACAATTTCGCCGTCTCGCTCTCTGTAGTCTATTATCTCGCCGTGTGCGACTTCGTTTGTATTTTCGATTAGCTCTTTTATGCTTGGTTCGGATGTGTTGTTTGTTTGTGTCATCCTATTTAGTATACTTTCACCCACCCCTATATAAATTACCCTACCTATATTGTGGGGTAAACTTATAAGGTAACAGACGTATACATATTAACAGGAGATGACAAAGAAATGCCCATATTGCCAATCTGAACTTGAGGAATTGAACAAAGCAACAGGTAGAACGCAGCACAGTCACCAGCGAGATGTTCGGTCAGGAGATAACTGCCCTGACTGCGGATACGAGACGTACACCGAGACGACCGTGATGGATCGAGGCGGTAGGATGAAACAGGTAAGCTCCAGTCAGGACTACGAGCAGCTACCAGCACACGGCGTCATGACGGTCGCAGCAGACGACCATTTCGTACAGCAGAGCAATATCTGTGAGGATAAGGAGAGCCTCCAAGAATACGTTAATCGAGCAAACGACATCAGGAAGCAGGAAGGCTACGATACGGTCTATATCATTCGAGCAGGACCGCTTGGGAAGAGCTTGAAGATGGACGGCAACCACTACGACGATGACTCACTGGAGGATGACGCCAAGTTCAGAATCGACGACGACGGTCTGGAGAAACTCACAGGTGATCCGAATGACGTTTGAAGACCCACTTGACGACATGCTACACGTTCCTGACGAAGGAACTTACGAGGTTGAAGCCACTGTCACAGATACACCGTGGGGTCCGAACGTCGTATCCTTTGAGCAGTGGTTCCCAGATGCAATTCGAGAAGAAGTGATGTCTCAAGCTGAAGAAGAACTGGAGAACGCATCGGTAGGCGAGTCCGTCACTATCGTTGTTGACGTGGACGAGATGACGTTCAGTATAGAGTGAGACCTATTCTCAACCCCTCCACTTCGACTGGAATTCTATACCCTACGGAGGAAGGTGCAGTATAGGATCCTCTCGGTGGGGTGGGGGTGTTATACAGTATGGTATCCCCCTAAAGGTTTTTTGATAGGGGGTAACGGCGGTTCCCGACCCCCGATCTTCTCCAGAGTCTATCGGGTCGATAGGTGTGCAGTGTAGGGTGTTGGTATCTCAGTCTGATGCTCGGTCTGGTGTCTGGTGATATATTACCAAACACGATAAGCGCCTTTAGGGTATGACCCACGTACATATTATAATGCGAACTGTAATATTTCAAATACTTCTAATCACCATGGTTGCGACTGTCCCTGTCATGGGTCAGGTGGCAGTGGCTCAGCAGGCAGATCAGTCGCAAGAGCAAGGACCGCAAGTAGAGACCGTTGATCACGAGTTCCAATTCTCTGGAGTCCTCGTCGATGTCAAGAGCAAGAGTCTATCTCAGTTTGTTGTTGTGATGGAGAACCCGACGAGTGAGACAGCCAAATTCCAAGTGGATGGGTTAGAGGGTGAGCAGTCTAAGACGATAATCAATCTCCGCCCAGAGGAGACGGTGCAACTGAACATCACACCGTACAGTCTCTCCTATGACCCTACCTTCGCACAGGCATCCATCGTTGAGCCTGTACCTATTTCTGAACTGGACGCAGGTACGGACGTGTCGGACAGCAGCTTCACAATCACGTACTACCTGATCGAACTCAATCCAGACCCACCAGTTCCTCACGAATCCTACATTGTCTTCTTGGGTGGCTTGGTCGTGATTCTTACAACCGCTTCAGGATTCCTCATCAACAGCCGTAACACCAGAGTAGCACTCCCGAAGAACCGTAGCAAGAGGTCTGCATTCACAGACCGTCCAACGTACAACTGGTCAGAGGACGACCCTGCTGTTCTGAAAGGAGTGATCTTCATCAAAGATTGGATCAAGGCGTGGGGTCTGCTCATCGTAAACTTCACCATCATCATCTGGGGAGCTGCTCGGTTCCTTGGATTTGAGTTCCATGGGACGTATCCACTGGACTTCTACTTCTTCACAATCAACGTCGTCATCCCACGACTGCTGGAGAATTCGATGGTCTACATGCTGTACGGCGAACTCATATTTGCGATGTTCACGTTCCCAGCAGGAATCTACATGGCGAGGACAAAGTGGATTGAACTATCGGACGTGAACCCGAAGAACGGTGATAACTACCTCTACTGGCTCTCTCCTCAGCGGTTTAACGATATGAGAGTAATTACGCACGTCCGTAAATTCGATACTACAGGACAGGGCAGAGACAGACCGATTCCTTATGAACTCAAAAAAGAATGGCTGTACGAAATCAACGATGAAACGAGGAGAGACAGCTACGAGTGCGAGAACTACGATCTTGAAGAGAATATAGCTGAGGTCAGCTGGTCTGGAAACCTCAAGCAGCTGAACCCATCTAAGATCCGTTCAAACCAGAAGATGATACAGTATGTGAAGGAAACTGCTCTATGGGCTATCGACCGATACATTGATCTAATCGACAAGTTCGACATTCTCGCTCAGAAACGAGCCAACTACCTGAAATCCAGAGAGACAGCAGTAGTCGAAGGGAAGTCCACACCTGAAAAAGATGGAACCGATGAATGGCTTGAGGAAGAACTGGACCGAATGAACCAACCAGATCTGCTTGAAGGTAATCCTCTTGACAAGGCTGAGAAGCTACAGGATATCAAGCCCGAAGATGAGCAGATTCTGGACGAGGGTTCAACGAACCGAGGCAGTTCTGAGGTAAGTTCCCGAGATATGGGAGGTGATGATGATGCCGAGTAATCGAGAGATATCCAGTATGCGGAGCCGCACGATGTCGGAGCTGCGGGACGAGGTCGAGGCTATCGACGTAGAAGATAACGACATACTGGAATTCGCCGTCAAGATTCGAGATTCCGATCTACTCCGCTATATTGTCACCAAGAAGCACGCATGGGAGGACAACCGTCATCACTTCGGAATGGAAGGTGTTCCGTACACAGAGACGAAGGAATTCCGCAGAATCGTCGAGAAGTACACTACACTCACAGTTGGTGACGCAGCCGAGAAGGAGAAGTGGGGTCTGCTGAAGTACTTCACCAGTGAAGCCGAGGATCCTGAGATTAAGAACCTCAAACTCACGAAATGGCTCATCGAATTTGTGGATAACGAGGTCGGAAAGGACGTTACCCAGCTTCAGATATCGGGAGAGCAGGGAGCGGGTAAAACCGACTTCGCCTTCCTCCTTGCTGAACTGTGGAAGTTCCAGACGAACGGTCGAGTCATCCTGACCAATGTCAAGGACGTTGATGGTACGGTCTATGTCGATAGCCGTGATGCTCTGGAAGACTGGCTGGATAAGAACGCAGATCGGGAATTCATGTTCGTCTTCGATGAGGCGAACAAGCACGCTTCAGGTTCGGACCACGAGGAGGTAGTCCAGCAGCTGTTCGAACTGATCACATTCCTCAGGAAGAAGCAGGGCAACTACATCATAATCGGCCACGTCGGGACAGACATCCATCCGTGGATTCGTGAGCTCACCACCTACATCGAGAAGCACAGTAAGAAGCGTGCGACCGTGTACGAGCGTCTGAATGATAGCGGAGATCCAGAGGACCCAATCCGTACCATCCGCAACATACCGAAGTCCAGCCTCAGTCCAGACACCTTCGACGAGTCTGACTGGGAGTGGGGAGAAGAGCAGACCAGACAGTGTGTCGGTACGACGAAGGACGGAGACAGATGTGGAGCCGTTACACGTGCCGAGTGGGGAGAGAATCCAGACCTATTCTGTGATTCACACTCGAACCAAGATGAGCCGCACCCAGACGTTTCTGAAGAGGAGCTAATCGGTACTGAGTTCGAGGACGGTGTTCTGGACGATCCTGATCTGATGGAACAGCCTGAGGATGAGGAGACAGATGGAGAGGAGGATATAGATTCAGACGGTGAAGATGACTCTCATAAGGACACCGAAGATCGTGCTGTGATGGATGAGACTGGTGGGGGTAGAGACGATAATTCCGAATCGAATTCCGAGGCAGATCCAGCTACTGAAACTCAGGCTGAATCTGAGACTGAGGAGCAAACTGAGGAAGATGACCTACCAGATACAATGGAAGAGACATTCGAAGGTGAGCCACAAGAAGAGAGTGACGAACCTTCCGTCGAAGATGTGCCTGCTCGGTTCTGGGAGATACTCGAAGAACGGACTGGTGGAGCATACAGAAAGGCGACAGTCGATGACTTGGACACGTTCGAGGAGATCCTCAACCAAGCTCAGTGGGAAGAACTCCATAAGAACCTGTGATGCTGTGTAGTAATATAATACGAAACAGTCAGATTCTCGCTACTGCCTCTTTGGTAATATAATACGACATGGCACAGCCACTCTGTCATTACTCCTGTTAATCCTGCGTATACGCACGTGCGGGTGGGGATGGGCATTACTCCTTTAGCGTGTCAACAAAGTTATATAAATATGAGAATTAGCAACGCTGACGATCTACTCTCCTCGGTGGACTCTCATACTGCGAAGCTCGTTGTCCTCTACCTGTCGAACGTACTCATCAGTTCGGTCGAGGAAATATCGGATCGTCTCTCACTTGATGAGGAGAAAACGCAGTGCGTGTGTGCGGAACTCTCAGAACAGAACGTCGTAACCGAAATCGAATCCAGTCAGAAGTATGCTCTATCGAGAGCGGTGATTCGCTAATGCACCCGAAAGGACATCTCGGAGTTAGTCTGCTCCTCTACGCACCGATAGCTTTCTTCCTGACTGTGACGGGTCAGATTCCGTTTGCTATACTGGGTCTGCTACTGGTGGAATCATTCTCGACGATTCCTGATAAGGACATGTCTGCTCCTCTTATCCAGCACCGTGGTATCTCACACTCGATAGCCTCGGCGCTGCTGTTCGGAACCGTGTTGGCTTTTATCGCCGTGTTATTGACTCCACTGTTCGTCTTAATTGGAATTCCTGTTGTACCGATTCTCGTGTTCGTCTTCTTCATTGGAGCGTTTACCGTGATGACTCATCTTGCTGGAGACGCACTAACTCCATCTGGGATACGTCCATTCAGACCAATCAGCAGTCGGAAAATCGGCTTGGGTTTCTGGACCTCCTCGAACAGTATAGCAAACTTCGTCCTGTGGGCTTTCGGTTGGCTTATGATTGTCTTGACGTTCCTGCTCGCTATGGGAACGCTCGTTGGATAGATTTACTCAGTAGCAAGGTCGTCGTCGGCGTCCGCTTCCTCAAGAATAGACTCGATGGTTCTCTCATCCAGACGGTGGATTGTGTCTACCACCACTTCTTCCGCATCGTCTAAATCAGATACTTCGAATATATCACGGGCGACTGGATGCTGAAACGGGACGTACACATCTTCCTGTGCTTCGGATGGGTTGTCCGCATAGACCTCGCAGATGTCGAGATACAGTTCGTCGACGGCGTCTGGTTTTCTCGGTTTGTCCCACATCTCTTCATCTTCCTCGTCACCATCTTCCTCATCTGACTCTGAATCTGGGGTAAGACTCAGGTTGAATCTCTCCATCATACCTTCGTCGTCCTCAACGGTTAGAGTCAGCTCGGATGGGAGTTGGTCTGGTATCTCTTCATCCTCGTCCTCTGTGGTCTGCTCTTCTTCGTCAACCTCCTCTGGCTCTTCAGACTGGTCTTGTTGTTCAGATACGCCTTCAACCATGTTCGCCGTCCGAAGGTTCAGCACGTAGAACTCCCCACCCTGTCCTTTGATTCGTTTGAAGTAGCATTCGAACTCCAACCGTCCGTCGTCGTTCAATCTGTTCGTACGCTCTCTCCAATTGTTCGTGTACTCTAACTCAAGCGGACCGTGGCTTTTTCTCTTGATCTGGTCTTCTGCTCGGTTCTCGTCGATACGGTGTTCAATTCTACTCTTCGCATCTACAGCAATATCACGAACCGTCTTCTCACGCAGATTTGCGACAGTTATCTTCAGACCTTGCTTCTTGTTTGAAAACGCCTCACGCAGTTCTTCGTACTTTAGCATATCACAAAGTAGGATAGCTTAGGGCATTAGTGTTTAATATATTATATGATTGAATGCGCACACGCACGGGACTTTTAGCCTACTATGATAATTATACTAATATGAAAGAAACATTCCTACGAATCAACGCAGCGTTTCTATACCTCTTCCTGATGTCTCTCCCTGGTGCGTACTGGCTGATAACAACTGGAACGGTAGGTGTGATAGCAGGACTGCTTCACGCTATCCTTGGTCTGGCGATCTTAGCTTGGTACACGAGGGCAGTACTGATCAGGGAAGCTACCGACACCACGGGTTAGTCTTTTAGCCCTGTCAGATAAAATATATTATATGATTGGAGACACAATCGAAAAAAGCGCAGAGGTCATAACAGAAGTAACAGTCGTCATTACCAAGGCTCTCATCACTGCCACAACTGTTTTGTTTAGCAGAATCGCCGAAGGGCTAAGAGAATCGTTCGGAGACTAACCTCGGCTATCCATATACAATCTGTTTTGACGTGTCGTCCTCCAGCCTTGGGTAAGTATTAGACATATGATATTTAGGGTATTATCCACAAGAATATGATGGATGAGTTATATAAATAAATCCAAGACCACAAAGGTCAGTTTCAAAGTAGCTGTCGTACTGATGCTTACGCTTGTACTGTCGATGGTAGCTGCTCCTGTAATGGGTGCAGAGACTGGAGACATCCGTGTCGAATCTGAAGACGCTAATGGAGATTACGAAGGAGATGTCGTTCTCTACGATTCCGCAGACAACCAAGTAGAGGTCATCACTGCTGATGATGGAGTAGCGACGTTTGAAGAGCTTCAGCACGGTGACTACTACCTCGCAGGTCAGGACTCGAACAGTTCTACTGTTCAGTCTGAAACTTTCACACACGAGGCAGATGAGACAGTCGTCGAGTGGGACATAGAGGATAACAGTCTCACAGTCAGTAGCAACGAGGAAATTGGAGCTGAGAATCCTACACGAGAGAACATAGTTGATGAAACCAACGATCCATCACCAGTTGGAGTTATAAACCTACTCCTTGGTGTGGTTCCGATTGGTATATTCCTTGGTCTCGTTGGAATGATAGCATACCTTGTGTTTAGACTCGGACGTAGGTAAATGATCTCACTGGTCTCGAAACCACAGTACAGTTCTTGAAACAACTCAATTTTCACACAACAACCAGACAGACGGTTAACGTTAGTACGCTCTCACAGGAGCAGTTTTAAGATACCGATCAGAATCAAAAGCAGAGCCAGTACGACGGAGATCAGGACAGGAACAGTGTAGTCGGGTCTATCGCTGACTCGAACCAGACCGCCCATTTTGAGTACGATGTACAGTATCACTGTTTGACTTCACCTTGTTCTTTGAGCGTGTTATGAAAGTTTAGTGTCAACTGTTTTAGGGTTATCGGTTGTAATTCTAATACGAATGAGACAATTCGTCAAATCAGTCGCAGTACTAAGTATAGTCCTCGCAGCAGTTCTTGTCGGAGGTGTTGGTTTTGCCGCTGCTGATACACAGCAGCCAGCAGGAAATGGTACGGTTGACGATCCGTATCAAATCACGAACTGGCATGAATTGGCGTATATGAATGAGAGCCAGAGTTTTTATTTTGTCCAGCAAAACGATTTGAATAGTAGCACAAACGGGTACAGCGAACACGTATCAAACCCGACCAATGGATGGGATCCTATTGGTAATTCTGCCAGTAAATTTACTGGTGTTTTTGATGGAGATGATCATATAATAGATGGTGTTACGATAGACCGAGGTAGCACACAATATGTTGGGTTGTTCGGTTCAACCGAAGGGAGTACTTTGAAAAATATTCGTCTAACGAACGTAGATATTAATGGTAGTGATAATACTGGTCCTATAGCTGGAGCTATTAATGTCGACAGTAGGATTAATAATTCCTACGTCACTGGGGATATAGAAGGTGCTAATTATGCTGGAGGTGTTGTCGGAACCAACTATCAGAGCAGTATAAATAATTCATATTCAATAGCTAATATAGAAGCAGATAATATTGTGGGTGGAATTGCTGGAGATAACGATGGTGGTTATATTAGCGATTCGTACTCGACAGGTGCAGTAAGCGGTACTAATGTTGTGGGTGGAATTGCTGGAGAGAACAATGGTGGTTATATTAGCGATTCGTACTCGACAGGTGCAGTAAGCGGTAGTAGTGATGTTGGCGGACTTGTTGGGGGTATTGCTGGTAATACTATCGACTCCTACTGGGATATAAATAGTACTAATCAGACGACTTCATCAGGCGGTACTGGTCTGACTACGAGCGAGATGCAGGGCAGCTCTGCTGCGACGAACATGGATTTTGATTTTACAACTGATTGGGAGACGGTAGAGTCATCTGACTCAGACGCAACCAACGATGGATATCCTGTTCTACAAAATAACGACCGAGAAGCTCAGCTACTTGCTCAAAGCGACACAGATCCAATCTCTGAATATTTCTTGAATATAGAAACGTCGAACAGTACGACGTACTCGGTAACTGACGTTGATGGAGTAGAGGTTGCGTCTGGTCAAACTGAAGCAGGAGGTGCAGAATCCCTATCACTCGAATCGGGTGATTACACCGTAACAGTCGCTGGTGGTGACTCAGACTACGATAGTATATCAAGGTCAGTAACTCTCGACAGTGATACAACCGAGAGCTTCACGCTTTCAGCATCGACCTACAATCTGATAATCAATACGCTCGACAATAATCAGAACAATATAGACACAGATTACACAGTAAAGCAGGATGGAAGCGTAGTAGATACGGGGCAGACGACAACTGGTAATGCTACAGTGCACTTACAATCTGGAGACTATACTCTAACGGTTGCAGACAACGATGAGAGATACGATGGGGTATTAAGAACGCTGACATTCAATAATCAAGAAAATATCTCGTTTGGACTTTCTAAAGAGACCTATGATCTAAGCTTTAGTGTCGTTGATAATAGTGGAAACAACTTAGATACTGACTACAAAATAGAGAATAGCACAGGTACGATAGCAAACGGAACTACAGGACCTGATGGAGAAGTAGTCCAAACACTACCATACGGAGACTACAACGTAACTGTGGCGGATAGTGATCAACGTTATAATTCCCAGTATTCCTCTATCACGGTAGATTCCTATACAATAGAGGGCTTTAACCCTACGCCAAAGAACTACGACCTCACCATCCAGACCGAGGATTCGAACGGTAATGCTATCGACACCACGTACAGCGTCCTCGACGATTCTGGAACAGAGGTAGTGTCTGGAAGCACAGGTAGTGATGGTTCGGTCGTCGAGACTCTGGAGTACGGAGACTACGACGTTCGGACCTCGGCGACTGACTCAACCTACGATCAGAAATCGAGATCCCTCACGCTTGACTCTGACAAGACAGAGACGTTCAATCCGAGCAAGAGCAGTTACACAATCACGATAGGAGCTTCCGACGATCTGGAAGGCATTGCGACAGACTACGAGGTTCTGGACTCGAACGGTAACGTCGTTTCCTCTGGCACGACAGATCCAAATAGCACAGTGACTGAAACCTTGTCTGCTGGAGACTACACGGTTGAGTATGCGAACGGTGACAGAGAGGTTTACAGTACTACTGAGTCCGTAGTTCTTGATTCGGACCAGACTGTAGAACCAACGCTCGAACCTATTGACCTGTCCGTGAGCGTCGATTCAGGCACGATCTACGAAGGAGTCGAGACAACATTTGATGCGGACGTTTCGAACCGTCAGGATAGCAACTACAGCTTCGACTGGTACGTCAACAACAATTCAGTCGCAGCTGGTTCTGACGACACGTTCACCTACACCTTCGAGGACAACGGTCAGTTCAAGATTCGAGTCGAGACGCAGATAGACGGTAACGAGTACATCGCAACCAGACCACTTCCAGAGCAGGCGTGGGTTCCAGCCGTAGAGGAAGACGGCAGCGAATGGAAGGTCGAGTTCACCGACATCGAGATTAACACGGTGGATTCGAATGGTTCTGTAATAGCGGACCACATCGTCAACGCAAACCTCCGACGGAATCTAACAGACCGAGAGCCGCTTGAAGAAGAGATTCGAAAGAAGGCGACGACGAGCAACTGGCAGGTCATAGCGACCAATGACGTGTTCATCAAAGCCGATTCTGATGAGTACGGAATCAAGTACGCACGTGTGAGCGAGTCCACGCTGAAGGCGTACGAAGGTCTGGAGATCACAGTTGGATTTGGTCAGGCAGGAAGCGAGAACACGAGCGAGACCTTTGACAATAGACCAGAAGAGTTCGGGTACGTTCTTGGAATACAGAACACTACCATCATAGATACGGACGGTGATTCAAACACTGACGAAGATGGATTCTTCGGTGATGGTGACAGTTCAGGTCCTGGTGGTGGAGGTAACGCCGTCGGTCTCCTGCTCCTCGGTGTTCTATCAGCTGCTGTTCTCCTTCTTGTCGGAGGCATCTCACTGCTAAGCCTGATTCCAGGAGTCGGTGGTGGTGAAGGTGCGTTCGGTGGAGAAGACCGAATTCCGAATCCGTTGCGCTGGTTAGGTGGAGACGACTAACCTTGTCAGAAAGGACACGAGTGGTGTCCCATCTGGGTCGAGTTCAGTCGTGACGTTTCGCAACCTTTCCCATGAACTCTTTTCTGCGAGCGGTCATGGGACAGTCTTCTTTCAATACCTCTCGGCTGATCCGAGGGCGAGACTGTTGTTCGGTTACGACGGTCCCGACCTTTTTTGCTACTGTGTCGAGCCCTTTCTCTTTGTTTTGTAGTCTATGCTTTGAGTGGGGAGTAGCTCTCGCCACTATCACGACCAGCTACGGGTCTCGACCCATACCCGCAGTATAGACAATGACTCTCACTGCACAAATCGTTTGCTAATTATCAGTTAGAATAGAAATGGTGAACCGATCATTGCTCCGAGAGAGAATGCGGCTAAGAAGAACAATCCGATAATCGCTATCTTGACACTCCAGCGTACGGTTCGAAAGAATCCAAACATGTGCTATTGTTGTATGTCAAATCCTATATTTGTTGTTCGTGTTGTGGCAGTCTCTAAAACTCATACCACAGTAGGATAGTATCGAACAAAGTTATTAACAATATCGCAGATATTTGCGAAAATCTATTGGGATAGGGTGTACTACGTATACTTAGTAATGTCAACCGACCGACTAAATGAACAACAGGTAGAATTTGAAACTACTGATTTTGATGGTCTGAAGTCGTTACACTGCGTTGGAGAGACAACCGTACAGAGGCTCAAACAATCGAATAGATACGATACAGTGAGGGACGTGGCAGACTCTCATCCGACGGAGATCAACGAGATTATCGAACAGAACTACGCTGATGCCATCCAGATCAAACGCCAACTCAATGGTGGTGATCTGCTATGACGGTAGAACTCAATCGCCTTCCAGACGACCTCCCGTGGGAACGTGTGAAAGAGAGAGTCGGTGAGAAGATATCACAGCTACAGGCGGAAACGAGGACGCAGGCAAACACGGACGAGCGTATGCGTGTCGCACGTGATCTAATGGGCGTGTTCACCGCAGACGAACTATCTGAAGCTGCTGGAGTATCACACAACACTGCTCAGTACAAAATCGAATACTGGCTTGCGTTAGGAGAGATTGAGGCTGGCGGAAGCAATAGGAACGGAGCCGTGGTCTATGGAGTCGTCGACGAACAGCAGTAGCACTTTTGGGGTGATTTTGTGTCGGTTCCTGTATGAAATATTTCAAGAAAGTAATACGTAGAATAGTCCGTTCTGAAGGCGAATCGCTTGACAACGAGGATCTGTATCTGAACGTTGAGTCTGGTTCTGGGTCGATAATGGATCTGACCGTAGAGAAGCACAGTGACGAGCTAATCGTATCGCAGACCTACACGCAAAGAGGAGATTTGATGCGGGATCCAGAGATACGGTTTCGAATTCAGGACGACGGTGAGTGGCTTCCTGTGGAATACAGGCAGGACCCGAATATCCGTGAGTACTGTACTGACGGAATCGACATCGAGGATTTTCTGGAGACGTGGGCAGGTAATCTGAAATGTCAGTTTCTCCGCTGAACCTATCATAATAAATTTGAAAATACCAAAAACTTGGTTATACTAAAATTGGTTCTGAAGCCCTCTAAAGCCAAAATTCTGGACTTCCCTAAATTCATATTCTGAATCCAAATCGTTGCATTAAAGTGAAATTCATCCTGACACGTTAATGCCGTGAAACAAAGAAGTAAAGTTGAGATGTTGGAGGTGATGACGCTAAGAAGTGCGAAATAGAGGAACGAAGAGTGATAACTATGAGTACAAAAGATAGTTCGAACGGAACCGAGGAGAATAGTCCGAAAGATAACGACCAGCTTGACGGTGACTGGTACGAAACTCAGTATGAGCGTGTTTTCTACGCTCAGAATTTGGGTTTTGTGCGTGGTGAGATTGAAGACGCTAAGGAGTATGCTGAGCGGTTCGAGGATTGGTATATTGTAATCACTTGTGGTCCTTTCCGCCCCTATGATATTAGCTACGAAATCCGCCCTGATCATAACGCCATTCATCTGGATTACTACAGTGTTCGTCCAGGTGTAGGGCACGTTGACGACATGGGTGATGACATCCAGAAAGGAATCGAAGAGCTACGGGAAGAAGGTGAGCTGGATAACGAGGGTGATCTCTAAGTATGGCTCAGAGAACCTACGAAGGCGATCCTATCGACGGTACGATGCAGCATCTTGCTGAGCGGGATCTCGACGAAGAAGCGGAGGATGTCGAAGTACCGTCTGACGAGACTCATGAAGGTGGCATCTCGACAGAGTACGGCTTCCTTGATCATGACACACTTAGTAAGGCGGAGAAGGTGGAACGGCTCTGGCGAAGGTCTGACTACGATTTCGATCAACATGGATCATCGGTTGAGTTCTACGAGGAAACTGTGTCTCCTGTACTGGATGTCTCTAAGCCACACACTTTCGAGGTTGTCAGAGAGTTGGAAGCAAACGGCTCTGACGAAGAAGAAACCGAATCTGAGAGCGAACAGCAGAACGACGAGAATCAAGAAGACGTAGAAACAGACGGATTGGAGGAAGTTGGTGACGGTGGTCCTGAGCAGTCTGAGAGGTATTCGAGAGAAGAGATTGAACACAGCGTTCTGAAGCCTCTGGTGTTTGCTCAGGAGTTCGCTTCTGGTGATGAGCTGGACGCTCTGGAAGAGGCTGAGGAACTGGTTGAGATTTTGCTCAACAAGGGTGATCAGGTGTGAGTCAAGGAGAACCGTCCGACAAAGCCCGAGAGGTAGCCGAGGAGAAGTCAGAAGAGATAGCTGCTGCCCTCAGAGACCTGGATATCCTACCTTCTGAGAATATCGACCCAGATCCAATCTATGACTCTTCGGATGTTTGGATACTTGTCGATATCCAGCTTCCAGAAGAGGAAGTCTGCCTTACCATCAAGATGTATGATAACGAGAGCCTGAGGCTGTTCCACTGTGACCCCATCGCAGACTGGATACCAAACCAAAATGAACTGGTCGAAAGTACTGCTGATTACATCAGGAACTGTCTGGCTCCCGTGGATACGACTCTTGAAGATGTGGAGTATCATGAGGAATATGATGAGATAGATGTGGAGACACAGGCATTTAGCGACGAGTCTGACGTGATCATCAGCAAAGGTGCTCGTGAGATAGAGTTATTCAGTACTCCATCTGCCATCATTGCGGTTGAGAAGGTTGGCGAGCGAATTGATTACGTCGCCACATACGATCCCGAGAGGCACTGTCTAGTTCTGAATGACCTCAGCTGGCGTTTTGCCGTCGAGTGCTTGGTTTGGCCGTTCGTGGTTGTAGTG
>ENA-ORDC01000629-ORDC01000629.1-marine-metagenome-genome-assembly--contig:-NODE-629-length-33120-cov-13.382956_pt1 | contig 33120 bp, 28 predicted proteins | sample MGYA00237783_ERZ508515 | MGnify/ENA primary metagenome ERZ508515 (study PRJEB26186, sample SAMN06268792) | marine metagenome | isolation source: Eden Landing Ponds, San Francisco, CA, USA | place... | reverse complement strand
TAGTAGTTGGCTGAGACCTGGGAATTGAACATGGACAGTGCCTGGGCGGTGGCCAGGTCTTCCGGGAATATGCCGTAGCTGGTGCCGATATTACCCATACTGGCATGGGTGCCCGCGCTGGCACCTGCGAGGGCAATGCCAAGTGCGAGGCGTCGAATTGCGGTTCCGTGCGTGGTCTGCATAGAGGCTCCTACTGCTCTTGTTATCCGAGCCTGATTCCAGGCGATCGTGTTTTATGAAGTGTGATTCACTTGGTCATTTACAGTTCGTTACACTTGCAATTCTATAGCCCTTCCGCGCATACACTTTGGCCACACCGACGTCCGTTTGTGTCAAAGAAGGCAGTCTGTACCAGTCATTACCGGCCCGCCGGCTCACCATTGACTAATATCAATAACTTAAACCCGGTAGGCACGCCATTGCTCGAGTGTTGCCCAGCGTTGCGTTTTGTTAAATGAGGCACTTGTGTGACACAGGTCACACAACAAAGCAGAGTTCCCATGCGAAGGCTTCGTGGGACGTGGTGGACTGACGGCGCGAACCACCCATGGTAGGCTTCAGCGCTGAGCTCACGTGGTCTCTAAAGCACACTGTCAGCGGGATGACAAACCGCCATGCCGGAAGCCTTCCAGCACTACCCTGACGACATCTCCCTCGAGTCCCTGCTCGAGCATGCCCGCCGCAATGAGCGCATCGCCCGCAACCTGTTCGAGATTGAGCGGGAGATCATGGGGTGTCGCGACTGCGCCGCCTTTCTGGACCGGCTGGTGGACCGCGTGCGCGATCGCTTTGACCTGGATGAGGTCTGGCTGGTCCTGACGGACGTGGAGGCCAACCAGCCACTATGGGAGATGCTGAGCGAGGACGGCGCCCTGAGCCTGCGTGTGAACGCACCCGCTGCGGACTTCCTCCGCCTTACCGGCAGCAGCCAGAAGCCCATACTGATCCCGGACACCCGCAGCTGCCAGTACCTGATCCCACCCGTCTGGCAGAGCAGCATCCAGTCCATGGCCATACTGCCGCTGTTGGTCGAGGAAAGACTGGCCGGCGGCCTGGTGCTGGGGACCCGCACAGCAGGGCGTTACAGTCGGGATATGGGGGCGTTTTTCCTTGAGCAGCTGGCGGTCAAAGCCTCCCTGGGGCTGGATTCCGCTTTTGCCCGGGAACAGCTTCGCCGTCTCGCGACCCGGGATGCCCTGACCGGTCTGCGCAACCGCCGCGAGATGGAGACAGTCCTGCAGAAGGAGTTGAGCCGTTCCCGCCGTTACCAGATGCCGCTGTCGCTTCTGTTCATTGACTGTGACGGCTTCAAGCGGATCAATGACGGGCACGGCCATGAGTGCGGCGATGCCTACCTGTGCCACCTGGGCGAATGCCTGCGCCGCCAGCTGCGTGAGGACGACAGCGTCTTCCGTTTTGCCGGGGATGAGTTCGTGGTGGTCCTGCCCAACCAGAGCGTGCAGGCGGCCACGCACATCGCCACCCGCCTGCAGCAGGGGCTCGCGGATGAGCCACTTGAGTGGGCGGGCCACTCGATTCCCCTGGCATTCAGCGTGGGCGTGGCGGGCAACGAGCAGCCCGGCCTGGACGACTCACGCGCCCTGCTGCGCCACGCGGACCAGCGTCTTTACGAGCAGAAGCGCGAGCGATAGCCCCCGGGTGTAACCCCCGTCCACTTCTTGAAGGCCCGATGGAAGGTGGAGGTCTCCGTGAACCCGGCTCGGTGGGCGATCTCGTTGATGGACAGCTGATCCCGCGTGAGGTGGACAATGGCGATGTCCCGCCGCAGGTTGTCCTTGATCTCCTGGAACGAGGTGTTCTCCGCCCGCAGTCGCCGGCGCAGGGTCTGGGGGCTGGTGTTGAGCTGCTGGGCGATGGCCTCGAAATCCGGTATGGGCTGGGTGAAGTCCCGCCCGATCAGGGCCCGGATACGGGCGGTGTAGCTGTTGCGGTCATCAGGCCGGGCCATCAGGTCCGCCGGCGAGGTCATCAGGAAGTGGCGCATCTCCAGCTCATCCCGGATTACCGGCTCCTGCAGGTAACGCACAGGGAAGGCCAGGCCGGTCTGCGGCTGGTCAAACAGCATCGGCGCATGGAAGATGCCGCGGTATTCATGGCTGTGGGCCGGCTCCGGGTAGTCAAAGCTGACCCGGGTTAACGGTATGCCCTGGCCAATGAGCCAGGAGCTGAGCCGGTGCCAGATCACCAGCAGCGATTCCCGGAGAAAGTGGTGACTGTCTTCGCTGAGCGGTGCTTCCGTCTCGAGCGTGATCAGGGCCTCCTCGCCATGGATACTCAGCGGCATGGTGATGCCGGTTTCGAACAGGCCGTAGAAATGGCTGGCACGGCGCAGCACACAGTCAAGGTTGTCGCAGTGGATCACCAGCTGGCACAGGGTCGCGAAGGTTCCGGGGCGACTGCGTGCCGGGGCGAAGCCCATGAACTCGTCCTTCATGGTGGCCCAGATCACCTGCATCAGCCGGGTGTACTGGTTACCGGTAACCCGCGCCTGATCCTGCTCGATGAGCTCCGGCTCAATCCCCGCCTCACGCATCATGGCATGGGTGTCATACCCCTGGCGCCTGGCGCCGGCCAGAGCTGCGGTTACAAAATGGGCGGAGACAGTAAGGCGTGCCATGCGCGTCCGTGTCGGTGAGCGGATTGGTCAATGGATCTGAGCATCGGCGCCGGTGGACGCCTGTTCACAGGTGCGTATGGTAGAGCCATCCGCAACAGAGGACAAAACCCAGATGACGGGACCGCTTACGTCGCTCAAGGTACTCGATTTCTCCACCCTGCTCCCCGGCCCCTACGCCACCATGATGCTGGCGGACATGGGGGCCGAGGTCCTGCGGGTGGAATCCCCGGACCGCATGGACCTCACGCGCATGACGCCGCCCCACGACGGCGGCGTCTCCACCGCACACGCCTACCTGAACCGCGGCAAACGCAGCATGACGCTGAACCTCAAGGAGCCGGAGGCCGTGGCATGGGTGAAGGAACGGATTCACGAGTACGATGTGCTGGTGGAACAGTTCCGCCCCGGGGTGATGGCGCGCTTCGGGCTGGACTATGACAGCCTGAGCGCCCTGCACCCGGGGCTGGTCTACTGCAGCATCACCGGTTACGGCCAGACCGGCCCCTACCGGGACCGGGCCGGGCACGACATCAACTATCTGGCACTGTCCGGTGTGGCCAGTCACAGCGGCCGCGCGGAGACCGGGCCGCCACCACTGGGCGTCCAGGTGGCGGATGTGGCCGGTGGCTCACACCACGCGGTCATGGGCATACTGGCGGCGGTCACGCACCAGCGCCAGACCGGCGAGGGCCAGCACGTGGATATCAGCATGACCGATGCCGCCTTCGCCATGAACGCCATGGCCGGCGCTGCCTGGCTGGCCGCCGGCGAGGAACCGGAGCCGGAAGGTGGCATGCTCAATGGCGGTTCATTCTACGACTACTACCGCACGGCGGACGGACGCTGGCTCTCAGTTGGCAGTCTGGAGCCGCCGTTCGCGAAGCAGCTGTTCAGCGTAATCGGCCAGCCGGAACTGGCCGCCAGGGGGCTGAGCCCGAAACCTGAAGACCAGAAAGTACTCAAGAGCGCACTCCGGGAGGCCATAGCTGGGAAGACACTGGCGCAATGGCAGGCGATCTTCAGTGAGCAGGATGCCTGCGTGGAGCCGGTCCTGACCCTGAGAGAAGCCACAGAGCACCCCCAGATCCAGGCCCGCCACATGGTCATCGAGGTGGACCGGGGGGACGGCACCACCCAGAAGCAGCCCGGCCACCCGCTGAAGTTCAGCGCCACGCCGTGCGAAAGCGCCTTCATCGGGCGGCCTCTTGGAGCGGATAACCCGTAGGAGCAGCCATGGCTTCGAAACACGTGCGAGACATGGGGCAGTGGTTCTCTGCCCCCTGTCGCGGCCGTGGCCACTCCTGCGGCGTCAGCCCGCCTGCTTCAGGCTGTCCATATCGATCACATACCGGTACTTGACCTCGCCCTTCTTCACCTTCTCGTACGCCTCGTTGATGTGCTGCATATCGAGCATCTCGATATCGCAGCGCACATCATGTTCGGCGCAGAAGTCCAGCATCTCCTGGGTCTCCGGCATACCACCAATGAGTGACCCGGCGAGTACGCGGCGCTTGCCCACGAGGGCGCCGGCATTCACGGCAGGGTCCACCGGTTCCAGAAGTCCCACCAGGATGTGGGTGCCGTCGTACTTGAGGCAGTTCAGGTAGGGGTTGAGATCATGCTGCACAGGAACGGTGTCGAGCATGAAATCGAAGCTCTCTGCCGCATCCTTCATCTGCTGTTCATCCGTGGACACGATCACGTGATGAGCCCCCTGGTGCTTCGCCTCCGCGACCTTGCTCTCGGAACGGGTGAAGATGGTGACCTCGGCGCCCAGCGCCCGGGCGAATTTCACCCCCATGTGGCCAAGGCCGCCCATACCGATCACGCCCACCTTGTGGCCGGCCTTCACGCCATAGTGGCGCAGCGGTGAATAGGTGGTGATGCCGGCGCACAGCAGAGGCGCTGCGTGGGCCATTTCCAGCTTCTCCGGGATGCTGACCACAAAGTGTTCACTCACGACCACCTTCTCGGAGTAGCCGCCGAAGGTGACCGAGCCGTCATAGCGATCCTCGCCGTTGTAGGTGGGGGTCATGCCCTGGAGGCAGTACTGTTCCAGTCCGTCCTTACAGGCCTCGCATTCACGGCAGGAATCCACCATGCAGCCCACCCCCACGCGGTCACCCACGGCGTAACCCTTGACCTGATCGCCAACGGCCGTGACGCGCCCGACAATCTCATGCCCGGGCACCAGCGGATACTTGGTGATCCCCCAGTCATTCTGGGCGAAGTGAATGTCCGTGTGGCAGACCCCGCAATAGTCGATCTCGATGGCAACGTCATCCGCTCGCAGCTCCCGGCGATCAATGCCGTGGGGTGCAAGACCGGAATCCGGTGCCGTGGCGGCGTAGGCTTTGGTATTGGCCATGACTATCGCTCCTAGTTTTCAAATAGTGTGATATCAATCACGCCGCGATAATGCGCCTCACCCCACCGGCCCGTCAAACCATCGTGGGAGTGGGCCGGTTTAAGGATTTCTCGGCCATGGCCGCTCATACTCTGCAGCCACCCGGGACGGAACAACATTGTAGGAGCAGCCATGGCTGCGACCAGGCAACACCTGCAGGAGCGCACCTTGCGCACGATGGGCCCTGATTCGCTTGCGGGGCAGGCGCCTACAGGTGACAATCGCGGCTTTGTCCAAGTGAGTACGCTGCCCATGGGCGAACAGGATCATCAGGGCCCGCGCGCCGTAGTCGAGCACGCCGGAACCACCTTCACCATTGTGGGCACGGCCCATGTCTCGAAAGCCTCGGCAGATGAAGTCTCGGAGCTGATCCGCTCCGGCGACTATGATGCCGTGGCGCTGGAGCTGTGCGATTCCCGCTACCAGAACCTGGCCGATCCGGACCGGATGGCGAAGATGGATCTGTTCGAGGTGCTGCGTAACGGCCAGGCGGGCATGGTAGCGGCACACCTGGCCATGGGCGCCTTCCAGCAGCGGGTGGCAGACCAGTCCGGCATCGAGCCGGGCGCTGAGATGAAGGCGGCCCTGCATGAAGCGGAAAGCGCCGGCCTGCCCGTGACCATGATCGACCGCGACATCGGCACCACCCTGCGCCGGGTCTGGCGCGGCGTGTCCTGGTGGCAGCGCATGCAGCTGGGCAGTGGTCTGTTCGCCAGCCTGCTCACCCGGGAAACGGTCAGCCCCGAGAGCATTGAACAGCTCAAGGAAGGTGACGTACTGGAATCCACCTTTGCCGAGTTCGCGGAGCAATCCGAGCAGCTCTACCGGCCACTGATTTCCGAACGCGACCGCTACATGGCCCTGAGGCTGATGGAATCCATGGCCGGCAAGGGTTACAACAATGTGCTTGTGGTGATCGGCGCCGGCCACCTGAAGGGGCTGAGCGGCCACCTTGAAGGCGAGCCCGCCGCCGACCCCGTATCAGAGCGCGAAAGCCTGGAGCAGGTGCCACCCAGCGGGCGCTTCCTGCGCTACCTGCCCTGGGTCGTGGCGGCCCTGGTGATTGCCGGTTTCGTGATCGGTTTCAGCCGGGATACGGAACTGGGGGTCAAGCTCGTTTCGGAGTGGTTCCTGATCAATGGCGCGCTGTCGGCACTGGGCTCAGCCATTGCCCTGGCCCATCCACTGACCATTGTGGCGACCTTCCTGGCGGCCCCACTGACCTCGCTCAACCCGACGGTTGGTGCGGGGTTCGTGGCGGCGGGCGTGGAACTGCTGCTGCGCCGGCCCAAGGTGGCGGATTTCTCGAACCTTCGCCATGACGTGATCGAGGTCAGGGGGTGGTGGCGCAACCGGGTGGCGCGCACCCTGCTGATCTTCATCCTTTCCTCGGTGGGGTCGGCGGCCGGTACCTACATCGCCGGTTTCCGGATCTTCGATCAGCTGGTCGGGGGCTGAACGCGCCCCTCAGAGCTTGCTGACGGGCGAGAAGGAGCGCCGGTGCACCGGGCTCGCGCCCTGGGCATGCAAGGCTTCGATGTGAACCTTCGTGGGGTAGCCCTTGTGCCCGGCCAGACCGTAGCCCGGATACTGCTGGTCCAGCTCGACCATTTCCCGGTCCCGGGTGACCTTGGCCAGAATGCTGGCAGCCGCAATGGCATCCACGCGGCCATCGCCCTTCACCACGGGCGAGGAGGGCCACTGCCAGTCCGGGCAGCGGTGACCGTCCACCAGCACGTATTCAGCTGGCGGCGCCAGGGCGGCCACTGCCCGCTCCATGGCCAGCATGGTGGCTCCATGGATGTTGAGTTCGTCGATCTCCGCCACCTCGCAACGCCCCAGCGCCCAGCTCAGTGCCCGCTCCTGAATGACACCAAACAGGGCCTCGCGCTTGCGCTCACTGAGCTTCTTGGAGTCCCTGAGCCCCTCCACCGGATGGTCCGGGTCCAGGATCACGGCCGCCGTCACCACCGGGCCGGCAAGGGGCCCGCGGCCCACTTCATCCACGCCGGCCAGATACAGCCCCTCATAGGGTACTGATACATCATCCAGGATCATGTGTTCTCCAGGTCCTCAGGAAGGGGTTCCCCACGGATCAGTGCCGCCACGGATTCAGCGGCGCGGTCGCTGGCATTGCGGCGCAGCTGCCGGTGGATTTCCGAAAAGATGGCACGTTCGTGCTCAATGGTCTCCGGCGCGGTCAACCGGGTTTTCAGTGCCGTCCCCAGGGCCTCCGCCGTGGCATCCTCCTGCAGGAACTCCGGCACCACCGGTTCCGGGGCCAGCAGATTGGGCAATGCCACATGGTCCACATAGACCAGGCGTGAAGCGACCCAGAAGGTCAGCGCGTTCACCCGGTAAGCCACCACCATTGGCCGCTTCAGCAGGGCCGCTTCCAGTGTGGCGGTGCCGGAAGCCAGAAGAACGGCATCCGCGGCGGTCATCACGGTGCGAGACTGGCCGTCCACCAGCCGCACGTCCAGCGCCTGCCAGGCCTCCTTCCCACGGATCATCGCTTCGATCTGTTCCCGGCGCTGACGGTTGATGCAGGGAATCACGAAAGTGGGCGCCGGCGTCATGGCATCAGCCAGCCATTCGGCGGTTTCCAGGAACAGCGGGCCCAGGCCGCCCACCTCACTGCCCCGGCTGCCGGGAAGCAGCGCCACCATCTGGCCGGCTTCGGGCAGCTCCAGCTCCCTGCGGGCCGCCTGCCGGTCTGGTTCCTCGGGGATCTGGTCGGCCATCGGGTGGCCCACGAACCGCACCGGAATGCCATGGTCCCGATAGACACTGGCCTCGAACGGCAGCAGCGTCAGCAGCAGGTCCACTGATTTCGCAATGCCCTTCAGGCGCCCGCGCCGCCAGGCCCAGACGGAGGGACTCACGTAATGCACCGTGGGGATGCCGGCTTCCCGCACCTGGCGCTCCAGTCCCAGGGTGAAATCCGGCGAGTCGATCCCGATCAGCGCGGCAGGCCGATTGTTCAGACAGTACTCGCGCACCCGGGCGCGGACATCGAACAGCTCCCGGATGCGTCCCAGCACCTCCACCAGTCCCATCACGGATAGGCGCTCCATGGGGACGATGGAGTGGAGGCCTGCGGCCATCATGCGCTCACCGCCGATACCGACAAAATGGGCATGGGGAAAATGGCGTTTCAGGCTGAGCATGAGGTCCGCGCCCAGAAGGTCTCCGGAGACCTCTCCCGCCACCAGGACAATGACCGGGCCGGGCGCGGGGGCTGAGCCCCGGGGAAGCAACGCGTCCATGGCCAATCAGCGGACGATGCCGCGTTCCGCCCGCCGCAGGGTACTGGCAAAAAGCGCCACTTCGTCACTGCCCTCAAACTCCTGATCCAGGCGTTCAATCGCCTGCTGCAGGGTGAGGCCTTCACGGTAGACGATGCGGTAGGCACGGCGCAGCTCATGCAGCGCACTCTTGCTGAAACCACGACGCTTGAGGCCTTCGATGTTGAGTCCATGGGCGCCGGCGGACTGGCCACCGGCCATGACGAAGGCGGGCACATCCTTGAGCACGATGCTGCCCCCGGCGGTCATGGCATGGGCCCCCAGATGACAGAACTGATGCACCATGGTGCCGCCACCGAGAATGGCATGGTCGTCCACGTCCACATGGCCGGCCAGGGTGGCGCAGTTGGCCAGGATGGTGTTGTTGCCGATCATGCAGTCATGGGCCACATGGACATAAGCCATGAACAGGTTGTTACTGCCGACCCGCGTCTCGCCCCGGTCCTGCACAGTGCCCCGGTGCAGGGTGCAGCTCTCGCGGATGATATTGCCGTCACCGATCACCAGGGTGGTGGGCTCACCGCCATACTTCAGGTCCTGGCATTCCTCACCGACACTGGCGAACTGGAAGATGCGGTTGCTGGCGCCGATCCGGGTGGGGCCATTGATCACCACATGGGAGCGCACCTCGGTATGGTCACCGATCTCCACATCGGGCCCGATCCAGGTCCAGGGGCCAACAGTTACCCCCTCCCCGAGCCGGGCTCCGGGATCAACAATGGCCTGGGGATGCACTCCCGGATGAGCATCGGCCGTCATCAGATCGCTCCCTCGGCGGTCGTGATCTCGCCGGCACAGGCCAGCTGGTCACCGACCCAGGCCTTGCAGTCGAACTTCCAGATATTGTGCTTGTCGGCTATCAGTGTGGCCTCCAGCGCGAGCTGATCCCCAGGCACCACCTGGCGCTTGAAGCGGACCTTGTTGCAGCCGGCAAAGTAATGGGTGAAGCCATCCGCCGGTGAGCGCCCAACCGTGACAAACCCGAGTACACCGGAGAGCTGCGCCATCGACTCGACGATCATGACGCCCGGCATGATGGGCTTGGTGGGGAAATGCCCCTCAAAGTAATGTTCGTTGACGGAGACGTTCTTGATTCCGGCAATATACTCACCGGCGCGCACCTCGGTCACCCGATCCACCATGAGGAAGGGGTATCGGTGCGGAAGGTACTGTTTAATGTCTTCAATCTGCATGCGCCACAGCCTCGACGTCATTCACTGAGTTTTTTTTCAATCTGGCGCAGGCGCTGAGCCATATCGTCGAGCTGACGAAACCGGACCACACTGCGACGCCAGTCACGATTGGGTTCCACCCCTGTCCCTGAGGAATACACTCCCGCTTCCTTGAGGCTGCGGGTAACCATGGTCATACCGGTAAGCTGCACGCCATCGGCGATGGTCAGGTGGCCACCGATTCCGGAGGCACCGCCGAAAACGCAGTGCCGCCCGATGCGCGTGCTGCCCGAGATGCCGACCAGGGCCGCCATGGCGGAATGGTCACCGATCTCCACATTGTGGGCCACCTGCACAAGGTTATCGATCTTCACACCATTGCCGATGACGGTATCGTCCAGAGCGCCCCGATCGATGGTGGTATTGGCGCCTATGTCCACGTCGTCACCGATATGGACACCGCCAATCTGGGCAATCCGCTCCCAGTTCCTGCCGGTGTGCGCGTACCCGAAGCCATCACTGCCAATCACGGCACCACTGCTGATGCGGCAGCGCTCACCCATGGTGACACCGTGGTAGAGCGTTACGTTGGCTGCCAGCACGGTATCCGCACCCACGCGTGACCCCGCACCCACAACACTGTTCGGCCCTACCCGCACCCGTTCACCGATCTCCGTTTCCTGGTCGATCACCGCGCCCGGTCCGATCCAGGCGGTCTCGGCAACAGAGGCGCTTTCGGCCACGAACGCGGAGGGATGGATACCCGCCTCGCGTACCGGCTCCGGATTGAAAAGGTGGCTCAAACGGGCAAACGCCCGATAGGGGTCGTCCGTCACCAGCGCACTGCACGGACACTGGTCGGCCTCCCCCGGCCGAACGAGAACCGCGCCAGCCCGGGTTGTACCAAGCTGGCGCGTGTATTTCTCATTGGCCAGGAAGCTGATGTCATCCTCACCGGCACTGGCCAGGGTCGCCAGACCGGTGATCCGTTTACTGCCATCCCCCCGGAGCTCCACGCCCAGCAGGTCAGCCAGTTCGGAAAGGGGTCGTTCCACGCTGTGCATCCACACTCCCGCCGCGGATCAGCGCCGCTCAATTGTTGTTTGTGTCACCGTCACCGGCCTGCTCATTGAGCAGCTCAATCATCTTGTCGGTCAGGTCCATATCCGGCTTGGCGTAGATGACCGCCTCGGCCGGAATGACGATGTCCAGATCATGCTCTTCCAGCAGCGTTTCCATGGCCGCGTCCACCGCTGGCCGGGACTGCTGGAGAAACTGCTGCTGGCGCTGGTTCACGGCCTGCTGGAAGCGGGCACGCCGCTGCTGATACTCCTGGACCTTCTTCTCAAACCGGGATTGCAGGTCTTCACGCTCGGACTCGTTCATCATGGCGCCATCACTTTCAAGGCGCTCCTGCATCTCCATGGCTTCCGACTCGAGCTGGCTGATGGCCTGCTGTTCCTCTTTCAGCTGGCCCTGAATCACGTCACCGAATTCGGCGCCCGCATTCGAGGAGAATACCGCCTCACGCAGGTTGACCACGCCAATGCGTTCCTGTGCCAGTACCGGCACCGATGCTGCCAGCATCAGCAGAGCCGCAGCGACTGTCAGCGTCCGTTTCATGGATCGCCTCCCCGTGTTGATGTTTGTCATGCTGAATGAATGCCGCCCATTGTGCCCGCCTGGGCGGGATTCTTCCAGAGGCCCACTCAGAATTGCTGACCGAGTGAGAACTGGAAGCGGCGCGTGTCGTCTTCCGCTTCGTTGTTAAGTGGCTCCGCGAAACTGAAGCCCAGCGGACCGATGGCGGTGATCCATTCAAAACCGATGCCCACGGAATAGCGGATCTCATCAGCCGCCGGGTCAAAACCACGCGCGGTATCAAAGACGTTACCGCCGTCCAGGAACACTGAGGAGCGCATGCTGCGGCTGTCCGCCGCGAACGGTACCGGGAAGATCAGCTGCGCGCTGGCTTCCGCGATGATATTGCCGCCGAAGGGCCGGTCATCGCTGAAGGGGTCATCGGCGGCGGGCGTCGCCTCATTACCCAGACTGTTGGCCTCGAAGCCCCGCACCGAATGGTACCCCCCCGCGTAGTAATGCTCATAGAAGGGCAGCGAGCCGGTATCAGAGAAACCATCGCCATAACCGAACTTGGTACGCAGCCGCGCCACCCAGCGCTGGTTACTGGTCAGGGGGTAGTAAGCGTCGGTTCTCTGGGTAATCTTGTAGTAGGTCTGGTCACTGCCGGGCACGGCGGTCTCCACGGTCAGGCTGTTGCGCGAGCCTGCCGTTGGCATGCGCCCCCGGTTGTGGGTATTGCGCACAATGGAACCCCGCAGCAGGAAGGCGCTCTGGGAGTTGCCCTCTTCATCAATGAACCCGGTGACCTCCTGGGCCGGGAAACGCCCGGGATCAATCCGGTTGTATTCATACCCGGGCCCGAAGTTCAGCCGCGTGTACTGGCTGATCGGATAGCCGAAGTTCATGCGCGCGCTAAGGGTGTCCAGCACAAAGGAGGAGACCTCCTCCTCCTCATAGTCGGTTTCCCGCGCCTGAAGACTGAAGCCACGGCTGACCCCGTCCACGGTGTAGAAGGGGTTCGTGTAGGAAATGTTGGCGCTGGTGACCGAGTCGCTCTTGTTCAGGCCCAGCGAGGCACGCCGGCCGCTGCCCAGAAAGTTCTTCTCCGAGACACTGGCGCCAAAGATCAGCCCCGAGGTCTGGGAGAAGCCGATGTTGGCAGAGAGACTGCCGGTGGGCTGCTCCTCCACCGAGTAGGTGACATCCACCTGGTCGTCCGTACCGGGCACTGGTGACGTATCGGCACTGACCTGCCCGAAGTAACCGGTACGTTCAAGCTCATTGCGTGAAGTCTCGATCCGGCTCGAGGAGGCCACACCCGCTTCCATCTGCGTCATTTCCTGACGCAGAACCTCATCGTGGGTGGCCGTATTGCCCTCGAAGCGGATGCGGCGCACGTAGGTGCGCTTGCCGGGCTGAACATCCACGGCGACCGTCACGGTGCCGTCATCATGGGTGCGGGGCGTGGCCTCCACATTCGCGAAGCTGTAGCCCTCGCGCCCCAGCCGCCGTGTGATCAGATCGGTGGTCATGGTCATGCGTTCCTGGGAGAAGAGCTCACCCTCCTCAAGCACCACCAGCTTGCGCAGCTCCTCCTCGTCCACAATCAGGTTGCCGTTGAGCGTGACCTCACGGACCTTGAACTGCTCGCCCTCATCCACCGCGAGGGTTACGAATACCTGCTTCTTGTCCTGGGCCAGTGAGATATTGGTGGACTCCACACTGAACTCGACATAGCCGCGGTTCAGGTAATGGGAGCGCAGACTCTCAAGGTCGCCAGAGAGCTTCTCGCGCGCGTACTTGTCCGCGTTGGTGATCGAGTTCCACCAGCCAGTCTCACGCAGCTCCATCAGGCTGATCAGTTCTTCCTCGGTGAACGCTTCGTTACCGATGATGTTGATGTGCTGGATGGCGGCGACTTCGCCTTCATTGATGTTGAAGTTGATGGCGACGCGGTTGCGCGCGAGCTCCTCAACTTCGGCATTCACATCGGCGTTATAGCGGCCCTGAGCGACATAGGAACGCAGGATCTCGAGCTCAAGGCGCTCCAGAGTGGCACGCTGGAAGATCTGGCCTTCCTCCACCCCGGCCTGACGCATGCCCTCCAGGAGCTGTTCTGTCTTGATGTTCTGGTTACCCTCAACCTCAATCCGGGCAATGGAGGGGCGCTCCTCGACGGAGACAATGAGCACACTGTCTTCACGGGCGAGGCGGATATTGGCGAAGAGGCCGGTCTGGAAGAGATTGCGGATGGCGTCGGCGACCGTAGCGTCGTTGATCCGGTCACCAACCTCAATCGGCAGAGCGCTGAAGACGTTGCCCGCCGAGACCCTCTGAAGACCTTCCACCTGAATGTCCGAAACCTCGAAGGTCTCGGCTGGAGCCGACAGGCTGGCCAGTGCCAGTACTACCGCCGGCAGCAACGTCCGTAAAAGGCCTTTCATGGATTCGCTAAACGCCTTCTGATCTCGTGACTTGGAAAACAGGGCTGACAGCCTAACGGATACCATCAGTTCGGCGAACACGCCGCCCCATTACGAAAATGTCATGGCGACCGGGCGCCGACAGAGCCGGGCAATTCTCACAATCGGAGCACGTCATTGTAAAGCGCAAGGACTGTCAGCATCGCGATCAGCAGAAGGCCCAGCCGCAGCCATAGCCCTTGGACCGCCTCTGAAACCGGGCGTCCGCGCGCCCATTCCCACGCATAGAACAGGATGTGACCGCCATCGAGGATGGGAATGGGCAGCAGATTGATGATCCCCAGACTGATACTCAGATACGCCAGGAACCGCACGAACGACTCGAAACCCGTGGTAACCGTGGTCTCAGCCACACGTGCGATGGTGATGGGACCGCTTATGTTGCGCACGGAAAGCAGCCCGCTGGCCATCTTGCCCACAGCCACCAGAGTGGTGCGGGTGTCATTCCAGAACTGGTTAAACGCCTCCGGCACCGCCCGGACCGGCCCCAGCTGGGTCTGACGCCGCATGTCCTCAGGCCAGGATACCGACTGCACACCGGCCCCGATACGGCCGATGCGCTCACCTTCCCCATCCGTCCGGGCGGCCGGCGTCACGGTGATGGCGCGCTCGCTGCCATCGCGCTCAATGCGAATGGAAAGCGCCTCGCCAGGCGCCGCCTGGATGCGATCCACCAGCGCCAACCAGTCCGCAACCGCCTCGCCCTCCACAGCCAGAATGCGATCGCCGGGCTGAAGGCCGGCCTCCTCTGCAGGAGATCCAGGCCGGATCTCGCCCAGAACAGGGGGAATGTCAGGCCGCCACGGCTCGATACCGAATTCCCTGACCGGGTCCGGGTCCCGGGCGCCACCAAGCCAACCGTCCAGGGCCGTACTGCGCTCAAGACGGCGGCCCTCCTGTTGCAGGGTAAGGCTCACCTCACCCTGCTCACCGGCACGCTGCAGCAGCGCCATGCCCACATGGCGCCAGGAAGGGGTCTGGCGCCCGTCGACCTCCAGCACCTCCATGCCGGACTCAAGCGCCATCCGCTCCGCAGGGGTGCCAGGCTCCACATCGCCCACCACAGGCGCAATCGTTGTGAACCCGATCACGGCCAGAAGCCAGTAGGCGAAAACCGCAAAGACGAAGTTCGCGATGGGACCGGCGGCCGCCACGGCGATACGGCGCGCAGGCGTCTGGCGGTTGAAGGCCAGATGTTTCTCCTCTTCCGGCACCTCGCCTTCGCGCTCATCCAGCATTTTTACATACCCGCCAAGCGGGATCGCAGCCACAGCGTACTCGGTGCCATGGCGATCGCGGCGCATGAAAAGTGGCTTGCCGAAGCCGACCGAAAAACGCAGCACCCGGATACCCAGGCGGCGCGCCACCCAGAAGTGGCCGAACTCATGCACGGTCACCAGGATGCCCAGGGTGACGATCAGCGCCAGAATGGTCTGGATCACACTCATGAGGCGTTCTCCGCGACGTTGAGTCGGTTCATGGCCCATTCACGGGCACGCCCATCACAGGCCATGACCGCCTCAATGGAGTCGGCCGGGCGCGGCGCCAGCTCCGCCAGAGCCTCGCCCACGAGACCGGCGATGCGGGTAAAGCCGATGCGCCCACCAAGGAAGGCATCCACTGCCACTTCGTTGACCGCGTTCAGGATGGCGGGCGCCGTGCCTCCGGCCCGGAAAGCCTCAGCAGCCAGGCGCAGGGCTGGGAATCGCTCCAGGTCCGGGCGCTCAAAGTGAAAGGATGCCAGCTCGAAAAGATCCAGCGGTGCCACCCCTGCTTCAATACGTTCCGGCCAGGCCAGAGCGTTGGCAATGGGGGTACGCATATCCGGACTGCCCAGCTGCGCCAGCACGGAGCCATCCCGGTATTCAACCATGGAGTGGATGATGCTCTCAGGGTGCACATGGACCTGCACATGCTCCGGTGTGGTACCGAACAGCCAGCAGGCCTCGATCAGCTCCAGCCCCTTGTTCATCAGGGTGGCCGAGTCCACCGAGATCTTGCGCCCCATGGCCCAGTTGGGATGGGCGCATGCCTGATCCGGCCCCACGTGCTCGAGTTCGCTGGCCGGTGTGGTCCGGAAGGGGCCACCGGAGGCGGTCAGGAGAATACGCGTGACGCCCGATTCCCCAACGCCGGCGCCGGCCCGGGGCAGGCACTGGAAGATGGCATTGTGCTCGGAGTCTATGGGCAGCAGCGTGGCACCATGGCGCTCAACAGCCTCCATGAAGAGCCCTCCGGACATCACCAGGGCCTCCTTGTTGGCCAGAAGCACCCGTTTACCCTGCTCAATGGCCGCCATCGTCGGAGCGAGGCCGGCAGCGCCCACAATGGCCGCCATCACCGTATCCACATCGGCATCCGAAGCGGCCTCGCACAGCCCCGCCTCGCCACTGAGAACCGTAATGTCCAAGTCCCCGAGAGCATCCCGGAGCTCGGTCTCGCGAGCAGCATCACTGATGACCGCAATCCGGGGTCGAAACTGTCGGCAGAGCCGTGCCAGCTCCTCCACGTTGGCGTGGGCACTCAGGGCGTGCACGCGGAAGCGCTCAGGATGACGCGCAACCACGTCCAGCGTGCTGGTGCCGATGGAGCCGGTAGCTCCAAGGATTGTAAGGGTCTGTGGTGAGATTTCACCCATCCGGGTTCCAGTCCGTATCGAAGCGTTACTGAACCGGCGTCAGCCAGCCCAGGAGGGTAAAACAGGATGCCAGCACCGGGATCGCAACCACCAGGCTGTCGATGCGATCCAGAATACCACCGTGCCCGGGCAGCAGCTGACTGCTGTCCTTGATGCCGCGATGGCGCTTGAGCATACTCTCAAACAGATCCCCCAGCACCGACGCCAGCGCGGTCAGCACCGAGGCAAGGACGAACTGAATCACCGCGATGCTGGCGAGGTCAAGCCACCGGGCCACGGCCAGTGCCAGTGCCGCCACCACTGCCAGGCCACCCCAGACGCCCGCCCATGTCTTACCGGGGCTGACGGCCGGCGCCAGTTTGCGGCGCCCGAAGGCACGGCCGGCGAAATAGGCGCCGATATCCGCGCCCCAGACCACAAGAAAGGTGTACAGGATCAGCAGCAGGTTGTTGCCGGTATGCCCCAGCGCCAGATCGCCAGCACGCAGGTGGTTGAGTGCCAGCCACGCACCGACGAGCGCCAGAATGCCCAGGACCAGCCGTACCGGCCGCGGATGCCAGAACCCTGTACCTGCTGGATAGGCGGCAACCATTGCCGCCACCAGCAGCCAGAACATCGCCAGCACCCCGAGAAGGGGCACGACCGGCAACGTCTGGAAGACGGCCATAAGAACAACCAGCACCAGCGCGAAAGCCCACCGCTGCAGCCCTCCCTCAAATCCAGAGAGGTTGGCCCATTCCCAGCCGGCAATGGCCAGGAGGGCGCCGGTAAATACAGCAAAACCCATCGGAGGCAGCAGAAAGAGACCACCCACAACAATGGGCGCCAGAATGACAGCCGTGATCACCCGCTGCTTCAGCACTGCGCCTCCTTATCCATACTGCCTCTGGGGCATGGCGGGCCCGGCAACCTGTTCACCGGTGCGCCCAAAACGGCGCTGACGGCCCGCGAAGTCCGCCAGCGCCTCACGCATGGCAGTATGCTGGAAGTCAGGCCAGTACAAGGGAGAGAAATAGAATTCGGTATAAGCGAACTGCCACAGCAGGAAATTGCTGATGCGCTGCTCCCCACCGGTACGGATCAGCAGATCCGGCATGGGCCGGTCTCCCAGGCTGATGTAGCGCTGGAGCAGGTTTTCATCCACCTCGTCCGGGCTAAGACGCCCCGCCGCCACCTCCTGCGCAATGCGACGGCTGGCCTGGGCCACATCCCAGTGCCCGCCGTAGTCCGCCGCAATCACCAGCTCCATGCTGCCACAGTGCGCGGTTTCCTGTTCCGCCCGGGCCATATGCTCCTGGAGCGTATGGCTGAACCGCTCGCGGCTGCCGATGAAGGACAGACGGATATCGTTATCCCGGAGCCGCCTTACCTCCTTGCGCAGCGAGCGCAGAAACAGCGTCATCAGGGCACTGACTTCCTCGTCAGGACGGCGCCAGTTCTCACTGCTGAAGGCGAACAGGGTAAGAACCTCAACACCGGACTTGCCGCAGGTCTCGATCGCCGCGCGCACGGATTTCACACCCGCACGGTGACCACTGATACCACGCTGGCCCCTGGCCCGGGCCCAGCGGTTGTTGCCATCCATGATCACCGCCACGTGGCGCGGGCAGCCCGCCAGTGGCGGCATGTCCGTTTCCTGATCCGTCTCGCTCATGCTTGCCCCTGGACCCCGGGCCTCAGATGGCCATCAGGTCGTTTTCCTTGTTCTTGAGGAGCTCGTCGATCTTGGCGACGTACTTGTCCGTAAGCTTCTGGATATCACCCTCAGCCTTTTTCTCTTCGTCCTCGGTGATTTCCTTTTCCTTGAGCAGATCCTTGATGTCGCTGTTCACATCCCGGCGTACGCCGCGCACCGCGACCCGACCCTGCTCAGCCTCGTTGCGCGCATGGCGAACGTATTCCTTACGGCTGTCCTCGGTCAGGGTGGGCATGGGGACACGCACAACCTCGCCCGTGGTCGCCGGATTGAGACCCAGATCGGCTTTCATGATGCCTTTCTCAATCTTGGGCGCCAGGTTCTTCTCATAGGGCGATACAGCCAGTGTACGCCCGTCCTCCACGGAGACATTGGCGACCTGTTTGAGCGGTGTCTCCATACCGTAATAATCCACCGTCACTTCATCCAGAATGCTGGGATGCGCCCGCCCTGTCCGGATACGTGCAAAGGCCTTGTTGACGGAATCCACCGCCTTCTGCATGCGTTCTTCAGCGTCTTGCTTGAGCTCGTCTAACACGGTTTCCGCCCTCTTGTTCAGGCTTCCTCAATGAGTGTTCCTTCGTTGCCGCCCAGTGCGATGTCACGCAGAGCACCGGGTTTGCCCATGTTAAACACACGGACCGGCATGTTGTGATCCCGGCACAGGCAGATGGCGGTGAGGTCCATCACACCCAGACGGCTTTCCAGCACCTGATCGTAAGTGAGCCGATCGTACTTGAAAGCTTCCGGGTTGGAGACCGGATCGTCGTTGTAGACGCCGTCCACCTTGGTCGCCTTCAGCACCACGTCGGCGTCAATCTCAATGGCCCGCAGGCACGCCGCCGAATCGGTCGTGAAAAAGGGATTGCCGGTACCCGCGGTGAAGACCACCACATCGCCCCCCTTGAGGTCGCGCATGGCCTCCCGGCGGTCGTAGTGCTCCACGATGCCACTCATGGGAATGGCCGACATGACCCGGCTCTGGATATTGGAGCGCTCGAGTGCATCGCGCATGGCCAGCCCATTCATCATGGTGGCCAGCATGCCCATGTGATCACCGGTCACCCGGTCCATGCCGGCCTCGTTCAGAACGGCTCCCCGGAAGAGATTGCCGCCACCGATGACGATGGCCACCTGCACGCCGATGCTTACAAGCGAATCGATCTCGACCGCCATGCGGTCAAGAACCTTGGGATCGATCCCGAATTCGTGATCACCGATCAGGGCCTCGCCACTGAGTTTGAGCAGAACGCGTTTGTATCGGGTCTGTGTCGTACTCTGGGTGGGCATGGCCTGTGACCTCCTGACCGGTGTTCTGGATACAAACCGGCCGCAGTCTCCCCAACGCGCCATGCGCCGGGAGATGCGGCCCGAGTTATTGACGGGTCATGCCCGCCGGCTGCGTAGGGATCAGCCCTTGAGCTGCGCCGCAACCTCGGAGGCGAAGTCCGTTTCTTCCTTCTGGATGCCTTCGCCCACCTCGTAGCGTACAAAGCTCACGAGCTCGGCGCCATGCTCCTTGAGAAGATCCTTGACGGCCTGATCCGGATTCTTGACGAAGCCCTGCTCCACCAGGCTGTTCTCCTTCAGGAACTTCTGGATCCGACCGGTCATCATCTTCTCGACGATTTCCGGCTTCTTGCCTTCCATGTCGGGCTGGGAGCGAATGACCTCGCGCTCCTTCTCGACTTCCTCTTCCGGCATGTCGTCCGGCGTACCAACCCGCGGGTTCACGGCCGTGACGTGCATTGCCAGATCGCGGGCCAGCTCACCGGAGCCGCCCTTGAGCGCCACCAGCGCGCCCATGCCGTTGGTGGAGTGAACATAGCCACCCACAACGTCGCCCTCAAGGCGGACAGCACGGCGTGCCGTAATGTTTTCGCCGATCTTCTGGACGAGCTCTTCGCGCTCTTTCTCCAGGTCATCAACGACCAGCTTCTCGATGTCGGTTTCGCCGTTCTGGAACGCGGCGTCCAGCACCCGATCCGCAAACGCAAGGAAACCCTCATCACGGGCGACAAAGTCGGTCTCGGAGTTGACCTCGACCATCATGCCGACGCTGGCGTCATCGGTCACCTTCAGGCGTACAACGCCTTCAGCGGCGGTACGACCCGCCTTCTTGGCAGCCTTGAGGCCGGAGTTCTTGCGCAGGTTGCTGATGGCGGTTTCAACGTCACCTTCCGCTTCCACCAGCGCTTTCTTGCATTCCATCATGCCCAGGCCGGTGCGCTCACGCAGCTCCTTGACCTGTGCGGCAGAGATTGCAGCCATTATCTGTTCCCCACTTGAATCAATTCGGTTGTTGCCGTTCGTGCGGGCCGGGGCTTATTCAGCCGCCGGCGCCTGCGGTTCGTCTTCGCTGACTTCAACAAACTCATCAGCGGCACCACCACCTGCCTGGGTGCCTTCAATCACGGCGTCAGCCACGGCACGGACGTAGATCTGGACCGCACGGATGGCGTCATCGTTACCCGGGATGACCACGTCAACGCCCTTGGGATCGCTGTTGGTATCCACCACACCAATCACCGGAATACCCAGTTTGTTGGCTTCCTTGATGGCGATGTCTTCGTGGTCCACGTCAATGACAAAGAGCGCGTCCGGCAGACCGCCCATGTCCTTGATACCGCCGATGTGGCGCTCAAGCTTCTCCATCTCGCGCCGGTGGTCCAGCGCCTCTTTCTTGGTCAGCTTGTCGAGCGTGCCATCCTGATCCTGCTGCTCCAGATCGCGGTAGCGGCGGATGGACTGGCGGATGGTCTTGTAGTTGGTGAGCATGCCACCAAGCCAGCGGTGGTTAACGAACGGCATACCGCAGCGTTCCGCTTCTTCCTTCACGATCTTGCTGGCGGAGCGCTTGGTGCCCACGAACAGGATCTGGTTTTTGTTCTCGGCCATCTTCTGAACCTGATCAAGCGCCTGGTTCAGTGCCGGAACGGTATGTTCGAGGTTGATGATGTGGATCTTGTTGCGCGCGCCGAAGATGTACTTGCCCATCTTCGGGTTCCAGTAGCGCGTCTGGTGTCCGAAGTGTGCGCCCGCCTTGAGCAGGTCGCGCATGCTCACCTGTGCCATTGCTATCACCTTTGTCTGGTTGGGTTACGCCTCCACGCATCCCATTATCCGACTCTGGGGCCACCTGGCCACCGGAGCACCCGGGACAATGTGCCGATACGTGTGTGTATTTGGTTTTGCCGCTTCCGGTGGATCCGCCTGGAACTCCCCGGAACGGCGCGCGAATTTTTACCATAAAACGCGCCAGAAAGGAAGTTACACCACCGAATGAATTGCCTTTGGACGAGTCTGACATCCTGGCCACTGCGCTCCGGGCAGGTTCAATCTGCGGCCGCAAACCGGTAGAATAAGACGCCCTTGAATCTACAGACTGCGGGAGCGGCGTCAACTACCCCGCCCTGAAAGGACGGGGCTTGTAGAACCGCTACAAGCCGGGTTGACCAGGGAAAGCGGTAACCAATCCGCTACGTTCACCACAGGTCGTTAAGACCGACTCCGGAGTGCTTCCCCAGCTCCGGACCCTCGAAGGCTGGGATCATGCAGGCGAAAGGTAAAGCGCCGAAGGTTTCAGCCGCCGCGAAAGCGGGAGCCGGTGATGGACATTCCCGAGGGGAGACGGGGCGAAGCCCCGCGTTACAAGGCCCGTAAGGGCACGTACTTTAAGGAGTTCTTCATGGCCGTCTGGGTCATAGACAAACACAAAAAGTCACTGATGCCCAGCTCGGAGAAGCGGGCGCGGCTGCTCCTCGATCGCGGTCGAGCTGTGGTTCATCGCCGGGTGCCGTTCACCATCCGGCTGAAAGACCGAAACTCTGAGTCCTGCGAGACTCAGCCGGTTCGAATCAAGATCGACCCCGGCAGCAAAACGACCGGCATTGCACTGGTACGCGAATCCACCGACTGCGGTGGGAGTCAGCACGTTCTGTCGTTGATCGACGTTCAGCACCGGGGCAAAGCGATCCGCGATGCGCTCACGCAACGCCGGGGATTTCGGCGTCGGCGTCGGACTCAAAACCTTCGCCACCGTCCGGTTCGATTTGATAATCGGACTAAACCGAAAGGCTGGCTGGCGCCGAGCCTACAGCATCGCGTGGATACCACGATGGCCTGGGTCGATCGAATTCGCCGCTGCGTTCCTGTAGCAAGCGTTGACCAGGAACGGGTGCGCTTCGACACGCAGGCCATGGAATTCCCCGGCATTAGCGATATTCAATATCAGCAAGGCACCCTGATGGGTACCGAGGTGCGTGAGTATCTGCTGCATCGTCATAGCCATACCTGCGCCTACTGCGCCGGAGGCACTGGCGACCCCGTCCTCGAAATCGAGCATGTTGTGCCTCGAAGCCGGGGCGGGTCCGACCGGGTTGCCAACCTGGTGATTGCATGCAGCACCTGCAATGACGAGAAGGGCAACCAGACCGCGGGCGAGTGGACCGCCTCGATACAGGGGCAATCGGCACTGGCTAACGGCATCCGGCGCCGCGCCGAGCGCATTCATGCCGGGCAACGCCCTGCCCTGAGTGATGCGGCGGCGGTTAACAGCACCCGCTGGGCACTCTATAACCGTCTGCGAGGCACCGGGCTACCTGTCTACGCCAGTACAGGCGGGCGCACGAAATGGAACCGACAGCAGCTTGGCGTCCCCAAGACCCATGCGCTGGATGCGGCCTGTGTTGGGTCCGTAAAAACCCTTGAGCACTGGTGCGCACCAACGCTGTCTGTAAAGGCCACAGGCCGAGGCAGCTATCAACGCACCCGATTGACCCGCTACGGCTTTCCCCGTGGGTATCTGATGCGCCGCAAGCAGGTAAGGGGCTTTCAGACCGGCGACTTTGTTCAGGCTGAGGTTCCCGCTGGTAAAAAGGCTGGAGTCCACCAGGGCCGGGTTGCTGTCCGTGTTTCTGGGAGCTTTAATCTGCAAACACCCCAGGGCGTCGTGCAGGGCATCTCATACCGCCACTGCCGACGACTCCAGCGAGCCGATGGCTATGGCTATTCATTCACCCCGAAACCAGAGGAGAAGCGGGCAGAGGCGAGGTAGACGTGCCAGAGCACATCGTGCTATCCCTCCTAGGGCTGAAGCCCTGAATTTCCCGCGTAAATGCTATGAGCGTTCAGATCAAAACCGCCGAAGAAATCGAGAAGATGCGGGTGGCGTGCCGACTGGCCGCCAGTGTTCTGGAGATGATCGGCGAGCATGTGAAGCCGGGCGTCACCACCGAGGAACTCGACCGGATCTGCCATGAGTACATCGTTGAGCATGGGGCGACCCCGGCACCGCTGAACTACAAGGGATTCCCCAAGTCCGTGTGCATCTCCGTCAATCAGGTGATCTGTCACGGCATTCCCAATGAGAAGAAGGCCCTGAAGAACGGCGACATCCTCAACATCGACGTCACCGTCATCAAGGACGGCTATCACGGCGATACCAGCATGATGTTCGTCGCCGGCAAGGCCAACCCCGCGGCCGAAAGGCTCAACCGGGTCACCCGGGAATGCCTGTTCCGCGGCATCGAGATGGTGCGCCCGGGCGCGAAGCTCGGCGACATCGGCGCCGCCATCCAGAAGCACGCCGAGGCCAACCACTACAGCATCGTCCGCGAGTACTGCGGTCACGGCATCGGCCAGGGCTTCCACGAGGAGCCCCAGGTGATGCACTTCGGCAAGCCGGGCACCGGCCTGGAACTGCAGGAGGGCATGACCTTCACCATTGAGCCCATGGTCAATCAGGGTAAACGCCACAGCAAGGTACTGCCGGATGGCTGGACAGTGGTTACCCGGGATCGCAAACTGTCCGCACAGTGGGAGCACACGGTCCTGGTCACCGCCGAGGGGTATGAGATCCTTACCCTGCGCAACGGTGAGGAGCCCGCATAATCCCGTAGGAGCGCGCTCGCGCGAACCGCGCCTGAACCGCGATCAGAGCACCGTGAAAGGACCATCGCGGCCATGGCCGCTCCTACCCTGACCCATGAGGCAGTCACCGATGGATCACTCGGCGCCCGTTTTCGATCCGGACCAGCACCTGGATGCCACCGCGCTGGCGGACGAAATCCAGAATGCGGCCTCCCCCGGTGTGCCGGTACGCCGCCATCTTGAGCGCCTTCAGAAGGTCATGGCGGATGCTTTCCGTGCCGGTACCGATGTGCGCTCACTGGTGCACGGTCGTGCCCGCATCATGGATACCGTGCTGGCACTGCTCTGGGAACACTCGCCCCTGGGGGAAGCTCAGGATCTTTCCCTGGTGGCCGTCGGCGGTTATGGCCGTGGCGAACTGCACCCCTGGTCGGATATCGACCTTCTGATCCTGACCGGGGAAGCCGGAGCCCAGGCGCACGAAGAAGCCCTCTCCGACTTCCTGACCCTGCTCTGGGATCTGGGCCTGGACATCGGCCACAGTGTGCGCAGCATTGAAGAGTGCGTATCCACCGCGCGCGAGGACGCCACCATCCTCACCAATATCCTTGAAACCCGGCTGATCGCCGGCAACACCGAGCTCCCCAGGCAGCTCCGCAAGCGTGTGTACTCGAGCGACACCCTCTCCGACCGTGCGTATTTCGCCGCCAAGCGCCGCGAGCAGCAGCAGCGCCACGGCAAGTACGGGGCCACCGAATACAATCTGGAGCCCAACCTCAAGGCCTCACCCGGCGCGCTGCGCGACATCCAGACCATCATCTGGGTGGCCCGCCGCCACTTCGGGCTGGATGACCCATCCGACCTGATGCACTTCGCCATCCTCTCAGACGAGGAATTCGAGATCCTGCGCGAGGGTGAGACGTTCCTGTGGCAGCTGCGCTTCGGTCTGCAGATCCTCGCCGGACGCAACGAGAACCGGCTGCTGTTTGACTATCAGCCGGATCTCGCCCGCATGCTCGGCTTCGAGGAACACCATGGGCGCCTGGGCGTGGAACTGATGATGCAGGCCTACTACCGCAGGGTGCTGGCACTGGCGGAGCTCACGGATGTGATCCTGCAGCATCTGGATGAAGAGATCCTGCGTGCGGACGAACCGGAGCAGATCCAGCCGGTCAACCGCCGCTTCCAGATCCGTAATGGCTATCTTGAGGCCACCAACACCCAGGTCTTCGCCTATGCGCCCTACGCGCTGCTGGAGATCTTCGTGGTTCTGGCCCAGCACCCGGAAGTGAAAGGCATCCGGGCCCCGACCATCCGGGCCATCCGGGCCCACCGGCACCTGATTGACGATGCCTTCCGCCAGAACCTGGCCTGCACCACGCTGTTCATGGAACTGCTGCGCACGCCCCACGAACTGGACACCACCCTGTCCTACATGAAGCGTTACAACGTCCTCGGGCGCTACCTCCCGGAGTTCGGCAACATCATCGGGCAGATGCAGTACGACCTGTTCCACGTCTACACGGTGGACGCCCATACCCTGCGGGTAATCGGCAACATGGTGCACATGCAAACCACCGAGGGCCGTGAGCAGTTCCCGCTGGCCTCACGGCTGAGCCACCAGCTGCCCAAACCGGAACTGCTGTATGTGGCCGGCCTGTTCCACGATGTCGCCAAGGGCCGTGGCGGCGACCATTCGGAGCTCGGCGCCATCGATGCCGCCCGCTTCTGCGAACAGCACCACCTGAGCGACCGGGACACCAAACTGGTGGCCTGGCTGATCGAGAACCACCTCCTGATGTCGCTCACCGCGCAGAAATGCGACATCTCGGACCCGGCCATCATCCGCGAGTTCGCGCGCAAGATCCCGTCCAAGGTGCACCTGGTCTATCTCTACATCCTGACCGTGTGCGACATCGCCGCCACCAACCCGAACCTGTGGAACACCTGGCGGGATTCGCTGCTGCGCCAGCTCTACATCGAGACACGCCGGGTCCTGCGCCAGGGCATCGACAGCCCCTTCGACCGCAACGACTGGATCCGCGCGACCTGCGAGGAGGCCCGGGACATGCTGCGCAGCCAGGGCTACAGCAACGAGCAGATCGACCGGGTCTGGAACACCCTGGACGATGACTTCTTCCTGCAGGACGCCACGGTCGACATTGTCTGGCAAAGCGCCGCCATCATCCGCCACGGCGACAACCCGGACCCGCTGGTGATGATCCGGGACACCACGGGTGGCCCGACGGACGGCTACACCCACATCATCATCTACATGCGCGACCGGGCCGCCCTCTTCGCCGCCACCACGGCGGTACTGGAGCAGCTGCACCTGAACATCGTCGACGCCCGCATCCTCTCGGGCGAGGGCCCCTACAACCTGAGCAGCTACGTGGTGGTGGACGAGCAGGGCCAGCCCCTGGGCAAGGACCCGGAGCGCCGGGACCACATCCGGGACCGGCTGGTGGAGGAGCTGGACGACCCGGACGACTACCCGGCCATCATCGAGCGCCGTGTGCCGCGCAAGCTCAAGCACTTCGCCTTCCCCACGGCAGTGACCATCTCAACGGACACGGCCAACCACCGCACCATGCTGGAAGTGGTCACACCGGATCGCCCCGGCCTTCTGGCGCGCATCGGCCGCATCCTGCTGGACCACCACATGCGGCTGGTCAGCGCCAAGATCGCCACTCTGGGCGAACGGGTGGAGGACATCTTCTTCGTGACCGATGAACGCGGCAACCCGGTGGAAGACCCGGAAGCCTGTGAGTCCGTGCGCCAGGCGCTGTGCCAGCAGCTGGACGAAGTGGCCGGCCTCAACGGCCACAGTGAACAGGAAATCATCATATGAACCCGAGGCTCGACGACCTCCACCCCTACCCGTTCCAGAAGCTGGCCCAGCTGTTTGAGGGGACGCAACCGCCAGAGCAGGCGCACATCGCCCTTTCCATTGGCGAACCCAAACACCCGGCGCCGGCTTCCGTGCTGGATACCCTGCGTGACAGCCTCGCGGACGTGGCCCGATACCCCGCCACAAAGGGCCTGCCTGAACTGCGGGAGGCCATCGCGACCTGGGCCACACGCCGCTTCAATCTCGGGACGGGCAACCTGGACCCTGACACCCAGCTCCTGCCCCTCAACGGCACCCGCGAAGGCCTCTTTTCCTTTGCCCAGGCCATGCTGTCCGGCACCCCGGATTCACTGGTGGTCAGCCCCAATCCCTTCTACCAGATCTACGAGGGGGCGGCCCTTCTGGCCGGCGCCCAGCCGTATTTCGTCAACAGCACGCGGGATGGCGGGGGCCTGCCGGAGTTCAGTAACGTGCCGGCTGGCATATGGGACCGGTGTGAGGTGGTCTATCTGTGCTCACCGGGCAACCCCAACGGGGCCGTCATGGGCCTTGAGGACTACCGCCAACTGCTGGAACTCGCGGACCAGCATGACTTTGTGATCGCGGGGGACGAATGCTACTCGGAGATCCACCACCCGGAGGCCGAACCACCGCTGGGCATGCTCGACGCCTGCCGCCAGCTCGGGCGTGACGACTACCGCCGCTGCGTGGTGTTCCACAGCCTGTCCAAGCGCAGTAACCTGCCGGGCCTGCGCTCGGGGTTCGCCGCCGGAGATGCGGACTGTCTCGCGCGCTTTCTGCGCTACCGCACCTACCACGGTTGCGCCATGCCCATCCATCACCAGAAGGCAAGCATCACCGCCTGGAATGATGAAGCACACGTCCAGGCCAACCGCGAGGCCTATCGGGCCAAGTTCGATGCTGTACTTCCCATCCTGGCGCCCTGGCTGGACGTGGCACGTCCCGAGGCCGGCTTCTACCTCTGGCCACGCACGCCCATGGACGACGAGACCTTTGCCAGAGCGCTCTACAACGAGGAAAATGTCACCGTACTGCCGGGGCGCTATCTGTCACGCACCAGCGACGGCGTGAACCCCGGCGAAAACCGGGTCCGCATGGCGCTGGTCGCCTCTCAGGAGGAATGCGTGGAAGCCGCGCAGCGCATCGCCCGCTTCATTGAACGCCGGACACAGAACGGATCCATCTAACAGGAGAGAACCAGGACCATGAGCTTCGCATTCGGCATTGGCATCGGCACCCGCAACCAGAAACACGAATGGCTGGAGGTGTATTACCAGCAGCCCATTCATGACCCCGACAGTACACTGGTCGGGATCGTGCGCGACAACATTGAGGGTCTGGGCGAAGGCAACGCGGCCGCGGATGCCGACGCCAACCAGCTTCAGACCCTGGCGGACCGGCTGGAGGAAGCCGGCTACGCGGACCTTGGGGCGCTCGCCGATCAGGCCAGTGAGAGTTCGCTGCCAGTGGTTGTAACGCTTCTGGACACCGACGCCGAGGCGAGCAGCACCCCGGAGGTCTACCTCAAGCTCCACCTGCTTTCCCACCGGTTGGTGAAGCCCCATGGCGTGAACCTCAAGGGCATTTTTCCGCTGCTGCCGAACCTGGCCTGGACCAACGAGGGAGCCATTGACCTCGAGGAGCTTCCCCAGCGCCAGCTCCAGGCGCGTGCCGCCGGCCGGGTTCTGGAAGTGAAGGCCGTGGACAAGTTCCCGCCCATGACCGACTACGTGGTCCCGAAAGGCGTGCGGATCGCGGATACCGCCCGCGTGCGCCTGGGCGCCTATGTGGGCGAAGGCACAACCGTGATGCACGAGGGCTTCATCAACTTCAACGCCGGCACCGAAGGCAAGTCCATGATCGAGGGCCGTATCTCGGCCGGCGTAGTCGTGGGGCAGGGCTCGGACCTGGGCGGTGGCTCGTCCACTATGGGCACGCTCTCCGGCGGCGGCAACATCATCATCTCGCTGGGTGAGAACTGCCTGCTGGGCGCCAATGCCGGCATTGGTATCCCTCTGGGTGACCGCTGCACGGTGGAAGCCGGCCTCTATGTCACCGCCGGCACCAAGGTACAGGTGCTGGATGACAGTGGCGAGCATGTTCAGACCGTTAAAGCGCGGGATCTGGCCGGGCAGGCTGACCTGCTGTTCCGCCGCAACTCCGAGACCGGGGCGGTCGAGTGCCGGACCAACAAGACAGCGATTACGCTGAACGAAGAACTCCACGCCAACAACTGAGTGAGCGAATGAGCGAGCCGCGCAGCGCCACCCTCGAACTGGCCCGAGAGCTGATCAGCCGGGCCTCGGTCACGCCGGACGACGCCGGCTGCCAGCCGATGCTGACAGAACGCCTGGCTGAGGCAGGCTTCAGAGGGGAAGACTACCCGTTCGGGGAAGTCCGCAACCTCTGGCTTCGCCGTGGCGGGGGCGGCCCGCTGTTCGTATTCGCAGGCCACACAGACGTGGTGCCCCCGGGTCCGGAAAACGACTGGACCACCCCGGCCTTTGAGCCCACCGAGCGTGATGGCATGCTCTACGGCCGGGGCGCGGCGGACATGAAGGGCTCGGTGGCGGCATTCGTGACGGCAACGGAGCGCTTTGTGGCCCGTTACCCTGAGCACCGGGGCAGCATTGCCCTGCTTCTGACCAGTGACGAGGAAGGCCCTGCGCGGGACGGTACCCGCCGCGTGGTGGATGCCCTCTCCGAAAAGGGCATCCGCCCGGACTGGTGCTTGGTGGGCGAGCCCTCCAGCAGCAAGCGGGTGGCTGACACCATCAAGAACGGACGCCGTGGCTCTCTCTCCGGCAAGCTGCGCGTTCGAGGCACCCAGGGCCATGTGGCCTACCCCCAGTTCGCGGACAACCCGGTGCACCGGGCCGCCCCGGCGCTGGCGGATCTGATCAACACCGAATGGGATACGGGCAATGACCACTTCCCGCCCACCAGCTTCCAGATCACCCGAGTGGAAGCCGGGGAAGGCGCCAACAACGTGGTCCCCGGTTCCATGGAAGTGGACTTCAACTTCCGTTTCTCCACGGAGGTCACCGAAGCCCGGCTGCGGGAACGGGTTACCACCCTGCTCGACCGTCACCGGCTGGACTACGAGCTGGAGTGGCACCTCAGCGGGGAGCCCTTTCTCACGGAACGCGGCGATTTTATCGATGCCGCCGTGCGCGTGATTGAAAAGGCTACTGGCCAGCGCCCGGCGCTCTCAACCGGCGGCGGCACCTCGGATGGTCGTTTCATCGCGCCCACCGGCGCCCAGGTAATGGAACTCGGCCCGCTCAATGCCACCATCCACAAGGCGGATGAGTGCGTCTCGGTCGCCGATCTGGAAATGCTTTCAGGAATCTACGAGGGGATTCTGGAGGAACTGCTCGCGGGCCAGGTAGCCTGACCCGCGGAGGGAGACGAATCAGTCGTCGTCGAGGGTCGTTACGTCGTTGGCCTGAAGGCCCTTTTCCGCTTCGACCACGGTGTAGCTTACCCGCTGGCCCTGACGGAGGACCCGCCGGCCTTCGCCCTGAATAGCACGGAAGTGAACGAACACGTCGCCACCGCTGTCACGGGTGATGAAGCCAAAGCCTTTCTTGACGTTGAACCACTTGACGGTGCCCTCTTCCGAGTCCTTGCCCTTCCTGCGACCAGAACTCTTACCACCTTTGGAGGCCTGCTTCTGCTGACCGCTCCCCGTGCGTGTGGCAAGACCGGACGCCACCAGCGCCACGATGACAAACAGAAGATAGGCGAGCAGGTAGTCCACCAGTGATGCTGAGGTCTCCAGGTACAGCTCGATATTCCCGTTCATGGGGATCAGCGCCAGGATGAGCGGCGCCGGCAGGGAGACCAGCAGTGATGCGTAAAGTGCTTTGCGATTGATTGGCATGGTTGATGTTACTCTCTTGTGACCTCTTTGTTCAGGCAGCGCGCATCATACCAGAACGCATCCTGTGCTGACGAAGCCGCCCCTGCACACTCCAGCCAGGAAACCACTGCAGCCTGATCCAGAATCAGCTCGGGTGGTGTCTCATGCCACTCCACGTCCAGAGCCGCACGCTCCACGGAGGCATCATGGTTCAGGGCCTTCCCGGGGGTATCGCCGCGTGCCAGGCTCACCAGTTCCGCCTGCTCGTCCATGGCCTGCCTGCGGGTAAGATGGGCCAGCCGTACGGGACCACAGGCCCACTCAAACCGGACCATGGCCGCAGCGGCACTGAGCACGGACAGCACATGCCCCGGGTCGGCTTCCTGGCTCAGAAGCCCTTCTTCCATGGAGCCGAAGGTTCTGTGCTCTCCCTGGGAGGTCGCTGTCGAGCTCACTGCCACCTCCATAGCCGACTGCTCCACCTGCATGCCAAGCCACGCCTCCATCGCCGGCTGGCGCTGCCGGCACCATGCCAGTACATCCACCGCACTGGGGGCAGGCACCCGCAGGCTGTGGCGCATTCGGGGCGTGCCGGCAGGCACCCGTGACTCCGGAGGACCGTCGTGGGCAACCATCAAAGCAATCGAGGGGTCACCGATCAATTCCGACCACGCCAGAAGTCCCTCCGCCTGAACCACGGATGCCAACAGCTCAGCCCCTGTGGACTCCAGCAGGAACCAGCAGACACCAGCATCAGTGGCGGCCCGGATTTCCCCCATCGTCCGACATACGGCCTCCCCATTGCGGATCAGCGCCAGTACGGGCACTACCCAGAGCTCATGCTCATATCCCGTGGCCTTTTCCGCCACCTCACGGGCGTGTTCCGCCAGGCCTCTGGAGGCAAGAGCGCCCCCGCGGCACAGTTCAATCGGCCCGCGCACGGAACCGGCAAGCGCTGCAAGGCGCCGGGACTGGGCCAGTGCCGCTTCGCCAACAGGCGCAATCCGCTCGGGATAAGCATTAGGGGTGTTGATGAGAAGGGGTTCCGTGGCGTTATGCCAGTCTTCCATACCAATTCCCTCTGGTCTGTGGGGGCGGCATCCGGCCGCCCGGGGTCAATCTCAGTCAGACGCGGTTGTAATTGTCCTCAAAACGGACAATGTCGTCCTCTCCCAGATAGCTGCCCGTCTGCACCTCAATCACCTCCAGGGGAATCACCCCGGGATTGGACAGACGGTGGGTCACGCCCAGTGGAATATACGTGGACTCATCCTCGGTCAGCAAGGTTTCCTCATTACCACGTGTAACCAGTGCGCTCCCGCTCACAACCACCCAGTGTTCCGAGCGATGATGATGTTTCTGCAGTGACAGTGTGGCTCCGGGATCCACCGTTATCCGCTTAACCTGGAAACGCTCGCTGCGGGCCACGCCCTCATAGCTGCCCCAGGGCCGATGGACCTTGCGGTGGAAGCGGTACTCATCGCGATTCTGGTCCTTCAGGCGGCTCACCAGTTTCTTCACATCCTGTACCCGGCTGCGATCCGCAACCAGCACCACATCATCCGTCTCAACAATGACGTGGTTGTCCACGCCTATTGCCGCCACCAGGCGCCCTTCGGAATGGAGATAGGACTGATGGACGTCCTCAGTGATCACATCACCGCGAACGACATTGCCATCGTCATCCTGATCCTGGAGTTCCCACAGCGATGACCATGACCCCACATCACTCCAGCCAGCGTCCAGCGGCAATACGACGGCGCGCTCTGTCCGCTCCATCACCGCATAGTCAATGGACTCTTCAGGGCACTCCGCAAAGACCGCCTCTGAAACCCGAACGAAATCCTGATCATCCCGGCGTGAAGCCCAGGCCCGCTGGCAGACCTCCAGGATATCCGGGCGATGGCGCTCCAGCTCCGCCAGGTAGTCACTCGCCCGGAAGAGGAACATACCACTGTTCCAGTAGTAATGGCCGTCATCCAGGTACCCCTGGGCCGTAGCCGCATCCGGCTTCTCCACAAATGCCGCCACAGGCCGTGCACCGCCAGCGACCTGATCGGACTCGGCCCGGATGTAACCATAGCCGGTATGCGCACAGTTCGGTACAACCCCGAACGTCACCAGCCGACCCTCGCGGGCCGCCTCCTCACCCGCCTGAACCGCGCGGGCAAAGGCCTGGGTGTCCTTGACCACATGATCCGACGGCAGCACCAGCATCACACCGTCCGGATCCGTGTCCTGAATCCGCAGTGCCGCCAGTGCAATGGCCGGCGCCGTGTTGCGCCCCACTGGCTCCAGAAGAATGCGCCCGGCCTCCGCCTGCTGCCCGTAGCGCTGCAGATGCGCCGCCACAATGAACCGGTGTGCCTCATTGGTGATCACGGACAGACTCGAACAGCCGGACACCGCACAGGCACGCTGCAGGGTCTCGTCCAGAAGGGATTCGTGGGTGTTCAGTGCCAGGAACTGCTTGGGGTAAGCCTCACGGGACAGAGGCCAGAGACGGGTACCGGAACCACCGGATAGGATGACTGCGTGCATGATTCTTCCCTGTTGTCTGATGCCCCAAAGGGTACCGCAGCCAAA
>ENA-ORDC01000628-ORDC01000628.1-marine-metagenome-genome-assembly--contig:-NODE-628-length-33151-cov-5.433029_pt1 | contig 33151 bp, 44 predicted proteins | sample MGYA00237783_ERZ508515 | MGnify/ENA primary metagenome ERZ508515 (study PRJEB26186, sample SAMN06268792) | marine metagenome | isolation source: Eden Landing Ponds, San Francisco, CA, USA | place... | reverse complement strand
AGTGGCCGGACTTCCCGCCGTACGACGCCCTGGAAGCCGAGATTCGGGCGCTCGTTGACTGATGGGACTCGACGACGCCGCGGCGGCCGTCCGCGACGGCGAGGCCGTCGTCTACCCGACTGAGACGGTGTACGGCCTCGGTGCCGACGCTACCGACGCCGACGCCGTCGAACGCGTCTTCGACCTGAAGGGGCGGTCCCGAGACAAGCCACTCTCACTCGGCGTCCCCAGCGTCGACGCCGCCCTCGACCACACCCGACCGACGCCGCGGGCCGAGCGGTTCATGCGTCGCTTCCTCCCCGGACCCGTGACCGTCGTGGTCGAACGCCGCGAGACGCTTCCCGATGCCCTCACCGCGGGCCGAGAGCGCGTCGGCGTCCGGGTGCCCGACCACGAGACGGCGCTCGCGCTCCTCGAACGGACTCCGCCCCTGACAGCGACGAGCGCCAACCGCTCCGGGTCGCCGAGTGTCACCCGAATTACCGACCTGGACCCCGAACTCCGCGAGCGCGTCGCCGTCGTCGTCGACGGCGGCGAGACACCCGGCACCGAGAGCACCGTCGTCGACCCCGGCCGCGGCGTCGTCCACCGCCGCGGGGCGATGGCCGACGACATCGAAGCGTGGTTAGACGAGCACGCCGACAACGCGTAGCCCGACGAGCACACTGACGACGTATCCCGACGAGCACACTGACGACGTAGCCCGACGAGCACACTGACGACGTAGCCCGACGAGCACGCAGGCGAGGCGACCCGGAGTTACCACGGGAAGCGCCTCATCGACCGAGTAACGACGACAGCGACCACGTTTTCACGCCGCACCGCTCCCGGTAGGCGCACGACTCGCACTTCGCGGAGTCGCGAAGCCGCGACGGGACGAACTCGAGGTTGCGGGCGACGCGGAGCGCTCGTCGGTAGGCCGCCTTGTTCCCCGTCGTGAGTCTGACCGTTCGGACGACGCCGACCGCCGGGTACTCGACCAGCGCACGCGACACCGACGCCTCGAGCTCCCACGCGAGCGCCTTCGCCAGCGCGACGGCCCTGACGCGCTGGGGTTCCCAGACGCCGCGCTCGGGCGGTTCGCCCGGCGAGACGAGGGAGGGAATCGGCACCGGCGGTCGGTCGCCCTCGCCGTCGGGCGAGCCGACGAGTTTGTGCGCGACGCCGCGGCAATCTTTCCCCGTGAGGAGTTCGTCGCGGGCGACGGGGTCGGTGAGCGCGTCCCAGTCGTCGCGCTCGCGGAGTCGAGCGAGGTGCTCGCGGTACGCCGCCGGCGACACCGAAATCGGACGCGCCGCGAGCGCGTCGGTGGGGGCGTCGAGCAGGTCGGGGTATTCGAAGGCGAGCGCGCGAACGTCGGCGACTGCGGCCGGCGGCGCTCGGTCGTCGTCGCGGCGGGCGTAGTAGAGCTGTCGCGGGCAGTAGGCGGCGCGGGCGAGATCGGACGCGGCGACGAGGCTGGTGGACACGGACCGGCGTGGCCTCCTCATCGGTTAAGAGCGTTTGCACGCGACCGTTCGACCGGCTCGTCGGCGAGCATCGCCTCGAACCGCATCCAGTTCGCCGCCGTGCATGAATTAATACGGCCGCGTCCCTTGGCGTACTGACATGGCATCGACGCCCTCATCCTCCTCGTGGCTCCGGATGACACGGCCCGAACTCGCCGTGTTCGTCTCCGGGGTCACGAGCATGGGGCTGGAGATTCTCGCCGGGCGGATGGTCGCTCCCGAGTTCGGTAGCAGTATCTACACGTGGGGGAGCATTATCGGGGTCTTCCTCGCGGCGCTGAGCCTCGGCTACCACCGGGGCGGACAGCAGGCCGAACGAGCGTCGAACGGCGCGCTCGCCCGCGTCTTCATCGGCACGGCCGCCTACATCGCGGGCGTCATTCTCCTCGGCGACCTGTTCATCCAGTCGACCGCCGGACTCCCCGTCCCGAGCCGGTTCGCGTCGCTCCCCGCCATCACCCTCCTGTTCGGGCCGCCGACCTACTTCCTCGGCTTCATCAGCCCCTACGCGGCGGAACTCTCCGGGCGGTCCGACGTGGGCGCGGCCTCGGGGCACGTCTACGCCGTCGGCACCGTCGGCAGTATCATCGGCGCGTTCGCCACTACCTACTTTCTCATCCCGTCTCTGAGCGTCACCAACATCGGGCTCGTCTTCGGACTCGTCTCGGTCGTGACGGCGCTCGCGCTCGCACGCCCCGATATCGGCCGAGAGGAAGCGGTCTGGAGCGTCGGCATCGCGGCCGTCCTCGTCCTCGCGTCGCTGACCGGCGGCATCGGTCTCGACTCCCGCGGCACGACCGTCTACCACACCCAGACCGCCTATCAGGAGCTTCGCGTCGCCGACGCGGGCGGGACGCGGACGCTCTACCTCGACGGCCAGCCCCACAGCGCGATGGACCTCGACGACCCGACGCGCCACGTCTTCGACTACACGTCGTACTTCCACGTCCCCTTCCTCTTGTCCGACGACGTCGACCGCGTGCTGTTCGTCGGCGGCGGCGGGTTCACCGGCCCGCGTGTGTTCTTGGAGACGTACCCGAACGTGACCGTCGACGTGGTCGAACTCGACCCCGAAGTCGTCTCCGTCGCTGAGGAGTACTTCGGCGTCGAGGAGTCGCCGCGGCTCAACGTCCACACGATGGACGGCCGGCAGTATCTCCGGGAGACGAATCGGACGTACGACCTCATCGTCCTCGACGCCTACCGGAAGGACAAGGTTCCGTTTCAGCTGACGACACAGGGGTTCATGCAACTCACCTCGGACCGCCTCGACGAGGACGGCGTCCTGTTCGCCAACGTCATCTCCGCGCCGAGCGGCCCGGCCTCGCAGTTCTACCGCGCGGAGTACAAGACGATGCGGTCGGTCTACCCGCAGGTGTACAGCTTCCCCACTGCGGGGAGCGTCGTCGTCCAGAACATCGAGGTGGTGGCGACGAAAGACGAGACGCCCGTGACGGCCGCGGAGCTACAGGCGCGCAACGAGCGGCGCGACATCGGCATCGACCTCGCGGCCGAACTCACGTCCTACCGGAACGACGAACCCACCGACGACGTGCCGCTTCTCACCGACGACCGCGCGCCCGTCGACAGCCTCTTGGACCCGATGGTCGGACAGCGCTACGTCATCCAGCGGACGAACGAGACCGAACAACGCGAGGCCGACGGGAACGCAACCCGAAGCGCTGTCACCGGGCCGGCCGTAAGGGCGGCGTAGGCAATGGTCCACGACAGAATCCACGCAAGGGAACCGACCCACGACCGCGACCGCTGGACCGAGGGCGTCGTCACGTCGGCCGCCGAACGCGACGGCCATTGGGTGGTCCGCGCGCGCCCGGCAGACAGCGACCGACCGGGTGACGAGACGGCCGAACGTGAGGGCGGCGACTCGGTCGAACTGGTCGTCACCCTCGCGGTCCGCGACCTGTTTCTCCCCCGACTCGATGTCGACGCCGGCGAGTCGCCCGTCGGCTGTCGGTTCTGGTACCGAAAGAAGCGGCGGTAACTCCGCGACCACGGCGGTCACGACTGCGAGGCCTGCGATGAACATGACCCCGCCGAGGACATCGAACGGCTGGATTGACATCCCGGTCGAGAGGTCTCCCGCTCGCCGCAAAAGTCCTCTCGACGCCGTCTCGCGGTTCGCGTTTGGTCATTGAAACGCAGTAGCCGCCATCCTGTGGGCCCCACCACTGGGATTCAATCCCACAAGGGTTCTACTGAAACTGCTTGCACGTCTGGATTCTCAAGCATTTGCTCGGGCTTCAATCCCACAAGGGTTCTGCTGAAACACTCATGGACCCACTGGAACCGTCACAGACGCCGACAGCTTCAATCCCACAAGGGTTCTGCTGAAACGCCCCGAACTACCATACCACCTTTGGACGACCCGCGCTTCAATCCCACAAGGGTTCTGCTGAAACTTGACCGGAGCCGCCGACTTGACTCACGTTGTCCTTGCTTCAATCCCACAAGGGTTCTGCTGAAACGCGCCGGCGTCGACGGCGAGAATTCCGCTGGAACAGAGCTTCAATCCCACAAGGGTTCTGCTGAAACTACCCAAATGCGCAAATGCATCCTCAACACGGGCGAGTGCTTCAATCCCACAAGGGTTCTGCTGAAACACGCAGAGCCCGCGGACATCGACCCGTTGCTTGAGGCTTCAATCCCACAAGGGTTCTGCTGAAACTCGTCATGCATCCGGGTCTGATGCATCTCGTCTACGCTTCAATCCCACAAGGGTTCTGCTGAAACAGACGAACAAACCTCATGGAACCTGTAATAGAGCTTCAATCCCACAAGGGTTCTGCTGAAACCGTGGCGTCTTTTGTCCCACCACGATTGTCGCAATTGCTTCAATCCCACAAGGGTTCTGCTGAAACTCGGAACGCCCGTGATCGGTTCCCACCGACAGCCCCAGCTTCAATCCCACAAGGGTTCTGCTGAAACCGTCCCGCCGACCGTCACGCGGGACTCCGTGTCGGTGCTTCAATCCCACAAGGGTTCTGCTGAAACCGCCGTGAGTGCGTCTGTGAGTGGCTCCGACTTCGGCTTCAATCCCACAAGGGTTCTGCTGAAACCCCGTCTCCGAGGACAACCGGCACGTGTTCGCCGCGCTTCAATCCCACAAGGGTTCTGCTGAAACTCACTCCTCTGGTTCGTGCGGGTCGCGGGCAACGGCGCGCTTCAATCCCACAAGGGTTCTGCTGAAACCGACGAACGTCCCCACGGCCGACCCGATAGCCGCTGGCTTCAATCCCACAAGGGTTCTGCTGAAACAAGTCGGTGAGACCTACCAGCGAGAAGTCGAGGTGACGCTTCAATCCCACAAGGGTTCTGCTGAAACGACTAACCAACGTCCCCGATCGCCCGATAACGACCGGCTTCAATCCCACAAGGGTTCTGCTGAAACGATGACAAACTTGGGGAGATCGTCCCGTCGAGTGGCGCTTCAATCCCACAAGGGTTCTGCTGAAACCATCCCGAATTCACGGGGATAGACGGCTGTACATGGTGAAATCATATCAACGTTTCTGTCGACCCTCAATACCCCCGCACCCCCCGGGGGGTCGACGGAATCGTGACCACACGGAGGGCACTCGCAAGACTCACGCGCAGACCCCCGTCTGTTGGGATGGAAAGTGGCGGCAAAACGGGCCGCTTTGTTTATAAACCCAATGGGACCGCCCGGTTTCGAACCGTTGAGGGTCGCGGATTCCTGAAACCGCTGAATCCACTAACGATACCTGACACTCTTCGTGGGGTGCAAACGTTGTCATTATTTCACCTCAATCGAGGCTCAATTTATCCATGTGCGGGCCTCTCCGCAGCTCCATCTCCTCAAATTTCGTTGCCTTGTCGTAGTGGCGGTCGATAACCCGCTGAGATGCGTTCACGCGCTCGGCTGTGACCTCCTTCGGGATACCACGGTCCTGATGCCACGTGATCGACCCCGTCCGGATGTGATGCGGAGCCCTCGACGACGGACACTTCGACGCGTGCGTGTGGGTCCTGAACTCGCAGTCGTCAGGGTCGTGACCATGCGGACACGGACCGTGGACGCACGGCATCGTCGCTCGGTAGCTCCAGACACGAACCGTGTTCCGACCGGGCCTCCCGCGGGTCGAGGTGAACAGCGGCTGTCGACCATGCTCGTCGTGGTTCGGCCTCCTGTCACCCGCGATATAGGCGTCGAGAACATCGATGACCTCGGGAAGCAACTTCACCATGCGCTCGCCCTTCCGCTTGTTCTTCAGCGGCGTGCCGGTTTCCGGCCGATGGACAAACTCGACATAGCCCACATCGCGGTCAAGATCTCGGAGATCGAGGCCACGAAGCGCACCAAGCCGAGCACCAGTGTGCCACGCGACTTCGAGAATAGCATGAAAAAGAGACCCGTAGGTCTCGTCATTCGAGCGATGATATCGGAGGATTTCGAGTGCGTCGTCCGTCGAGAGCTTCGTCTCCCGCGACTTCTCGTCCTCGGGGACGCGGGGGACATCGACCTTCTCGGCGAGACCATCCTCGACGGCTCCGATGGCCTCCAGGTACTCGACGAGCCCGCGAAGCGTCTCCATCTCGTTGTGGAGCGTCGTCGACGCGATACCCTCGCCGGCGCGATGAGCTCGGTACTCGTCGAGGAGCCACCCGTTCAGCTCGTCGACGGTCTCGATACCGCGGTCTTCGCACCAGTGACCAAAGAGCTTGAGCCGGTAGTGATAGCTGTCGGCCGAGCCGTCGGTGAGTTCGGTACGACGACGGTCGACGTACCGCTTCCAGGCGTCGCGCGGCGAGAGGCCACGTGGACCGCTCACGGCGACCACCTCGCGCGGTGAACGATTTGACCATCGACGAGCTCGGACTCGACGTCGAAGTCGTCCGGACCGACGCCAAAGTTCGACGCGACCTTCGCACGGAACTCAGCCTCAGACGAACGAACCGACCGAGTTACCCCCATAACGTGGTCGAGTCCGTCGAGAATCTGAAGACGTGGCTCGGCCATATTACCGAACCTCCTCGGCCTTTTTCCATCGGTCCCAGTCGGCCACGGGTTTCCAACTGATACCCGCGTAGGCGTCTGGTTCGGCCTTCTCGCCGCTGTGAAACGCTACCCACCACTTGTCCCCGATTTCGCGGGCTTCTCTTTTTGACTCTGCCACACCCAAGAATCGCCCGACACCGCCGAGGCTCGAAATCGAGTAGACGACCCATTGCTCAGTCTCGGATTCGGACGCTGCATCGGTCACCTCAGAGCACCTCCGTGGGAGTCACCGATTCGATGCTGGTTAGTTCTGAACCGCAGTCGGGGCACTCCCCGAGGCTGAATAGCTCCGAAGGCTTGGACTCGCTACAGGTGAGCTCGATATCGAAGTGGGCGTCTGGGTCGAACCAGACGATTTCGGAGCCGTCGCGGTCACACTCGATGTGCCGGACGCCTTCGAGGCCGCTGACCGTCTGGAGCCACTCGTTGATGTGAATCTCCTCGTACTGGAGTGCCTCGCGGATGAGCTCGCGACTCCGCTCGTGGTTCGCGCCGTCGAGGGCGGCCTGGAGCGACGTGATCGCAGGCGTCATCAGTAGGACCACCCCGCGCCACACCGCGTACAGCGCACGCGGCTCTCAGTTTCCTTCCACTCCTCGGAGAGCTGGTACTCGTCGGGGTCGAAATGCTCAGCGTCCCACATCCCGACGACCATGCGACCGGTCGCGATGGTCTCGACGACAACATCGCCACCACACTCGCACGTGTCGACGTGCTCGGTCTCGATGACACGCGAACCCTTCCCAGTCTCGTAGCGCGTGAAATCTGACGGTGGGACCGACGGCTTCTGCTTCTCTTCGTCGGCGCTCATTGGAAGAACACCCCCACGCCGTTGAAGCGGAAGTCGTGCGGGTTGCCGCACTCCGGACAGTCGAGCGGCCTGCCGGGAAGAAACACCATGCCCTCGGCGTCGATGTACGCGGGCTCGTCAAGTTCGATTGTCTCGGGTTCGTGGTCGCAGTGGTCGGTCCCCGCAGCGACGCCACACTGGAACTCGACTTCGGTCTCGCCCGCAAGGGAGTGGACCGGGCTCTGGTAGGTCATCCTTCGATCACCTGCTGGACGTTCTCGCGAGGAATCCACGTCGCGAGTGGACCACCGCAGAGGCGGACGTAGTGGTCGAAAATCTCGATGCGACCCTCGTGACGAACCGGCTCGTCAACGTCCTCGTAGTAGTACGCGGTCCCGTTCTCGATGACTTTGAGCGGTTCGTCCTGGCCACGCCCCCCATCAGTCTCGATGCCCTCGCCACGGTCGATACTGGCGAGGTTGTACTTCCGGACGATGACGCCAGGGTTGCCGTCCGCGGCACGCTTCGAGCCCGCAATCAGCGCGACGCCAATCGCTTCGGCCTGCTCGGGAGTGAACGTCGTCGAGAACGACACGGTCTGGAACTCCTCTGCAACCTCGAAGATGACGGTCTCGGTCGTCGCCTCGACGTAGAGCTGGTTGACTCGGTCGCTCAGTTCTGCGCCGATGCCTCCCTGCGCGGTGGTCGGCTCGACGTTGAGGTTGACGTGCATCTCGTCAGCGCCGGCGGCCGCCTGCGCTCCGGGGACGGGCGATTCCCACTCGCGTGGGTTCGACGGCGTCTCGTGCGCGAGCCGGCGGTAGAGCGTGTCCAGCGAGATGCCGAGACACTCTGCGACGGTCTCGAACGCGCCGCGCGATGAACCGGACTCGACTTCCCCGCCGTCGGTGGCGACACCGTCGCCGCGGTCGACGCCGTCCTCTTCGTCGAGGTCGTCGTTGACGTCGTCCGAGCGCCACTCGTGTTCGTCGTCGAGGCGCTCCATCAGCTCGCACTCGCGGCAGAGCCGACCCCGACAGCGCGAGCCGCAGATACCGCAACTCATTGCCGCTCACCACCGTCAGCGACGGCTTCGGCGAGTTCGAGGCCGGCCAGCGAGGCCATGTGCTCTGCCTCACCAGCGACCATCGACCGAGCGAGTGGCGTGGACTCGTAGGCGTTCGTCCGCTTGTCGAGTTCGCTCTTCTCGATGATACCCTGTTCGACGAGGTCGTCGAGGTTCGGGTAGAGGCGACCGTGGTTGACCTCCTCGTTGTAGCGTTCCGAGAGCAACTCTTTGATACCGAGTCCGTAGGGCTCTCCTCCTCGCTGCTCGATTTCGATGATGGCCTTCACGACCTGTTGCTGAAACTCACTCAGGTCGAGCCACCGAACACCGCCATCGGCGACGAGTCGCACGTCATCCTCAAGACGGGTCACTCGCCATCGCGTCGCCTTCGTCTCAGGACGGTAGCGTTCGATTTCGAGACCATCGAACTCCACGGAGTCCCACTGCGGGTACACTCCGGTCGCCCGCGCGAACCAGTAGCCGACTTCTTTCCCGTCAAGGTCGGTCTTGGTCGCGATGTTCTTCGCGTAGTAGATGCGGTCCTGTCCGGGTTCGAGGTCCTCACGCAAGAACGCGAGGAGCGTATCGAGATTGTTGTAACTCATGGTGTTAGTCCTCCCGCGCGATATCGCTCGCGCGGACGTTCGGTAGGGTGCAACCGCACGGTTCGACCGTGCGACTGGCTGGGCCGCTCGCGGCGAATCCCTCGATGGGCGTGGCGCACGCGGGGCAGTTCGAAGACGTTGCAGTCGTCGTGTCGCGGGCTTTATTGCGTGCCCGCGAGAGTGATGATTTGGTCGTCATCTGGGGTGACGGCCCGTTGCTCGGGTCCTGTCTCCGCAGGAGTCCGAGCGTTTTCCGCGACCTGTAGGCCACGGTGAGAGTCGTCACTTCCCACATGACCCCACCCCTACATAAAGATTGACCAAATATATGTTCAGAAAGAACTAATAATAGTCTGAACCATGACAAGTTCAATGCTGTTATGTGAGCACTTAGAGACTGTTCGGTCGAATGCGACGCCGTGCCAGATGGATGACCGGAAATGACGACAAAATCCTTGAGCTTCTGGCTCAGGGACGTCTGGCACTCAGTAAGAAAGCGATCATGGTCAACTTCGAGCTGAGCGGAATCGACATCTCGTATTCGACCGTGAAGCGGCGTCTCCCAATGCTCGAAGAGGCAGACTTGGTTGAACTCGTCCGCGAGCAGGGTGGGTACTACCGTATAACTGACCAAGGAATTGCGTATCTGAACGAAGAGTTCGAACCTCCTGAAATCTGATTGGGTGGTCACTCCCAATCGACCTCCAACTCCAGAAAGACCTCGCGCATCCAGTCCGGCTCGTCGGGATCGTCGACGCGACCGTCGTCGAACGCGTCGATGAACGTCGCTCTCTCGTTGCTATCGATACCGTAGACCCAGCGCCGGCCGTCGTGATGAACGTCAAGCCTCGCCGCGTAGTCCGCGTCCGAGGTGATTTCGATGCGGACTTCGACGCCACTCAGCAGTCGCAGGTTTCGGCTGGTTCCAGTCGGCCCACTACCAATCGTCGTCGACATACCCGAGCCGATGGGAATTGGATATAAACGGTTTGCAGGGTGGTGAGCGAATAACGCGAATTGACTGGTCTAATCTGCTGTTTCTACGAGTGTGAGACTCTGCTATCTACGATTTGCCAAAATGAGCGAATGAACGAATCCCCGCTTCGTCTGTCGATTAGCGCGATGAGCGAATCTCTGGCAAATAAAATTCAAGTGACATAACGGGGCAATAATTATGTTTGGTAGTCTGAATAGTAGTGTATGGAAAACGAACCTCGGAGGTTCTGGAGATGACTGAACAGTCAGTGGCGAGAAGCGGTGTGTCTGAAGCAATCGGCCTACTGAAGCTGATTTTTGTCTGGTGGCTTCATGGAATCGGCGCGCGCATAGCCCTGTTCCTCATTTTCGTACCGGGTATCGCGGCCTACTACGCGGCAACACTCGGTCTCGGAATCTCAACAGCGATAGCCCTCGGACTTGGGATACTTTTGTCCGTACTCTCTCTGTGGGTGTACGGTGTTCTGAAAACGATGTATTCTGAGTAAGAATCTGACCGATTTCTGAGAGAGTCTGGTTCTGATACGCCGGCAAGTCTTATGGTAATACGCTGGTAATACAGGTGTATGTCCGACGCGAATTCGGGGCCGAACGACGACCCTAATATGACCACGGTGACGCTGAAGATTCCGCAGGCGTTTCTGGACGACCTTGATGCAACGTGGCGTGCTGAAGACTTCCCGTCCCGTAGCGAATTCATTCGCTGGGCGCTTCGAGACGCCGTGAAGCATCCTGCGTTCTCGCGCAAGGGTTGGAAAGATATCGCGGCGAGCGAACACCAGCTGGCGTCTGGTGAGGGACAGACGTACAGTAGCGACGAAATTCGAGCACGTCTAAACGAGGGTGCGGATGGAGACGAGTGACGACGAGTGGGATTGGGAATTTACTGACCCAGCTGAACGAGAATACGTGAAACTGCAATCTCACGAGCAGGAACGTATCGTCTCGAAGCTTGATGAAATCGTCGGCGACCAATGGCGCGAACCGAGTGACTATCTGGAGCCGCTCACTGGTGTGCCGCACTCAAAGCTCCGAATTGGAGCGTTCCGTCTCGGCTGTAAGGTTGACCACACCGACCGCCTCTTGTGGGTTTACACTATCGAAAAGCGCTCTGGAGCTTACAAACCGGGCGATGACTAGTTTTCCTGTCTGGAGCTAACACAGTCGTCACATTCCCAGTATTCAATGGACTCTTGGTCACCAGTCCACGTCACCACATCGTAACCTTCCCACTCTCCTGTCTTCTCGTATTCTCTCTCGGAGCCTTCAGCAGGGGCTGAGAACTCACCGAAGTAGTGCCCACCATCGTATGTGTCGTCTTCATAGACGGTAATCCACATCTGCTTACCACACCCAAGACAATCTCGCTCAATAGTTCTGCTTCTGTCCGTCATCTCATCAACAGATACCAATGCGAGTTGGCGTAAATCGTTCTGGATTACTCGATACTTTGCGGTTCGACGAGCCGATACCGAGTCCCCCGCGTCGCGCCTTCTTGTTCGATGAGTCGGTACCGTTCGAGCGCACCGAGATACCGGCGGCGAGTCGCCTTCGATTTCGGCGCGGAGATGTGCTCTTCGTACGCGGCGTGGAGGTCCGTAGACGAGACTTCACCGTGGCGCTTGACGATGTCGTAGAGGAGTCGCTTGTGCGTCGATAGTCGCTCGACGTTCCGCTCGTGGACTTCCCCCGCGGCACCATCAGCGACGTCATCGACGAGCCCCGGGCTGAGCGCGTCGAGTTCTTGGAGGTCTGCGAGCTGGGCCGCCCGCCGAAGCTTGGTGATTGCGAGTCGCGCGTCACCAGCCGCGCGATCTGCGATATGCTTGATTGTCGCCTCGTCGACAGCGCCCGGAACGAGACCGTGGTCGACGCGAGCGCGGATGATGTCCGCGAGTTCGTCGTCGCGGTATTTTTCGAGGACGACCGACGCCGCGGCGCGAACGCGTGACTCGACGCGCATATCGAGCGTCGAGAGAAACGCGTCTTCGGAGACACAGACCATCATCGTGGTGACGTTGTCGATGTCGTACAGCATCGCGATGAGCGACGGGTCTTCGAGGACGTCGACCTCGTCGAGGACGATGACGAACTGCTCGTTCCGGTTTCCAATGCGAGCAAGGTATTCGTGAACTGGTGTCGACGCGCGGTCGAAATCAAGCCCGAGGCCGGCGTCCCGCATGAGCGTGTGAAGAACAGCGGCGTTCGTCGAATTCGAGAGGCAGTTGACGTAGGCAGTCCGAACGTTGAGTGTGGCACGTTCGAGTTCGTTCGCCACGAACCGCGCAAGTGTCGTTTTCCCGGCACCGGAGGGACCGGTGATGAGGATATCCGACCCGGATTCGCCGTCTTCGATTAGCTTCAGTAACGACGAGAGGTGGCCGATTTCGGCGTTTCGATGTTCCAAGTCAGCCGGGACGAAACTGTCCCGGAGTGCCCGTGCATCGCGTATCATGCCGATACTATTCGTGAGACGGTGTTTTGAATAGTCGGCAAGCAGAGTGAAAGTAAAGACCTGTGCGATAGGGGGTGGTATAGCGATAAAACTATCATCTCACATTTGTTTTGACTGATTAATTAGCTCATGCCTGAGAGCCTTCATTGGAGTTGCTCAGAATGTGGAGAAGTTTACTCCAGAGATGAGCCTCGAACGTGTGCGATCTGTGGGAACTCTATTTTCAAACCCGTAGAAATCGAGTCAGCCCCCAACGACGTCGGGAAGGAAACTACTGATGAATTCGATATTGGATCTGAACTTGAGCGTCTATCTGAGATAAAAGACGAGCAAGTCGAGGAAGATGACCCGAACCTTCCTGATGAGTTAGGAGTACAGTCAAACCAAACAGAAGAGTCGCACGAGCGCTCAAATGCGATTTACACACTTCTGCTATTAGTTCTCCTCTCTGTTATTTTGATCTGGTTCTTCACCTGAACGGGTGCCTGTCGGCGTAACTCGGGAAGACGTAGACGACCCAGTTGACGAAGAGAATCACGAGCAGACCGAGGTCGTGGAGTGCGAGGCCGCCGAGACCGGAGACACTCGGGACGCCGAAGACGACGACCAGGAGCATCGCGATGCCGAGCCCGACGAGCGTCGGCGCGAGGTGCGCGAGCCGAACCGCCCAGACGGGCGCGTCATCGTCCCAGTCCATCGTTACTCGCGAGTCGGTGCCGTCGAGGCAGATGTCGATGTCGGCCCAGGGGTAGGCCGCGACAGCGTGAGTGAGTTCGTGAAGCGGGACCGAAGGCGTCAGCAGGGTCGAGAGGCGGCTCATCGCGGCACCTCGCGGGCGAAGAGCGTGAAGAGGACCATGCCGTTGAACCCCAGCGCGAAGTAGACTCCGACGCGCGTGAGGACGCCGGGTGCGTCGAGGGCGATAGGTGCGGTCATGAGTCCGTTGCAGATGAGGTTGACCATGATGAAGACGTGCGCGGCGAGTTGCTTCTCGCCGAGATCCTCCCCAAGAGAGTCGCGCAGGTTCCCGAGGCTCATTGTACCACCGTCTGGAAGAGCGCGGCGAACAACGAGACGACGAGGGTCATGAAGATAACCGTCCACGCGATGGAGGCGATGATGCCGGGGAGCAACGTCGCGGCGAATCCCGAGATGAGAACGAGAAGCGTCGCGGGGAGGACGTAGTCGCCGGTCTTGACGTAGATGGGGATGATGACACCCGCGACGATGAACATCGCGAGGACGCTCTCGGACCCCGGGCCGAAGGCACTGCCGAGGCCGTCGGCGACACAGGAATGGACATCCTGCTGGAACCAGCAGTCGAGAGCGCTCATACGATGTTCATCCCCCTAATGATTTGCCAGACGCCGATGTAGTTCACGAACTGAATCGGAACGCCGATGGGGCCGGCGAACCACGCAGGGAACCCGACGTTCTGGAGAGCGAGCGGAAGCATGAGGCTCCATTTCAGCGCTCCGACGATTGCCCCGGTCGCCTGCGTAGTGAATCCGAGGTAAGATTCGACTGAGCCCCCGCGGTCAGCACGGTACGACGATGCGTCTTCGGAGAGCTGGTCGGCATCGTCCTGAAGACCGGTCGCTTTGTCGATTCCAACGGCGTCGTTGAAACCAGACCCGGCCATGAGGCCGCCAGCGACGGCGAAACAGATGACGAACAGCATTGGGACTGTGACTTTCATGAGTAGGAGTTGAAGGAGGCGGCGAGCCCGAGTAGCGCGACCGCGCCGGAGAGACCGATGACACTCATCGGGATGTCGACCCAGCCGAGCCACGTGATTCCCGTAGCGACGGAGACGACAGCAACCGCGCCGACGCGTGAGAGCGTCGAGGGGAACGCGGCCGCGAGTGCGACGAGAAGGACGAGTCCGGCAAGCGTCGCCCATCGAGTGTCGATAGGGACGGTCGTGCGGATCGACGCGGCAGACGAGATGGGCTCGTCGATGGTGATCGTTTGGCTGTTCCGTTCGAGGGTGATGTTCACCGCCCAGTCCTGTTCGAGTTCGGACTGGCTGAGTGGCTCCGTTCGCTGGAACGACGAAAGATTCGTCGCCGACGATTCGAAGAGGACGTTCGAGGCGTTGCCCCGTTCGTGGACGACGATATCGAAGTCGGTCGTCTCGTCTTCGGGGTCCGAAAACATGACGCGGAGTGCCGACATCTCGTCGTCGACGACAGCATCCCACTGGTAGGAGTCGCCCTTGGGTGCCTGCCACTGGATCGTCCCGACATCGAGTGGGGCGGTCCCGTTGACCGCGGCGATGTACGCACCGAGCTCTCGACGGTCGCCGTCGTCGTTCTCGATGACGAGTCGGTATCGTTGGTCCTTCTCCAGCGTCGTTTTGAACACTGAGTCTGCGCCGAAGTAGTCACCAGTCACGACGCGCCATTCGATAGTACCGTTCCGCTCGATTGGTCGCTCGATGTAGAGCACCGTCGAGCTTGCCTCGAAATCGCCCGTCTGGTCGTTCAGCGTCATCTCTTGATAGACCGCGTCGGCGGTCTCAGGCAGGAGATAGACGTCACCCTGCTCGAACACCGATTCGATGGCGACCGTCCTGGTGACGTAGCCGTCGACAGTCACCTCGATGATGTACCCGCGCTCGACCGGGACGCCGGTCAGGTCGATTGTCCCGTCGGAGGTGTTCTTCGTGAAGATGAGTTCGCCTGAGTAGAGTTTTGCAGTCACCTGCGCGGACCCGGTTATCGGCTCGCCAGTCGAGACGTTGCGGATGGTGAGCGTCGACGGCGAGCGAATCGTCCGATTATCTGAGATGACGGTGTTGCCGTAGGTGTCGCTCACGCGCACGGACCACGATGCGGACCCGCCGTCCATCGAGAACATCGTCGAGGCGGTGCCATTGCTGGTGAGGACCTCGGACCCGACGACGTTGCCGTCGACGATGAACTCCGCCGTGAGTTCGTCGCCCTCGTAGGCGAAGTCCGAATCGGTGAGGTTGGCAGAGAGCGTGATGTCGCGCGTCGAGAGGGAGGTGTCGTCTGGCGGTTCGAGGTTGGTGATGGTTGGTTCGAAGTGGTCGACTTCGAACGAGAACGAGGTCGAAGTGACTGTTTCGCCGTAGCTGTCGTCGACGGTGACGCTCCACGTGTGGTTCCCATCAGAAAGCGAGGGCGCGATGATAGAGGCGGCCCCATTTGTGGACCGAGTTGTCGTGTCGACGACGGTACCGTTGACGCGCCACGTGAGCGTGAGCTGGTCGCCCTGTGCGGTCGATAGATCATCGTCGGAGACGTCGATGGAGAGCGTCGGCTGGCTGTTGTGAACCACTTCGCCGCCGGTCGGTGAGGCTGACGTGGCGTCAAGCGTTGGCGTCGAGACGGGGAAGTAGACGGCGTCCCGTCCGAGTTCTGCGGTCGGGTCCGCCCCTGTTGTCTCGAAGTCGGCACGGACGCGCCACTGATCGGCGCTCGTCGACGACAGATCAGCGGTTTTGGTCCCGCCGGTTGAGAACGTCGCTGACGAGACATTGGTCCAGGTGCCCGCCGTGTTAGCCTGCCACGTCACGTCTGCGGTCACATTGTCCAGTGAGAGGTCAACGCGGCCTTCGGTGGGGTCAGTAACTTCGTGAGTTGTCGAGAGATATGTTCCAGACGGACTCACCGAGCCCTCTGTTCTGAAAAGGTCAATCTTATCGCCAGATGTTGAGGATGCAGATCGGACACCGATTGACCCCGAGTCAAACGTCGAATCAGTCCCTGAGACGGTGGCAATTGTGGTGTCATCAGACTCACGTGTCAATTCTGCTTCGATGGTCCCGTTTGTCGCGGGCAGTATTTCGATTCGATATTCGGTTCCCGCTGTCGTCGAGACGCCAGTTGTTTGCCCATAGGGCGCAAACGACCCCCCTTCTTGCTTGTAAATGTTGAAACTGTCATCGCCAGGACCAAACAGAACGCTGTAGAAATTATTGGTGTCCTGAGCGAGGAAGGCGATATGAATCCGTGACGATGAGCTTGCTGGTTCGGCTTGGACTTTGATTAACTCACCTCGACTTGTTGGCGATCCGGATTTCACGATGTTCGCGCCGGCGACACCTGTGGTTTCGAGTGAATAACTTCCTTCGAGAGGATCGCTCGATGAGACGGCGAACGCGCTCGTGTCGCCGTCAAAGTCAGTTAACGTCCCGTCCTCGAAGTCCTCGAAGACGCCGTAATTAAACGAGACGTATGCTGAGCTTCCAGAGCCAACAACCGACACGTTGGTCAGCGTCCCGCTTTCGAAATCGGTGTCAGTCGTGTGCTCACTCCCGACGACGAGGTCGCCGTCGGCGGCACTCGCGGGCGCGGCACTCACAACGAGCATCGACGCGAACAGCGCGAACAGAACGATACTGCGTCGCCTCACAGTCGACCTCTCCGGTACTGTGCGACCTGTTGTTTCTCGCGGGTGACCCCGGCGATGGCCGCGTAGACGAGATAATCGACGATGAAGATCGGGACGATGAGGAAGTAGCTCAGGGTCTCTAAGTTCTGAATCGGACCCCAGACCCACGTCGACTGGAGGAACGTCAGACTCTCCGCGACGTGGAAGACCTCCGCTCCGGCGGTGTTGAGGAACAACACGAGCCCGGCAATCTGGACGATACCAACTGCAACGAAGATGAGGACTCGCGGGCTCACGGACTGACACCTCCGAGAAGTGCGCCACGAGTGAGGCCGGTCACGAAGAGACCGACGATAACGAGTGCAACGAGCCACGTCACGGCCTGCGTGACGTAGAGGCAGTTCTGCGCGCCCTCGACGACGGGCTGGGTAACCCTCGATGGCCCACAGGCAGGCCCGAGCATCGGGTCGGTCACCGTCTGGAGGATATCCTGCACGAAGATCGAGAGGAAGAGCGTCAGCGCCGCCTTGATGTAGAACCCGAAGGTCGCCATCAGAGACCTCCGAAGCGCTCTTTCCAGAGCTGGTCGATGTCTGCGATGCCAGTCTTCCAACTGTTCTCCCACGCGCTCATATCGACCGCGAAGGCGTTTCTGGGGTTCTGATCCCCGAAGGACTGTTGGCGCTCTCGCTCGCGTTCGAACTCGGTCTCGAAGCGCGTGCGAGCACGTTCGAACTCGCGTTCGACTTCGGTCGCCGCGGACATCTCGACAGGCTCGTACTCGTATTCGGTCCCGGCGCGTGCGAGTTCACTCTCGAACTCGGTCGAGTGCTCCGTGTCGGTCTCGAAGCCAGTCTCGAACCGCTGGTCGAGACCGACATCCGTGGGTTGCCACGTATCCTGTCGACTATCGGCCCGTGTGTCGGGACCGAGACGTTGTGCGAGGTCTGCCTGTGCGCGCTCGAACTGCCGCTGTTGTTGGCGCGCGAGTTCTTCTCCGGTCGCGATTTCAGCCCCAGTGGCTTCTCTCCGGCTGGTTCGAGCCGCATCAGCTTCGAAACTGGGTGCTTCGGCCTGTTGCCGCATCTGTCTCGCCTCACGAGTCGGCCACTCCTGTCCGCTGAGGCGACTTCCGTCTCGGAGCTGGCGACGGCCCCTCCGAGGGCGATCACTGACGCTGTAGGCTTCGCGGAATCGTTGTTCGGTTTCGAGACGGCGAGCTTCGAGTTCGTCCGGGTCGACAGTCAACTGGTCGGCGCGCGTGGCTTGCGTCGGCGTCGAGGTCGGCTGTCCGGCGTCCTCTAGGAGGACTTGCTCGGCATCGCGCTCTTCCTGGGCAAACCGACGCAGTTCGTACTGCGTCTGGTCGAGGTCCTGTTCGCGGGCGTCGGCGCGGTCGAGTTCGGGCGACATCCGACCGGGCGATTCGTCGACCTCGACGGTCCGCCGCCCACTCGGACCGGACAGTTCGAGTTGGCCGCGCTCACCGGCGAGAAACTGTTTCGCGCGCTTGCCTTCTGCTTCGAACCGACGGACGGCGTCGTATCTTGTGCGTCGGATACCTCGGACAAGCTTCGAGGTGGCTGGCTTCGCTTTGGACGCGGCGGCCATCACAATCTCCTCGTTGTCGACGCGACCACCGGGGATCGCGTCGAGGATGCGCTGACCTCGTGCACTCTGACCGAGAGCGCGCGTCGCAACGTAACTCGCAGCCTCTTCACCGGGCTGGACGGCGAGCCGAGCGGCCGCGCCGGTCTTCCCACCGACCTTCGCCGCCGCCGCGAGCCCCCCGGCAGACACGGCGAGTGACCCGACGACTGCGCCGGAAGTCCGCCCGGGTTCTTTGAAGAACGTTTCTTTGGCTTCTTGACCTGCCTTCCCCCCTGCGGCCATCACTTTCGCGAACGCCTCAGAGCTACCGTCAGTAGCGCCTTTTGTGCCCTCGTCGCCGGTTACGATGAACTTCCCAGTCTCACCGATTTCCATGAGACCGACAGCGGTCTGTGGGACGTTGGCGAGTTCGACGCCCCCCTCGACAGCGCCGCTGGCGAACTCTTCGCCGATGGTCTCACCGTCCGGTCCGGCAATGAGGTCGTCGACTGGTTTGGGGACGTACTCTCGAACCGCGTCGTAGGTGGCCCCAACCGCTGCGGGTGGGCCGTACTTGTCGTTGATCTCAACGACCTTTCTCGTGGCCTTGTCGACGTCGTCGGCGGCGTTTCGGAGGCCCCCCTCGACCTCGTCTTTGTCGGGATCGCCGAGACCGAACGACCAGTCGATATCGCCGAACTGCTCTTTCCGCTCGGGTTGCTTCTCGATACGCGCCCGGAAGCCACCGTCGTCGGTCTGCCCGACGATTTTGACTCGGTCGGGGTCGACATCGACGTTGTCAGCGATGTCGCGACGCGCCTGCTCCCGCTGGACCGTGGAGATGTCGCCACTGGCGTCCTTGGTGAGCTCGGCGTCGATTCCCTGTGCACGCTCAGTCACGTTGTCAGATGATTCCTGACCCAGCTTCTCGGCAAGTCGCTGTTCGCGTGCTCGTGCGTTTCGCTGTTGGTCGAGCTGATAGTCGCGGACGCTTTGCTGACCGACGGTCGTGAGCGAGGCGACGAGCTTGTTGTCGTCGCGTTGGACTCGGACGTTCCGAGTGCTGTCGAGGCCGGGCGTTTGGTCAACGACGCGCTGTTTGAGCTGTTGCTTTTTGTCTCGGATTCGGTTCCGCCGCTTCGCTTCGGCGCGAGTGACGGGTTCGCGGTCGTTCCAGCCGAAGTCGTCTCCGACCATCGGCGCGTCTTGGCGCTGTCGTCGCTCGTTCTGCTGTTTCGTCTCGCGGACGTCGCGCTTGTACCGTGTGGCCGCCTCGCGGTCGCTGACCGGGTCACGGTCACGATCACTCGATGAGCGACTGCTGGTCCCCCCAGACCCTGACGACCCAGATGACGACGACCCGGACGACGATGAGTCGGACGACGAGCCTGTCTGGTATCGGTCGCCTCGACGCTGGGATTTCCGCTGTTCGACTATCTGTCGGTCACGGTCACGGTCCCGATCTCGGTCACGGTCTCGGTCCCTGTCACGGTCGTTCGACGACGACCCGGATGACGATGAGGAGTTGTCGTTGTCGTCCCGAGCGCGGTCGCGGGCGTCTCGGATGTCTTCCTCGGCGCGGCGCTTCGCCTCGCGGTCCTCAGCGTCTCCTCCGCCGGGAAGTGGCATCAGAACACACCTCCGAGGCCGGCGTTAATCATGAACGGAAGGACGTTGATACCGCCGCCGGTGCCGGATGCGCTCCCAGCGATGCTCGAGGCGAGTGCGGGTCCGAAGAGACCGAGTGCGACACCACCGAGCCCGACGAGGACGAGGTAGAGCTGTTCTTTTCGGGACCAGTCGAGTTCGGCGAGCTTCGCACGCGTCCCCTGGAGACTCATGTCCTCCTGAGTCACTTTCGAGCCGAACAGACGGTAGCCGTCGCGGAAGGAGATGACGCGACCGTCGTATTCGTCATCGGCGACTTCGGCGTGGATTGCGACATCAGTCCCTCCATCGGTCGTGGCGCTTGGCTCGAACTCTCCACGGCGACGTTGGCCGCCCATGAACGCCTCGATAGGGTCGGTGGTCTCGGCGTACTTCCCGAGCGCCCACGCGACGGGGTACTTCCCGAGCATCCGGTACGGGATGCCCTGCTCGTCGGTTTTGAAGCGCTCGTCGTTCTCGCTTCGGAACTCGTTCTCGGTCGTGTGCCAACTCGATGCGCGTGGCGCGATGACGCCGTCGCCGTAGATGACGTGCGTGATGGTGTCGGCTCCGGTCGTTTTGAGCTTGAGCTGGTAGCCGGCGTCGATGACCTTGTCGCCGAGTTTGTTCGTCCTCGGGACGAATCGCAGGACTTTGAGCCAAAACGAGACCCAGAAGACCCACAAGCCGCGGAAGAAGTTGTAGACCAGGCCACCGCTGGCATCGCCGGCTTTCCGGGCGATTTTGTGGTCTTCTGACTCCTCGTCGAGCTTCTGTCGAGTGTTCGCGAACAGTTCTGGTTCGTCCGGTGCGAGCGGGTCGGTGTTGTCGGGTTTGGGATTCTTGTCAGTCATGGATTACCACGGAAGGATGCTACTGATTCGACCACCGGACTGCGAGTTGCTGTCGGGGTCGCGCCGTTCGCTGGAGACGTGTGTCTCTGTGACTGCTTCGAGCAGGCGGCCGTCGCCGAGCGACTGGCGGTCGGTTCGAACGTCGTCGATGACCGTGCGGATCGCCTCTTTCTCGTGGTCCGCGAGGTCTCTCCGCACGCCACTGAACGAGTCGCCGTTGACCTCTTGTGCGACCTGCCGAAAGACGCCAGTACAGAGGTCGGGGTACTCGCGGCCGCGGACGATGCGGTCGCGGAGGTTCTCGTTGAGGAGCCGCCGAGACCGGGCGTCGTAGTACTCCTCGTCGTGGTCGGCGAGCATCTCGCTCGGCGAGAGGTACGGCTGGATGAGCGAGACGAGTTCTTCGTACTCGTTGGACTCGACGTCGGCTTCGAGGAGACGGTCGAGGAGGTCCTCGGGCTCCATGTCGTGCATGGGGTCGACGACCGGGCCGTTCGAGACGCCGCGGTTGACCGCGGTTCGTTCGAGGTCTTGGGCGGCGCGCTCGTCGAGTTCGCGCGCTTGGAGCTCGCCGGGATCGGGTTGGGCGTCGCGTCCCATCATGCGCGAACACCCTCGTTGGTGGCAGTGTGGAAGACGGCACCGTAGAGTGCGATAGCACTGATGGCGGCCGCACTGAGACACACGAACTGGATGGTCGGCGAGCCGAGTGAGACGAACTCACCGGTCGATTCGTTGAACACGGCGACGTTACCGCTGGTGAGCGCCAGAGCGCCCCAGACGATGAAGCCGAGTAGCGCCCAAATCGCCTCGGAGTCGTGGCCGCGGAAAACGAGCGCTCCGAAGAGGGCGAGCGTCCCGAGGAGGCCGAGTGCCAGCTGGTGAGCGACGAGTATCATCCGAGGAACCCCCAGACGACGAATGCGGCGGCGATGAGGGCGAGAAGCGGGACTGGGATGCTAATCGCTCCGAGCCCGCGGTTCACGTCGCGGGTGGTCTTGTCGGGTGCGTCGAACTGGTAGCTGATGTTGACCTGCGTCCCGTTGGAGACGGTCGCGTTTGCCAGCCGACGCAATTCCCCGGTCGATTCGTTGAAACGGTAGTCGACACCTTCCGAGAGGGTCGTACCGTTGTGCGTGACGGTGACGTTCGCGCCGAAGTCGACGGCGATGTCTGCCGCGTCGACGAGGCGGCCGGCGTCGTCGAGGGCGATGCCTTCGGTGGCCACCCGGTCTTCGGCACTCTCGATGTAGGAGGTCCCGAAGGTAGCGATAGCGATAACACCGACGACGGCGATGACGGCGAACGTGATGATTGCGTTAGTCATGGCTCTTGAGTGGTGTGGTGAGCGGTGAGAAATCGGTGCGTAGGTGGGGTGTCCCGGTCTACCGGCCGCCGTTCATACCACCGCCCATGCCACCGAAGAACCCGAGTGCGACGCTCGCACCTGCGGCGATGAGACCGACGCCGATGAGGATGAACGCCGTCTCGCCGTAGTTAGCGAACGTGTCGAACATCGACGTCCAGGTGTTGTTGTACGTCGGATTAGCGACTATTTCGGTCGAGTAGAGCGACCCGAGAACGATGAGCGCGACGACGGCGACGATGATGGCCTGGGAGACCATCATGATCGAGCCGGAGATGCGGGCGGTGGTCGTCGCGTCTTCTGCGAAGTGTTCTCGCTCGGGCTCGATGCCGAAACGCTGTGCGGCGTCGAGGCCGCGGTTGAGTGCTTGACCGGAGACTCCGCCACGGTCGCGGACGAAGTCCTCGATTGGGTTGGTGAACGGTTCTTCGACCGTCACTTCGATAGCGCGGTCGTCGTCGACGTTGGCACCCGGCCCCAGGCGGAACCCAGCGGCGGGGTGGCCTGCACATGCAGACATACACGTGCCCTGTTTTGCAGAGGTGATATGTCTCCGGAATATACTATCAGGAATGGGGTGTTAGAGCGGGTCTGTGGTGGATATTCGGACGACTATCCACCGTGGCTATCCTCGTGTGGAGACTTAATGCAGATTCTCTAGTAGGGCCGCTATGGCAATCCAAAGCGGCGGTGAGACACGGCAAATGGAGTCCGTAATCGCCGAATGCACCTCTCAGATGGGTGTCCGAAAGTCGCTCGAACTGAAGAAACTCGCCCAACACATCGAATCAGGCGACCTCGATTCGGTCTCACTCAACAGCGAGGTTCGGAATATCCAGCAATCGGGGAGTTCGATGAACATCAACCTCACAAGCTATGCGGCGGAATGGCTCGAACTCGAAAAGAAGCAACCGCTCGTGGTCCACACGCTCGCCGATTCGATTGTTCTCACGATTCCTGACGGTGATCGTGATGTCTAAATCGGATGATCCGCGGTCGAAGACGGTCCGTGAGCGCATCATTGAGGACGCGCAGGTTCGGTGCCACCAGAAGCGTTCCGAGGTCCAAGACGCCCGGTTGCGGATGTCGATGGTTCCGCGGTCGCTCCGTGGCGATTTCCAGAACCGAGTCCTGGAGTACTACCGGGCGCTCCGCCCGCTTCGGAGCGAGGGCATCATCAAAGAGTGGTGGTCGTCGGTGGTACTGTCGCCGAGCTGGACCGCCGGGCGAGAGTACGTCTTCGAGATAGACGGGCAGGAAGTTGAGGTATCGCAAGACGAGGCGATGACGATTTTCGAGACACAGGGCGTCCAACCTGTCGAGGTCAGGGACATCCCGTATCGGGGTCTCGAACGTCTGGACGAACTGGAGGACGCGACCGAGACGGTCGTGGAGACCCGCTCGACGATGCGTGGAGTGCGGGAAGAACAGACGACCCAACAGGTCGTCCTCGACGTGCGACAGCTGATGGACATCGCGGGTGTCCTCGACGACGCGGCGACGAAACTCGGGTTCAAGCCGTCTATCGAACTTCAGGACGCGGAGGGTGAGGTCGTATGAGTTCGCAGCCAGAGCCGGAGATCGTCGACCGGATGCAGTCGCACGCTCCCCCGAAGAATCTCTCCAGCCACATCTCGGAGATGCCCGACCGAGTCCGCGAGAACCTGATTCTCCGCCGCAAGATATGGCCGCGGATGAACGTGTTCAACGAGAACTGGATGTGCTTTTTAGCCGGGGAGACGGGGGACGGGAAGTCTTACGCGGCACTCCGACTCGCGGAAGCCCTTGACCCGACGTTCGGACCACATCGAGTGACGTACTCCGTCGAGGAGTTCCTCGAAATCGCCGCGAGTGACCTCCCCGAAGGCGCGATTATCGTGCTCGAAGAGGCGGGTGTGGCCGCTGGGAACCGCAATTGGTACACGGTCGCCAATCAGGTCCTCGACGCGCTGACGCAGACGTGGCGACACCGAAACAACGGCGCGATCATGACCGCGCCGGACTTCGATCTCATCGACTCGCACGTTCAGCGTCGGTTCCATCACCTCGGGGTTATGGTCGGAAAGGACGAGTCGGCCGGCATCAGCAAGGCCCGGTGGAAGTTCATCCAGACGAACAACGAGACGGGCAAGATGTACAAGAAGTACCATCGGATGATCGGCGACGATGGTGTCCTTCGACGGCACAAGTGGATGAAGTTTCAGCTCCCGACGCCCGAACTCGTAGAGGAGTACGAGTCGACGAAGGGCGAGTTCACTGACGACCTCATCGACGACCTGCTGGAGAAGGTCCGAGCGGAGTCGAAGGAAGCCGAGGCGGAACAACTCTCGCCGGTGGAGGTGGCAAAAGAGATTCTCGACGAGGACCGCGTCGGAGAGTACATCAGTGAGGCGTCGGGTGGTGAGTACTTCGACCGTGCGTTGTTGAAGATGGACTATGGGGTGAGCGAGGACGAGTCGAAGCAGATCAAGAAATACGTGGTTCGGGAGGCGGGCCTGGATGTCATGTAGAGTGTCGGGACACCCTCCCACCCCCCCACACCCTTGTGTTTATATTAACTTGAGATACGCAAGTGGCGGTTCGTCGGGTCGGCGGCTTCGGCGGTCCTTCGGCGTTTCATCGCGTGTACGCCCGGCGGGCGCGCCGCTCGCGGGGTCCTGCGGAGGTGTGCGATGATTCGCGGGCTTCGTCGTCGCATCAAGCTCGGGTTCTGCCGCTCTCACCTGTCCGATATCGAGGATACGTTGGCGTCGCTCCAGGGCAAGTCGCGCTTCCCGGTCTGGTTGGTGTCGCTGTTGGTGTCGGTGGAGCATCCTGTCGACGTCGACGAGCAGTGCGATCTCCTCGAGGCCGAGCGCGAGTACTACGAGATTCGAGTCGAGATACTGGAGAGAGACCGATGACGGGCGACACTCCACAACTCGACTTCTGGCACCTACAGCGAGACCTCGCTCATCGACTTGATGATGTTCTCTTCTGACGGCGCGGCAAGGTAGGGTTCGATAGCGTCGTAGCTGGACCAGCCGCCGAGGGCCATCACGATTCGCGGCGACACGCCTTCTTCGACGAGCAGGTGGTGCGCCCAACAGCGGCGCAAATCGTGACTGGACACCCGTCGGTAGTCGTCGTCGCCGGTCGCGTCCGCAGCTGCGTCGGCGGCGCGGTCGACCCAGCCCTGGAGAGTTCGCTTCGAGCGTTGGACGACAGGGTCGCTTGGACCGATGTCGTTGTCGTCGTCCTGGACGAAGCGATTGATTCGGGCTTCGAGGTCGATGGGAAGCCACGTCTCACGTTGCTTCCCGTGTGCGTGCTCGCCCGTGGTGTCTTTCCCGGCGGTCACTTCGAGCTTGTAGTGTCGGCCGTCGGCGCGTCGAGAGATATCGTTCGGGGTGACGTCGAGGACTTCGGCGACGCGAAGACCAGAGTCGCCCATCAGCCTGAGCGCGATTTCCGCGAGGTCGGAGTGTGCTTGACGTGGGAGCTCTCTATATTCGGGGCGGTTCATCCAGACGTTCCACGTCCCGTCCTTGTTCCGTTCGGTTCGCATAGGTTCACGTTTCTCTAGAGAAGCACGCAGGATAAGTCATCGGGCGGGTTCAGTGGTTCGTCTGAGATGGCGCTTTTCGAGTGTTTGAGCGAGTGGCGTCCGTCACAGTTGCACGTTTCTATACAAACGTGAAACGGAAGGATGCACAGGTCATCGAGCACTTAGTCTGGAACAGTCTCGCTCAGTCAGTGCAGTAACGAGCGTACACGCACAGGAGAAGATGCGGCTAACGAAATTCAAGTAGTCTCGCTGAGAGAAGCGACCATGGGTATTCTAAACTCCCTGCCACCGCGCCCACTGCGTCGAGCAGAAGTCGACAGTCTCGATTCGAGCGATTCGATTCTCGGGAACTTCCCGGTTTACGGCGAAGTCGAACCAAACACGTGTTACGCGCTCGTTCTCGTGACGGGCTCGACGGCGAAGAGCATCGCTTACACTGGCGGCGGGTGGGAGGTCCTCGACGAACGGGAGGTCTCGACGAACCCGGAGGTGGAGGGGATTCCGTTCGACCAGCACCAAATCGTGAGCGAAATGCAGGAAGAAGCCGCCGAGCACGTCAGCGTCTAAATTTTTCGCGCGGGCAAGCCGCGCCGAGTAGGCGCGGCGACCCCCATTTCATGTGTTTCATCTGGAGTCTGAGCGAAGCGAAGACTCCGGTAATCTTGGAGTGTGGCTCTTTAGCCACACATCTAACGGAGAATCAGGGGGGACCCCCAGGATTCGGAGTGACGGCGGTGGCGGTGCTGGTCGAGGCGAGACGGCGCCAAGAAAAATGCAGTCGCTAACGCCCTGAAAACACAGACATTCTTGCCGGTACTAACGTCCGAGAACAGCGTTGCCACTCGTGAAACCAAACGTCAGCCGATGAGCTGACGCATCTGACCGAAGCTGTACGTCAACGGCGCGGAGGTATCGTAGGCCTCACCAACGACATCGAACTCGCGGACGAACTGCCGCCAGTCGTTGCCGGTCACCTCGGCCCACTTCGCAGCACCAGTACGGAGGATACGCTTGACCTCCTCACGCGTCGCCTGCGGCGCGAGTTCGAGAAGCTCGCGACCATCATCGCGTTCCTTCCGGTCGCGGACGTAGTTGCGGAGCCAGCGCTCCCACGGGCCGTTGCCATCGCCGTACGTATCGGCGCGGATGATGTCGTCGGTCGCCTCTTCGAGCGTCGCAGTAACCGAGCGTCGAGCGGACTCGATGTGTTCGACGATTCCCTCGGCGATGTGCTTCGAAGCAAGCTCGACGCTCCCGTAATCGTGAATCACGAGGTCACCGAGTCGCTTCAGCGCGCGATAGACCGTATCGATGTGGACGCCGATGCGCTCCGCGAGTTCCGCCGGCGAGATGTGACCGCCGTCGGTCACCAGCTCGTCGGTGATTGCGACGTCCGTCTCATAGAGATTCGCCGCGGTCGCGAACATCCGAATCTCGTCGTCCTGTTGCTGGGCGATCCGCGGGAGCGGGTTGTCGATGACCTTGACCATCCGTGCCTCGCCGTCGACTTTGAAGTAGTCGTCCGCGACGTACTTCTGGTGGTCGGGCGTCACCGGCAGGTCAGACCAGTTCAGGACGTTCAACAGTCCCTCTTCGAGTTCCTTGTGGAGCTGGTCGACATCCGAGAACCGAAGGGTGTCGTCGAACAGCGAGTTCTGGTAGGAGACGCCGATCTTCGGGTTTTCGAGTTCGGTCCCCGCGACCGCTTCGGGGTTCTTCATGTGGTAGTGTTTGAACTCCTTCGGGAGGTCGTGTCCACCGACGACCTCGGCCGCGCGCATCGCGCAGATCGTCGCCGTGTGGTAGTAGCCGGCGCACTCGCGGTCGTCGCGGACTGTCTTCGAGTAGCCGCTCCGCTCGCGACCGAGAATCAGCGAGATTCGATGGAGCGTGCCGTCGAGCGCGAACACTCGTCCGGTCTCGCCCTTCTTCGCGCGGACGTACAACTCGGCGTCGGTGATGTTCGACGACTCGTGTATCTCGTCGGGATGGAGCGCCTGGTAGTCGACGCCCGTGAACGAGTTCCATCCGAACTCCTCTTGTCGCTCGCGAAGCTCGCGCAGTGCCTCGAACAAGACAGTCGGGTACTGGTCGAACTCGAAGTAGCTCCCGCGCGTCTCGACGTCGACGCCGAGGATGTTGTGCGGGTTCGGGATGTTCTTCCCGCTCTTCGAGGTGATTCCCGGCCACCGCGGGCGAACACGGAAGTACGCGCGCTTGCGGTTCTCGTCCTTCGCGTCCTTGAACGACTGGTAGGCCGCGGGATAGACTCGGATGAGGAACTCGGGAACGTCATCGAGCCGCCAGTCCCACCGACCGAGGTCGGTACTGTCGTCCGGCGTCGCGAGACCGGGGTTGTCGGCGTAGCCGAACTCGACGTTCCACTCTTCGCCACCGAACTCGATGCCGGCGCGAAGGTTCCCGTACTCCTCGAAATCGTGCATCTTGTAGAGCGAGACGAGTCCGAAGTACGTCGACAGCGAGTCAGCCCACTTCAGGTACGCCGAGAACTCGTGCGGTTGTGGGAGGAGGAACTTCCGAAGCCCCGAGACGGCGGTCTTCGAGTCCTGTCCGCGCATCGTCCGCGCTCGAGCGCCGCGTTTCAGCTTCCGTTCGTGTTCCTCCGCTTCGGAACAGCCGTAGAAGTGATCCTCGCGAACGTCCTTTCGGATGTGCGTGCCGCCACAGAAGCGACACTCGCCGGTCGGCTCTAGGTCGCAGTTCCACTCGTGTTCGAGCGCGTCCGCTTCGGTATCGAAGCTCGTCTGGCAGTAGCGGCAGACGGCGACGAACTCCGGCATCTCGAACTCGACGTCTTCGGAGCCGTCGTCGATGGTCGAGCCGGGTTCGTATCCGTTGTCAACTGCGGACGCGACGGTGTCCTCGTCGTTCGAAGTGACGAGCTCCGCGTCGTCGAGGGCAGAGAACTCCGCGACGACCTCGCCGACGTTGTCGCTCACCGGCGGTCACCTCCGACGTGTTCGACGCGGCTACCACGAACCTCGTAGGCTTCGTAGAGCGTCCACTGCGCGGACTCCTTCGCTTCGTCATCGTCAGACCGGACTTCGTGGCGAACGTCGGTGTTCCCGTCACGGTAGACCTCAAGGACGATGCGATGCTGTACGACCGCACGACGACGCTTGTAGCTCGTGTAGGGGCGCTCTTCCCACTCGCAAATGAGTCGAGTGGTGCTCACTGGCGGTCACCTCCGACGAGGTCGCGTCCGCAGCGCTCACAACGGAACAGTTTCTCCGACTCGTGACCGCAAGTTGGGCACTCGCGGGTCACGCGCAGACCCCCCTCTGTTGGGGTGGAAAGTAGCGGCAAAACGGGCCGCTTTGTTTATAAACCCAATGGGACCGCCCGGATTTGAACCGGGGTCACGGGCACCCAAGGCCCGAAGTATACCAGGCTAACCCACGGTCCCGCATATACGACTCTCCCCGTCGCGGAGTAAAGGGTTTCGTTCCGCCCCGTCAGGTCAGGGGGAAGAAGTACGCGACACCGACGGTCGTCACGACCCCGAGAAGCAACTGTAGCGGGCCGCCGACGCGGATGTAGTCCGTGAATTTGTAGCCGCCGGGGCCGTAGACAAACAGGTTCGTCTGGTAGCCGACGGGGGTCATGAAGGCCGTCGACGCCGCGAACATGACCGCGAGGACGAACGAGAACGGGTCGGCTCCGAGCGTTGTCGCGGCCTCGATGGCGACCGGAATCATGAGCACGACGCTCGCGTTGTTCGAGATGACGTTCGTCAGGAGCGCGGTCACGAAGTAGAACACCCCGAGGACGGCGATGAGGGGGAGGTAGTCGCCGGTCATCACGACCAGTTCGGCGAGGAGCTCGGCGGCCCCGGAGTTCTCCATCGCGATGCCGAGCGGGATGACGCCCGCGAGGAGGAAGATAACGTCCCACTGGACGGCGTCGTACAGCTCCGTCGGGCGGAGGCACTTCGTGGCGACCATGGCGAGCGCGCCGAGGAGCGCGGCGACGACGATGGGCAGGAAGTCGAGCGCGGCGAGCGCGACGACGCCGGCGACGATGCCGACGGCGACCGGAATCTTCGACTCGCGGTAGTCGTGGCGCTCGATTTCCTGGGCGACGATGAAGTTGCGGTTGTTGTCGAGGCGCTCGATGCTCTCGACGGTCGCCTGCACGAGAAGCGTGTCGCCGACGCGGAGCGGGAGTTTGTCCATCCGCCGGCGGATGAGTTCGCCGCCGCGGCGGAGCGCGAGCACGGTCGCGTCGTACCGCTGTCTGAAACTCGCCGAGGCGAGCGACTCGCCGACCAGCGCCGACCCCGGTGCGACGACGACCTCGACGAGGTTCTGGCCGCGGTCGGCGAGTTCGAGTTCGTCTTCGGTGACGGTCGCCGGCACGAGGTCGAGGCCCTCCACGTCGAGCAGTTCGACGAGCGTGTTGCGGTCGGTCCGCAGGGTGAACACGTCGCCCGGCTGAATCTCCTTCGGGCCGAGCGGTTCGAGAAAGACGCTCTCGCCGCGGATGAGCTGGAGGAGGTCGACGTCGAACTCGGTCTCGACGAGCGCCCGTTGGACCTGTTGGCCCACGAGCGGGGAGTCCTCGCGGACGACGACCTCGGTCAGGTACTCCGCCATCTCGAACTCCTCGGTCAGGTCCCGTCGGGGCTCGATTCGCTCCGGGGTGAGCCGCCGGCCGACAGTCATGAGATAGACGACGCCGACGGCCATGACCACCGCGCCGAGCGCGGTGAACTCGAACATCGTGAACGGCGCTTCGCCCGTGATGCGCGAGTAGACGTCGCTGGCGAGGATGTTGGTCGAGGTCCCGATAAGCGTCAGCATGCCGCCGAACATCGACGCGTACGACAGCGGTAAGAGGAGTTTCGAGGGGGAGGTCCGTCCGCGGTCGGCGAGGTCCGTCACCATCGGGAGCAGGATGGCGACCGCGGCGGTGTTGTTGATAAAGCCGGAGATGGGACCGACGAGGCCGACCGTCGCGCCGAGTTGCCGGAGTTCGCTGTCGCCGGTGAACGTCGATATCTTCGCGCCGAGAAGTTGGATGATACCGGTCCGCTGGACGCCCTCGCTGAGGATGAACATCGCGAGGACGGTCAGCGTCGCCGTGTTGGCGAACCCCGAGAGGGCGTCGCCGGGGTAGGACTCGAACAGGACGATTGGCGCGCCGAGCATCCCCGCCGAGGCGAGCGCCTCGGAAGCGGGCTGAATCAGCATCAGCGACACCATCACGCCGATGGCCGTCACGTCGACCGGGACGGGCTCGGTCGCGAAAAACGCCAACGCGACGAGGATGACGGCGAAGACGGCGAGGATGTCCGGCGTTATCGCGACCACGCGGTCATCGACGCGGTGGCGGCCAAAAAGCGTGCGGGATTCGGAGTGTTAGCCTCGGCCGAGGGCGTCCGAGTTCACCGGCCTTCCTCGTCGAGTTCGAGGTCGGCGACGATTTCGTACGGCGACGACCCCTTTCGGATGCCGTCGAGGATGGCGAACGCCTCCCTCGGCGAGAGGAACTGCCGGGTCACGGCGAGGCCGAGCGGCGTCGGGTCGAGGCCGTCGATGAAGCCCCACTCCAGGAGCTTCCCCACCGCGTGCGTTGTCGGCAACTCACCGAGCATCCGGTTGTTGAGCGCCTTCGCCTTCTTGCCGGCGACGACGATGTTCGCCAGCGTCTCCTCGACCGCCGAGGACTGGTCGTACACCGTCCGGACCTCCTCCATCTCGCCTTTGAGGAGCTTGAACGCGACCTCGTCTTCGGTCATCTCCATCGTGTTGTGATAGCTCGCGTCGGGTTCGACGAGCAGGTAGACGACGCCCTTGTCGTGGTAGTCGGGGCGACCGGCGCGGCCGAGCATCTGGCTGAACTCCTGGACGGAGAGCCACTCGATGCCCATCGCCAGCGTGTCGAAGATGACCTGCGACGCCGGGAAGTCGACGCCGGCGGCGAGCGCGGCGGTCGTCACGACGGCCGCGAGGTCCTGATTGGCGAACTGTCGCTCCACGCGCTTTCGCTGGCCGTAGTCCAGTCCGGCGTGGTACGCCGCGGCGTTGTAGTCCATCTTCCGGGCGACTTCGTGACACCGCCGCCGGGAGTTGGTGAAGATGATGGTCTGGCCGCGGTAGCCCTTCGAGGACTTCGAGTCGAACGCCTGCCGCACGAGGCGGTTCTCGATGCGTGGCTTTTCCTGGCCGTCGGCGAAGGTGACGTGGCGTTCGATGGGGACGGGGCGGTCCTCGTACTCGACGAGGTTCGCCCGGAGGTTCTGTGCGAGCCACTTCGGGTTGCCGACGGTCGCAGAGAGGTAAATCCACTGCGCGCCGCCGTAGCTCTCGCGGCGCTTCGCGCGGGCCTCGCAGTAGTGTTTCAGACGGGCTATCATCCCGTCGAGGCGGTGGCCGCGCTCCTCTTCTTTCAGGGTGTGGACCTCGTCGATGACGACCGTGCCGATGTCGCCGAGGTCCTTCCCCGTCCGGAGCGCGTGGTCGATGCCCTCGTAGGTGCCGACGATGACGTCGGCGTTCGGGTCGAAGCGGTTGCCATCGTCGTTGATTCGGCTCGCACCGACCCGGATGGTCACCTTGCCGAGGTGGCCGTAGCGCTCCTTGAAGTCCTCGTGTTTCTGGTTGGCGAGCGCGACGAGCGGGACGAGAAACAGCATCTTCCCGTCGCCCTTCAGCATCCGGTCGATGCCGGCGAGTTCGCCGACGAGCGTCTTGCCGGTCGCCGTCGCGCTCACGACGAGCTGGTCGTCGCCGTCGAGCAGTCCGTTGTCGATGGCGAGGCTCTGGACGGGGAGCAGGGTGTCGAAGCGCTCGGTCAGCATCGACTTCAGGTTCGGGTGGAGGTCGAGCGTGCTCGTCTCGACCAGCTCCACGTCCTCCGTCGTCGCGCTGATGGTGTCGAACTTCGTCAGGTCGGGGTCCAACTCGCCCTGCAGTAAGTTCGTGATGCGGGTCAGGTCGCCCGTCTCGTACAGCAGTTCCTCTAAGCGCTCTTGGGCCGCCTGCGTGAGCCCGCCCGCAAAGGAGAGTTCGCCCTCCAGCTCCTGGACGGCGCAGTCGCGGCAGATGTGCTCGTGTTCGGCCTTGATGGCCGTGTCGTCGGTGATAGGCGAGTACCGGCCGTTGACGGCACAGCGGCGGCAGGTCCGCACCGTCAGCGCCTCAAGCTGGTAGCCGTCGAACATCTCTTTCAGCTCGTCGCGGCCGTCTTTGGGCGTCTGCTGGGAGATGCGGATACGGGCGGCCGACCGGGCGAGTTCGACGAACTGGCTCGGGTCGCGCGGCGAGTCCTCTCCCTTCCGCGTCACCAGAAAGCGCAGGGG
>ENA-ORDC01000627-ORDC01000627.1-marine-metagenome-genome-assembly--contig:-NODE-627-length-33154-cov-3.635064_pt1 | contig 33154 bp, 25 predicted proteins | sample MGYA00237783_ERZ508515 | MGnify/ENA primary metagenome ERZ508515 (study PRJEB26186, sample SAMN06268792) | marine metagenome | isolation source: Eden Landing Ponds, San Francisco, CA, USA | place... | reverse complement strand
CCGCCGGTCCACTCCTTCTTCCGGGAGCCCACGGAGCCGGTGACGCTCGGCGGCTACCGGATCCCCGAGGGGGTCGTGCTCACGCTCTCCCCGTGGACCGTCCACCGTGACGGGCGCTGGTGGGACGATCCCGAGGCGTTCCGCCCGGGGCGGTGGCTCCGCGAGACGGCCGACGGGCCGGTCCACGGTGACGACAGTTCCGGTCCGGCCGTCGGCGAGCGCCCCGACTACGCCTACTTCCCGTTGGGCGGGGGTCCCCGCCACTGCATCGGGATGCGGTTCGCCCGGCAGGAGCTCCGGCTCGCGACCGCCGTCCTCCTCCGGCGGTGTCGTCTCGCGGCCGTGACCGACGACCTCGAGGTGCGCGCCAGCGCGAACACCCGGCCCGCGCATCCGGTCCGCGTCCGGGTCCATGAACGAGATGGGTCCGGGTCCACCGACGGGACCGGATTCGCGGACGTGGCGGGTTCGAACGGGGTACCGGACGGTTTCGGGTCGACGAACGCCGTGCGGAACGGTAACACCTCATAAACAGAGATATGACGGAAGGTTCACAGGTCGAACGCGTGAGGTCCTCGCTCCACGCGCACGGTCGCCGTACAGTCGCCCTCCTCCTCGTCGTCGCCCTCCTGCTGCCGGCGGCGACGGGGGTCGGTGCAGCACAGTCCGTGCAGGGTGGCTCCGCCACCGTCGTCGTCGAGGAAGGCGAGACGGTCGACAGCGTCGAAGCCTTCGCCGGAACCGTCGTCGTCCGCGGCACCGTCACCGGGGACGTCTCCGGTGCGGCCGGAACCATCCGAATCGCCGAGACCGGGCAGGTCGGCGGCAACGTCGATGCGGCCGGCGGCACCGTTACCGTCGCCGGTACGGTCGACGGGAACGTCCAGGTCGGCTCCGGCTCGTTCGAACTGACTCGGACGGGCCGGATCGGCGGAGCCCTCGACGTCGGTGCAGGCACGGTTGTCGTCGACGGCACCGTCGACGGCGACGTCCGCGCGGCCGGCGACGCCGTCACCCTCGGACCGAACGCGGACGTCGGCGGCGAGTTCCGCTACGACGCCGAGGAGTTCACGCGGAGCCCCGACGCGACCGTCGCCGGAGAAATCGTCGAGGACCGGAGCCTGCGCGGCGACACCGGGACCGGCTTCGGTCTCGGCCTCGGTGCCATTCCCTCGTGGGTGGGCACGGTTTACGGGTTCGCCATCAACCTCCTGCTCGGCGCCGTCCTCCTGCTCGCGTTCCCGCGGTTCTCCGAGACGGTCGCGGCCCGCGCCCGCGAGCGCCCGCTCGTCAGCGGCGGGGTCGGCCTGCTGCTGTTGATCGGCGTCCCGGTCGCGCTCGTCGTCGTCGCCCTCACCGTCGTCGGCATCCCGCTCGCGCTGGTCGGCCTCGGTGCGTACGCCGTCGGCCTGTGGGTCGCGGGCGTCTACGGGCAGTACGCTGTCGGGACGTGCCTGCTCGCCGCCGCCGGGACGGACAACCGGTGGCTCGCGCTGGTCGTCGGTCTCGTCGCCTTCGCGCTGCTCGGCGCGATTCCGCTGGTGGGCTGGCTCTTCGAGGCGCTCGCGCTGCTGCTCGGGCTCGGCGCGTTCGGGCACGGCCTCCGCGTCCGCTACCGCGGGGACGGGTCGTCGGGGACTCCGGCCGCCGAGTGAGCGCGGCAACCGGCCGGCGCTGTTCGTCGGTATCGGCTGGTCGAGTCTCCAACGCGTTTCAGTCAGTGACGGCACCGGTACTTCCTTGTGGCACACCGAACACGTCGAGACGAGATGGACGGCGGCGACGGGACCGAGATCTGGTTGGACCGCTTCGCTCGACGATTCGGATTCGGCTGGCTCGCGAGGCGCCTCCCCGGCGACGTTCCACCCTCGTATCTCTACGCGGTCGTCACCATCGGCTTGTCCGAGGCGGCGATTATCGGGTACAGTCTCGCCAACGACATTTCGCTCATCTACGCCGAGAACCCGTTCTTCGTCCTGCAACCGGTGGTGTTACTCGGCGCGGTTTACGGGTCGCGGACACTCAGTCGAGCGTATGACCGGGTGATGGTGGAGATGAACATCGCCGAGCGGGCGTCCGATCCTGGACCACTACTCGACCCGATTCCGTCGTGGGTCCCGTGGGCGATCTTCGTCGTCGGTGCGGGTCTCCAGCTTCTGCGGGCGTTCGTCGCGCTGGACGCCTACGGCGTCACCGACATCATCGCCAACTTCGTCGTCTTCCCGTTTATCTACCTTCCGATCGTCGCGCAGTTCTTCGCGGTGTACATCGCGATCGAGTTCCTCGCGCCGTGGCGACTCCGGCGATCGGACGTTGGAATCCACTTTCTCGATCCCGAAGGCGTCGGGGGGTTGCGACCGCTCGGCGAACTCGTGAAAAAGGCCTACTACTTCGTCGCCGTGGGCCTGGTCGCCTACGCGTTAATCACGTACGCTCCGTTCGTCTCGACCGGGTGGGAAGTGAGCGAGTTCGCGAACGCCCTGTTCACCGGACTCTGGGTTGCCACTATCGGAACTGTTGGTTTCGCCGTGTACACGCTCCACCGGTTCCTCCGCCGGGAGAAGCGGACCGAGATACAGCGCCTCGAGGCCAAGCGACGGGACCTGATTACCGACCCTTGGGACGTCGCGATGTACGACGTGCCGGGCGACGAACGCGAGCGGGTCGAGGAGCTCCGGCGGCGGATGGAGCAGGTCAGCGCGACGAAAGAGTACCCCGCAACGTTCAGCATCTGGTCCCAGCTGCTGCTCAGCATCGTGATCCCGAAGGCGATACAACTCCTCATCGCCAACACCTGATATCCGTCTCGCGACCGGTGGGACGAGTTGCTTCCGTTCGCTCACATCACAGCCGAAGCCCGTAGATGATACACAGTAGTCCGGCGATTTCGACCGTCTGGGTGACGAGCTGCATCGCGACCTGCCAGCCGTCAACCGGTAGCGCGAGGTAGACGACGGTGAGCACGAGCGGGATGCCCAGCGCGAGCGCGAACCCGAGCGAGACGAACAGCATCGGCCGGCTGTCGTTGCGCCGGTAGCCGCGATACGCGAGGCCGGCGATGACAATCCCGAGCACGGCGCCGACGAGTTCGTACCCCTGCAACGCGAGCAGGAGCAGCCCGGAAGGGTCGCTCGTCTGGAGCGGGACGGCTGGGAACGGACCGATCATCATCACATCCCCTCCACGAGCCGGGTGAAGCGGTCGCTCATCGCCTCGTCGCGTTCGATACGGACCGAGAACGTCCCGTCGTCGAGGTCGACGACGACGCGGTCGAGGTTCGGCGCGTACACCTGTCGGTGGTGGCCGCCGTCGGTGTCCGGGCGGGTCCGCTCGACGACGAGGTCGGCCTCGCGGAGTCGCTCGAGGCGCCTGTATATCGTCGGCCCCGATGCGTCACAGCGGTCTTTGAGGCGGCGTGCTGACATGGGTTCCACGCTCGTTCGGGTGAGGATCTCCCGGACGGTGCCGTCCTCGAGGAGGCTCGCGACGGTCGCCACGTCGGGGTCGCCCTCACTCATCGGCCGCTACATCGGGGAGCCGTGATAAATGGGTGGCGCCGCTTCAGCGGGTGAAGCGCTGCTGGCCGGTCTTTGTCCCCCTCGGTCGAACGAAGAGTCGTGACGTCCGACCGCCTTTCGGCTCCCCGCCGGTCGCTCGTCGTATCGCTCGCGCACGACTACCCGTTCGTGACGTTCGCAACACTCGCGCTCGCCGTCTCGTGGGCCGCGTGGATGCCGCTGTTCGTGGTGGTTCCCTCGCCGACGAGCGCGCTCATGGTTCCGGGCGCATTCGGGCCCGCGCTCGCCGCCGCGGCCGTCGTCCGGCTCCGTGGCGAGTCCGTCCGCGCCTGGCTGGCCGACGCGCTGGATCCGCACGTCGCGAGGCGGTGGTATCTGGCCGCGCTCGGCGTGCCGCTGGCCGTCGCCCTCGCCGTTGGTGTGACGTTCGTCGCCGTCACCGGCCGGTTCGATCCGACCCGTCTCGGGACGGCGACGGTGACCTACCCGGTCGCCCTCGCGTTCGCCGCGGTCGCCGGCGGTGGCCAGGAGGAGCTCGGTTGGCGCGGCTTCGCGCTTCCCGCCCTCCAGGAGCGGTTCGACGCCGCGACAGCGAGCGTCGTCGTCGGGCTCCTCTGGACCGTGTGGCACCTGCCGGCCTTCGTCTTCGCGGTGCCCGGCTACACCGGCTCGGTTGCGGCCTACGCGCTTCTGGTCGTCGGCGTCTCCGTCGTCCTCACGTGGCTGTACAACGCCACCGACGGGAGCGTCCTGCCGGCGATGCTCCTCCACGGCGGTGTCAACGCCGCGTCGGGGCTCGGCGTCGCCGCCGTCGGCGGACTTCCGGTGCCACTGCCGCCGAAGGCGGTGCTCGCGGCGGCGATCTGGCTCGTCGCGCTGGCGCTGCTGGCGCGGTACGGCCGCGACACGCTCTCGACTGCCACCGCGGTGACGGGTCTCGGTTCGTCGTCCCCGAACACGGAGGTGTCGGCATGACGAGTACCGCGTTCGGCCGTGCGAGCGACGCGCTCGCGGCCGCGCTGGTCGTCGCGACCGTCGTCATCGGGGTCTTCGCCTACGACGCGGTACCGGCCGCGATGGCCGTTCACTACACGCCGCCGGGCGGCGTCTACTACGGCCCGGAGACGCTGCCGAAGGCCGTCGGCCTCTCCGTCGTGCCGGCGGTCGCGGTGGTCACGGTCGCCGCGCTCCGGGCGCTCCCGGCGGTCGTCGACGGCGAGGCGCTGACACCCGTTCCCGCGGTCTACCGGTTTTCGGTCGTCGGGGTCGCCGCGCTGTTGGCGGCCGTGCAAGTTGCGCTCGTCCTGCTGAACGTGCTGTGAGGCGGGCGTTGGTTCAGCTGGTGTATCGAGCCACAGCAGCGGGGTCGTCGAGTGGAGTGGCTCGGGGGTTGTGGTGCGGGGTGCCCGAACGAGTAACGAAAATCAGCGTCCCGCTCTTGCCCAAATATACCAGATTTATATACAAATAAGAATACTGTTAAGTATGGCGTAAATAGAGGTTTCACCGCAGTTCATATCTGGATTCGGAAGGCCGATCTACGCCCGGCTAGCGACGGCGTTCGAACCAGATCACGGTGGAGGGGAGCGTGATTTGCATCAATGATGAACGAGACTGGTCGCACGCTGTTGCCGATCCAAACACCGACGAATCCCGCCGTACTCGGCTGCTTTAGAGGAGCTACACGCACTCACCGTGTCGTTCTTCGGCGAACACCGCGGGAGCCAGCAGGTCGAGCAAGCGACGTTCCTCGTCGATAGAGAAACCTGCTTCAAAGCTCCGCTGGAGTCGCTCGCGTCGGATACGGGATGGCAGGTCGCGAAGCTCAGGAGGGAGTCGAATCCACACCGCGGCTACGAGTGGCGGTTCACCGTCGGAGGCTCGAGTACGGGTCGGAAAAACGTGATAATTGGAGCAGTCTTGAAATCTACTCTGAATAGAAGAAATTGGAAATACTAAGTTTTCAAACTATTCTCAACTGCGTCGAACCACACACCGCGGAAAATGGTTCCAAGCGTTCGCCTTCGCACGGAGTCGGCTTGTCTGAACACTACCGCTGTCAGTATCGGGTCAGTACGCGCTCGAGTGCGTCGACCAAGTGGTCGGCGTGGTCGCGGTCGAACACGAGCGGCGGCCGAATCTTGAGCGTGTCGCCGGCCGGCCCCGTCGTCCCGACGAGCACGCCTTCGTGGCACAGCGCCTCGACGACGCTGTCGGCTTCGCCGCGTAGTGTCGGGGTGTCGTGCAGATCGACCCCTATCATCAGCCCACGTCTCCGAATCCCGCCGCCGTAGGGCGAGACCACCCTGCGGAGGCCCTCCTCGAGATACGCACCGACCGTTCCCGTCTGGTCGAGGAGGCCCTGCTCCTCGATGATGTCGAGTGCCGCCAGTGCGGCCACGCTCGAGACGGGGTTCCCCCCGAACGTGCTGAATACGCCCGAACTGTCCATCGACGCCGCGGCGATATCCGACCGCGTCACGACGGCCGCGACCGGATGTCCGTTGCCCATCGGCTTACCGAGTGTAACCATGTCGGGCACGACCCCAGCCGACTCGAATCCCCAGAGATGCGAGCCACACCGGCCGAAGCCGGCCTGCACCTCGTCCGCGATGACGACCCCGCCGGCATCGCGAACCCGTGCCGTCGCGTCCCGCAAAGCGTCACCCTCCGGCGGGAGGATCCCGTCGCTGGTGAACAGCGAATCGAACATGAACGCGGCGACACCGGCCTGCCCGTCGAGCGTTTCGACAGCCTCGGCCATCTCGGCGGCCGGGGCCGAAGCGGTGAGTCGACTTCCAACAGCCGTCGTAACGGGCGGAGTGACCGGTGCGACGTGGTCCATGGTGACGCCGTCGTCCCACACGGTCGGGGACAACGCGGTCGTCGCCTCGGTGATTCCGTGGTACGCGTGCTCGGTGACGATGGCACCTTCGTTGCCGGTTGCCGCCTTCGCGAGCCGCCAGGCGAGGTCCGTCGCTTCGCTCCCCGTGTTGACCGGGATGACCGTGTCGAGGCCGTCGGGCAGCGTCGCCGTGAGCCGCTCGCCCAGCTCGACGACGGATTCGTGCAGATAGCGTGTGTTGGTCGCCAGCGTCCGTGCCTGCCCGGCGATGGCAGCGGCGACGTCGGGGTGTCCGTGTCCCACGACTTGGACGTTATTGTACGCGTCGAGGTAGCGGGTTCCGTCCGCGCCGAACAGCCACACGCCCTCGCCGCCGACGATGTGGAGCGGCGACTCGTACGAGAGCGGCGACGGCCCGAGAACCCGCTCGCGGCGCGACAGCAGTTCCTCGCGGTTCGTTCGGGAATACCCGGCTGCTCCCGACGTGGCGGCGGTCCGAAGCTGTCGCGCGACCACGTCGAATCCCCTGTCTGCGAGCGTACGAAGCGTTGTCCAGCTCTCGTCGGCGCCACCGGTGATGTACGCCGCGTTCTCCGGGTGGTCCTCGACGCGCCAGGCGGCGATGACGCCCCGTGCGAGGAGCCGGGCTGCGACCAGATCACCCAACAGTCGTGCCTCGGTGTCGGTGAGACGGCGGACGTTCGCGTAACCTTCGATCAGCCGCTGGGCTGCCGCGATCGGGTCGTCGCGGCCGATCATCACGCGTGCGGCTGGGATGGCGAGGTCACAGACGAGCGCCGTGTGCGTGAGGTCGCCGAAGTCGACGATGCCGCTGACGCGGTCGGTCGAGTCGAACAGGACGTTCGCCAGCGTGAGGTCGTTGTGGATGACCTGTGCGCGCAACGTCTCGAACTCGGGTTCCACGTGCGCCTCGAATCGATCGAGCGTTCGCTCCGCGAGTGCCCGTCGATCAGCGTCGTTGACGGACGCCAGCCGCTCGCGCAGCGCGGATGTCTGCTGTAGGTCCCACAGGATGTCGTACTGCGCCTCGGGGTGGAAGAACCCCTGAAGCGCCTCTCCCAGCCGGGCGATCGTTGCACCGTACGCACGGAGGGCATCGTCGTCGAACGCGTCCGCCTCGGCGCGTCGTCCGGGGACGAGCGTAAACAGCCGGACGAGATGGCTCCGCCCCGAGTCGCTCTCGACGCTCGTCCACGGCTCGCCGTCGGTCGTCGGGACGAGCTCCATCACCGGGAGGTCGGGCGCTGTCCGCTCGACGTGGCGAATTGCCTTCGTTTGGAGGTCCAACGCTGCCGGCTCCTCGGCGGGATTCGAGATCTTGAGCACGTACGAGTCGCCGTCGGGGGCATCGACCCGGACGTTCTGGTCGCGCTCCCCGCCGAGCTCCGACAGCGACCCGGTCACGTCGTACGAATCCGCGAGCAGCGTGTCCACGGTAGTGTCGTCGAACGACGGCTTCGGGGCGGTCAGCACGTCGGCTTCCTCTGTCATGACAGCTCCCTCGCGAAGCGGCAGCCCATCGTGAGGCTTAGACGCCGGTCTCCTCGGCGCTCGTCGAGATGTACGGGAACTCCCACGAGAGGTCCGGGTCGAACCGGTCGAGCCGGAATGCATCGAGCGGGAACGGCGGGTCGTCGCGGACCACCCGGCCCCGAATCGCACGACCGATGGCCGGGCCGGCCATGATGCCGAACCCGTGGAGCCCTGCGGCGACGACGAGGCCCTCGGGCCCGTCGTCCGGGCGATCGATGATCGGCAGATGGTCCGGCGTCGCGGAGTCGCCCGACGGGCAGGTGTCTTCCGTTCCGAACCGGGGCGCTTCGAGCGACGGCAGCAGCTCCGGCACCGTCCCGGCGACGATGTGGCGGAACCCTTCGGTGGTCGTCGACCGGACCGAGCCCGGCTCCGTGACGAAGTAGGCTCCGCCGCCGACGTGGAGGTCGCCGTTGTGTTCCGGTCGCCAGTACAGCCGAGAGTGCTGGTCCCAGGCGATCGGGTACTCCGCGACGGACGCCTCGGTCTCCAGGTTTGCCGTCTGATAACGGAACGGACGGACCGGTATCTCGACGCCCGCGATGTCGGGGGTACGCCAGCCAGCGGCGACGACGACCGTGTCGGCCGTAACCGTCCCCTCGTTGGTCTCGACGCCGGTGACGGCACCGCCCTCGGTGCGAACTTCGGTCACCTCGACGCCGGTTCGGATATCCGCGCCGTCGTCGGCCGCGTCGTCGGCAAGCGTCATCGCGTACGTGTACGGGTCGACCCACCCCGCGTCCGCGACCTCCACCGCACCCGTGTGACCGTCCAAGTCGAACACGCCGGGATAGGCCGCCTCGAGCGAGTCGGCGTCGTGGGCGGTGACGTCGAAGCCGCGGTCGCGGAACCCGGCGGCCTCCTCGCGGAGTCCCTCGAGTCCGGGCTCGGTCCGCAGCTGAACGAAGGGCGTCTCGTAGAAGGAGAACTGACCCGTGCCGTCGTACTCGCGGAAGAAGTCAAGCGAGTAGTGTGCTGCATCCGGCTGTTCCGCCCAGTCGGCGGCAACGGTCACTAGCCCGGAGGCGTGGCCCGTCGCCCCACCGGCGATCTGCCCGGATTCGAGTACTGTCACGTCGTGGTCGGGGGCGAGTCGATGTGCCGCGCTGACACCCGCGACTCCACCACCCACGATAGCTACCTCACAGTCCATAGCGACGGTGGTCGACCCAGGCTACTGATTCTTGCGGTGTGCTCGCGTGTCACTCCCTACCAATTGATCTCCTCGTCCTCGTCGGCGTTCGCGAGATCGCCGAGGACGGTCTCGAACTCGAGGACGTCCTCGACGGGGAACGCGTTGTTGAATCCCTTCTTGTTGAGCCGGAGCGCGAGCGCCGACTTGTTCTCGACGATGTCTTCGGCGACGGCCATGACGTCGTCCGCGAGTTCGTCCGCGGACGAAAGCCCGTTCACGAGGCCGATCTCTTCGGCTTCGTCTGCCGGCAGCTCCCGACAGGTGTAGACCAGCTCACGGGCGCGTGCGCCGCCGATGAGCAGCGGGAGATACTGCGTCGACGCGTTCGAGATCGGCAGGCCAACCTCGGACTCTGTCATCTGGAACGTCGTGTCGTCGGCCGCATAGCGGAGGTCGAAGCAGAGCGTCCACTCGAAGCCGCCACCGATGACGTAGCCGTGGAGCTGCCCGATGACGATGCCCTCGAACTCCCGGACAGCGCGGGTCATCTCCTGATAGAGGCCCGCCTCCTCGCTTTCGGCCTGTGCCTCGTCGAGGTCGGCCCCGGCGGTGAATGCGTCCCCCTCCGCGTCGATGATGAGAACGTCGTACTCCGAACAGGACCGGATCGCCTCCGGGATGGCGCGCAGCATCGCCTTGTTCAGCGCGTTGAGCTTTTCCGGGCGAGTCAGCGTCACGCGGCCGATTCGCTCCGACACCTCGGTGGTTGCGACTAAGTCGCTCATGACTTTTTCATCGCTCACGGCATCAAATAGCTATGGGTACTCGAAGTTCACGGCCCGGACCGTCGCGGCGCCGTCCACCGCGGCACGTGCCGGAACAGAACTGTACCGCCTATCCGACGGTGATGAGGGCTGCTCCACAGACGACCAGACACGCCCCGGCGACGACGCCACGGGTGACCCGCTCGACGTCGGCGAGGAATACCGCAGTGACGACCGTCGTGACCACGGTCGAGAGTCCGGAGAGCGCGGAGACGACGGCGACGGGCCCACGCGCGAACGCCTCGAACAGCGAGAGGAGTGCGACGGCCGAGAGGAGCCCACTCGCGACGAACGCCCGGACCGACGCCGCGGACGGGCGACGCTGTCGTTCGTGGGTCACGAGAGCGTACCCGAGGAGGACGACGAGCGACGCGACCACGTTGATCGTGATCGCTTCGAGCGGCGTCGCCGGCGTGGCGGTCAGTCCATGTCGCCGGATCACGTTCGACACGGCGTACGCAGCGGCGGCCGACAGTGGAAAGACGAGGTCCCTGAGCGCCCACCCCGACCGGTCGCCGCCTTTCGAGCTCGCGACGAGAACGAGTCCGGCCACGAGGATGACGACCCCGACCGCGGTCAGCGGGGAGAGCGCCTCCCCGAGCGCGACGAGGGCGATGACAGCAGCGAACAACGGATGCGTGCTAAAACCGGCCGTGGCGATGCTCGCGCCGACCCGGTCCACGCCCGCAAAGAAACCGAGCCATACGGACGCTCCGATGACGCCCGAGAGCGCGAACAGGAGGACGGCGAGCGGGGGAAGCGTCAACAGTCCACCGAGGTTCCCTCGGATGGTGAGGCCGACGAGGTAACAGCCCGTTCCGGCGGTGACGACGGTGAGCGCACCGTGAAACGACGTTCCTCCCCGCACGATGCCGCGCTTCGTGAACACCGGACTGACTCCCCACAACAGCGCCGCGGCGAGTGCGAACGGATACGCTGTCGAGACGGCGCCCATACCGCCTACTCCCGGGTCGTGAAAATAAATCCACAGGCAGCGACACGACGACGGCCGGGATGGCCGGGCGCGAGCAGTACGGCACTCGCGCCGGCCGCGAATCGCGGTTATGCGTCGTCCCAGGCGTCGAAGAGGGCTTCCTTGCTCTCCAGATCGCCGTCGGGAAGCGCGTGGTTGATGACGTACGACCCCTCCTCGTGGGTGTTGTCCCACATGTCCTGGTGGGCCTGCGGTGCCTCGGGCCAGGGCGTGAGATGCGTCTCCGGCACGTCGAACACGCCGAGTTCGATCTCCTCGTTCATCTCCAACACCTCGTAGGTGTTCTTCATGTGCGTGCCGAACACCTCGGTCGTCGGCATGTAGATCTGGCGCTGGCGCATCCACACCTGCGGCGCGTACATCGAGTAGCGCCGCCCGGACATCTCCTCGGAGAAGACGACCTTGCCTTGGAAGGAGGCACACAGCATCGTCGACAGGCCGAGCGTATTCTGGCCCGCCCGCTCGAACACGACCTCCGGGTTGCCCCGGGGGTTGTTCGGCGTCGCCAGAAGCTCACCGACCGCCATCCCGACTGGCTTGAACATCTTCCCCATGTACTCGCCGATGGTCGACGCCAGGGCGTCCGGCTCGGACGGGTCGGGGAGATGCGGCAGCGCCTCGACGTACTCGAAGCCGTCGCTCTCCGCCTCGAGCGTCTCGATGCTCACCGTCCCCTCGACGCCGTACGCGTCCTCGATATGGGCAGCCTGTGCGTCCGTCCGGGTGATGACCGCGACCCGGGCGTTGCGGTCGAGCGCTGCCTCGATGGCCTCGGCTCCAACCGGGTCGTCGGTTCCCTCGACCTCGTCGGGCGTCCCGTACCAGACGAGCGCCGGCTCGCCGGCCCGGAGCCCCGCACGGTCGTACATCTCGTCGGGCGTCGACTCCCCGGGCTTCCCCATGAACGCCATCTCGTAGCCGGTCGACGCACCGAAGAACGTCAGCCGGCCACCCTCGTCGAGCAGCTGATAGGAGCGGGAGAACGCGTGGGCGCCCGCGTGGGAGATGACGTAGTCCGCGAGGTCGCCGTCGTTCTTCTCGCGGTACTCCTCGAGCAGCGGCTCGCCCGCGGCCTCCCAATCGTCCCACTCGTCGGGGTCGTTCGGGACCATCCGCATCGCGCCAGCCAGGTCGGACTGTTTGCGGTCGATGTAGGCGTCCGCCCCGTTCTCGAGGGCGCGTTCGCCGCGCTCGTCGCTGGAGACGAGGCCCGTGATGGTCATGTTCCGGCTCTCGGCCATCTGGACCGCGTCGCGACCGGTTCCGGTGGACGCTCCCTCGACGAACAGGTTCGAACCGGGGTCGACGTCGAGCGTCGTGAACAGCGCCCGGTAGATGGTCCCCATCGTGAGGATGTAGCTACCGGCCGCGCCGAGCGAGAGGTTCGACGGCGGGTCGAACAGCTGGGTCCCTTGCGCGACCATGAACTGCTGGTGGGAGCCGTCAGGGGTCTGGTACCCCTGGATGGTGAAGTCAGCGAACATCGGGTCACGGCCAGCCTTCGGCGAAAGCGCGTCGAACTGCCCGGCGTACACGTGGACCATGTCGCCGACTTCGATGCGACCCTGGTCTTCGAGCCCGGCGCCGACCTCCGCGACGAGGGCGAGCCCGCCCGACCCCGTGACGTGCCAGTCACGGTCGTGCTGCTGGAACGTGGACACCGGGATGCCGGTGATCGCCCACGAGTCGTTGTAGTTCACCTCGGAGGTGAGCATGTACAGCAGTGCCTCGTTGGGGCCAGGGTCCTCGACCGGGATGACGACCTCCTTCTCGGCCCCGTCGTTCACGGGTTCGCCGTGGTCCGGGTTTCCCTCGCCGTCGCCGGTGATTGCCCATGCGAGCTGGTAGTCGGGAATCGGTGTCTCTCCCGGACTGAACGCCGCATCGTGAGCGAGGATCTCGCCTTCTTCCAGTAGCTCCTGTTTCCGTTCGGGACTTACGTCGATGGGTGGGCTTTCTTCGACCATGGTTGTGTCTTTACGTGGCAGCGGACGCGCGGTTTGGACAGACGGGTGGGAGCGTCATCGGTTCGCGTCCGCGACCACAGGTGCTCACCACCACTCGGACAACGCTGATAAAACCACGGCTGAGTACTCCTCGGCGCACTGTTCCGGAGGTTTACACGTCACGTCGGCTCCAGCGAGCCGTAGGCGGGCGCGAAGAACACTAACGTCGTTAGCGCCGCGGTGATGTCGAAGAACTCGTGGTCGACCTCCCGTTCCACGTACACCAGCGCACCCGGTTCGAGGTCGTGTACCGTCTCCCCGACCCGGAGCTTTCCCTGCCCCGATAGCACGTAGTAGGCTTCGTCCTCGGCGTGCGGCTCTTGGGGGTCGGTTGCGCCGGCGGCCAGTCGGTAGACGCCGACGCTCATCGACTCCTCGCTCAGCGGCTCGGCGAACAGCTCGGTCTCCCCGTCGAGCCGTGCAGCCACGGCATCGATATCGATCGGCTCCATATGCCGTTCTCCCCTCGCTTGGGTCATAATACTTACCGGCGCCACGGGGACGGCAGAGCAACCGACTCCAAACTCTTCTCGCATCGGTCGCGGGTTCACCCCATCGGAACCTATAAGAATATCGTTCAGAAATACGCAGCCGTGTCAGATTACGAATTCATCGACGTGGAGACGGACGACCGCGTCCTGACCGTCACGTTGGACAACGAGGAGGCACTGAACGCGCTGAACGGCACGCTTCGCGAGGAGCTCGTCGATGCACTCGAAACCGCGGAGGCTGAAGACGAGGTCCGTGCCGTGGTCCTGACGGGGAACGGACGGGCGTTCTCCTCCGGGTACGACTTCGGCGCGGAGGGGATCGAGACGATGGACGACGTCATCAAGTTCAGCTACGACCACCTCGACACCATCTACGAGCTGAACCTGCCGGTCATCGCGGCCGTCGACGGCTACGCGCTCGCCGGCGGCTGCAATCTCGCGCTCGTCTGTGACCTCACCATCGCCACGGAGCGGTCGGAGTTCGGCTACCCCGACGTCCACATGGGCGAACTCCCACCGCGGATGGTCATGCCGTCCGTGGTGGACTCGCTGAAGCACGCCCGGGAACTGCTGTACACCGGCAAGCACATCGACGCGGCGAAGGCGAAGGAGATGGGGCTCATCAACGAGGTCGTCGAGGACCCCGAGGCGCTGGAGGCGGCCGTCGCCGAGGAGATCAGCCACATGAAGAAGACGCCGAGCTCCGTCGTGAAGCTCCTCAAGGACTCGCTCAACGACCTTCAGGAGACGCAGGGGTATCGGTCGAACTCGGCGGCGAAGATCGACGAGTACCTGTTTGCCGTCACCTCGGAGACGGAGACCGCCCACGAGTTCCACGACATCGTCGAAGAGGAGGGCGTCAACGCCGCCATCGAGTGGATGAACACCGCCGAGAAGGACTGAAACACCCAACGAGACGCGGCGCACCCCGGGCGTGGTGAACGCGGGGATCGTGTCGACCGCGGCGTCCGCTCACCCGTCTCGGCCGGTTTCTCGCAACATCCCCTCGATCTCGAACTCGGACGAGCGCGTCTCAAAGCGGTCGAGCGCAAACCGCTCCAGCGGGAACGCGGGTTCCTCGCCGGTGACCAACGCCCGGACCGCCTGTGCGATGGGCGGTCCGGTCATGATCCCGATCGCCGAAGCCTGAGCGACGACCAACCCGTCCGGCCCCGGCGCGTCCACGATCGGCCGCGAGTCCGGCGTCACGCCCTCGACACCGGTCCAGTGGTTCGTCAGTTTGGCATCCGCCTGGGTCGGCAGCATCTCGGGGACGAACGCCGCGACCGACTCGCGGAACGCCTCCTCGGCATCGACGCCACCGCGTTTGCGCTCGGGGTTCCGAGCTGGCTGTTCGCCGTCGCCGACGAGGAGGTCGCCGTTCCGTTCGGGTCGGAAATAGATCCCCTCGTCGACTGCAAGCCCCATCGGGAAGTCGACTGAGAGCGGAGTTGTCGGCTCCAGGACGGCGACGGAGAACTCCCACGGCCGGATCGGCAACGCGACGTGGTCGGCGACAAGTGACCGTGACCGCCAGCCGGCAGCCACCACGACGTGGTCCGCGTCTACCGGCCCGTCGGCCGTCTCGACGCCGACGACCCTCTCCGACTCGACGCGGAGTCCCTCGACCCGCGTCTGCGGACGAACCGCTGCCCCCCGCGCCTTCGCGTCGGCGAGCAGCGCCGTCGCGAACGAGTAGGGGTCGACCCAGCCGGCGTCGTCGTACTCGACCGCGCCGGTGAACCCCTCCGCGTCGACCTCGGGGTACGCGTCCTCGAGCTCCGCCCGGTCGAGAAACGACACCGAAACTCCGGCGTCCGTGAGTCGGTCGATGCGGTCGCGGAACGCTGGCTCCGTCCGTTCTGTCACGAAGTCGAGCCACTCGTTGCGGGTGAACTCGAAGCCATGCGTGCCGTCGAACGACTCGAAGAAATCGAGTGCTGCGGTGGCGATTTCCGGTGTCTCGGGATAAAACGTCGCGGGGGCGATTACGCCACCCGCGAGGCCGGTCGCTTCACTCGCGGGGTGGCCCTCCTCCAGGACGACCACGTCGTGATCGGCCGCGAGGGCTCTGGCAGCGCCACAGCCGACGACACCAGCGCCCACGACTGCGACGTCCGCGTCTCGGGTCATAGGTCGGCAACACCACGGGGAAGCTTGTAATTTCTGCTGCGGGACCCACAGCGGACGCCCGTTGGGCCGGGTTTCTGGCGAGTGCTCCCGCCATCGTCGGGGGGACCGAGCAGCCCGCGCTACCGACGGCGCCTCAGCCCGCGGCCGGTCGCTCCGTCGCCGTCAGCTACGGCGTGAGTGTGCCGATACCGCCCTCTCGTCTCCGGTCGTGGTCACTCCTCGGAGAGCCCGACCTCCTCCTCCCAGAACGGGTACGCGTCGTCATCCCGGAAGTACTTCGCGAACTCCACGGCCTCTCCCGGCGCACCGCCGACCATCAGGCCGATGGTGTCGGACTCGGGGAACACCTCGACGTCAGGGTGCTCCATCGTCGCTACCAGCAGCAGCCGAACCGTCTCGTCCGTCTCGTTGATCAGTTCGTGTGCGCCTTCTTCGCCGGTCCGAAAGGCGACGTATCCGCCGGCGTCGACCTCGTAGGTCCCGTCCGGATCGCGGACCGTGATCGTCCCGTCGAGGACGAACAGTCCCTCTTCGTTGGCGTAGTGGTAGTGGTACGGCCAGGCGGTCCCCTCCGGCTCGATCTCGTAGAGGCTGACCCCGAGCTCCTCCGCGCCGGCAGCGCCGGCGAGACGTTTCTGTCGGAAATCCATCCCACCTTCGCGCTCCTCTTCGTCCCATGCTATGTCCGACTCGTGTACGTGATTCGACGGCACGGACGCGAGTACATTCAGCCCCATGTTAAACGTTCGCGTACCCTCAGCGGACGAGGGACTCAGCGACCGATCTGCGCGGGCGACTCGTTGATGAACCCCGCGGCGCCGTCCCAGGGCTGGTCGTCGAAGCGGTCGAGCGCGTACTTCGACATCGGGAACGGTGCCGCTTCGCCGGTGACGAGCGACCGGACCGCCGCGCCGGTCACCGGCGAGCCCATGATACCGAACCCGTGCATCCCCGTGGAGATGACGAGCCCATCGGGACACGCCGCGGGCGCGTCGTGGATCGGCCGTTCGTCGGGGGTTGCGGTATCGCCGATGTGGCAGGTGTCCTCGCTGGTGATGCGTGCGCCCTCGACATCCGCGACCTGATCGGGAATCGTCGTGGCGACCTGTCGCTTGAAGCTCTCCGTGGTCGTCGTGCGAACCGACCCGGGCTCTCCGACGTAGTAGGTTCCGCCGCCCACGTGTAGCTCGCCGTTGTGTTCCGGTCGCCAGTAGAGCTGGCTGCGGTCGTCCCACGCGACGGGAAAGTAATCGGGGAACTCGCGGTCGACATCGAGGTTGACCCACTGATACCGGAACGGGCGGATCGGGAGGTCGACGTATTCCGACACGAACTCCTTCGTGTGGTACGCCGTCGCCACGACGACGTTGTCGGCCGCGTACGAGCCGTCGTCGGTCGTCACGCCCGTGACGGCACCGTTCTCCGTCGTCACGCCGGTCACCTCGACGCCGGTTTCGACGTCGGCACCGGACGCCTCGGCGTCCTGTTTGTACGTCATCGCCAGCGTGTACGGGTCGACCCAGCCGCCCTGGTCGATCTCGATCGCACCGACGAACGGGTCGAGTTCGAACACGCCCGGATACTGCTCCTCGATGGCGTCCGTCGTCTCGTAATACGTCAGGTCGAAGTGTTCGGCCATCCGGTCGGCCTCCGCACGGGCACGCGCTTCGTTACCCTCGGGGATGAGCCGGACGTTGTTGCGTTTCGTGAACTCGAAGTCGCGCGTTCCGTCGTACTCGTCGAAGAAGTCGGCCGCGTACTTGCCCGCCTCGAGGTGGTCGATGTAATCGTGTGCGACCGAGATCAGTCCGGATGCTCGTGCGGTCGTCGCAGCCGCAATCTGGTCTTTCTCGAGGACGACCACGTCGTGGTCGGTGGCGAGGAACTTCGCCGCCACACAGCCGTTGATGCCGCCGCCGACGATCGCAACGTCGTACCTGTCGTTCGCCATTATGACTGTGTTGCCGTGGGAGAGGCTACTAATTCTTCGGGTCAGTTATGTTGGGCCATTAGTACGCCCGGAGTTAGTGTCGACGGCCGAGGTCGTAGGGTCTACGACCGAGAGACGGCGAGAACCGAAAGGAGACGCAGCCGCGGTGGTCCGTCCGCTGGAACGAGTTACTCCGCGTCGAGTTCGATGCTCGCGTCCAGCACCGAGAGCCCGTCGGCGGTGGCGACGATGGGGTTCACGTCGAGCCCCGAGATCGGGGGATTCTCCGCGACGAGCTCCGAAACCGCGAGCAACACCTCGACCAGCTGGTCACGGTCGACCGCCGGGAGGTCGCGTGGCCCATCGAGCAGTGCCTGTGCTTCGATGTCGTCGAGCATCGCCCGTGCGTCGTGTTCCGTCACCGGGAGCGCGCGGAACGCGACGTCGTCGATAGCCTCGACGAGCGTCCCGCCGATGCCACACGTGATAACCGGGCCGATCTCGGGGTCGTCGGCCGTCCCGACCAGCAGCTCGACGCCGTCGTCGACCATCGGGGAGACGAGTACACCCTCGATGCGGGCCTCGGCGTCGTAGTCGGCGGCGTTGTCGGTCAGCCGTTCGAACGCTGCGCTGACGTCCTCCGCGCCCGCGACGCCGAGCTCGACCCCGCCCGCCTCGGTCTTGTGGACGATATCAGGCGACGCGATCTTCATCGCAACGGGGCCGTCGAACGCCGCGGCCGCGTCGACGGCCTCCCCGGCCGTGGTTGCGAGTTCGAACGCCGTGACGGGCGCACCGTACTCCTCGAGGAGCTGTTTCGTCTCGAACTCCGAGAGGGACTTGCGCCCCGCCGCGACGGCATCGGCAACCACGTCGGCGGCCGGCTCGCCGGCCGCTAACCTGAAGTCGGACTTCTCGTCGGCGTTGGCGAGATGGCCACTGTACGCCGCGAGCCCCCGGAGCGCCTCGACGGCGGTATGGACGTCCGCGTACACGGGAATCCCGTTCTCGGCGAGGTGGTCGAGCGACTCTGCTTCACCCAGCTCCTCCCACATGCTGTTGAACACGACGGGCGTATCGAGTTCGTCGACGAGCTCGGTGAGCTTTCGTGCGATGCCGATGTCGCGATCCGGCTCACGGCCGTCCCAACACTCCTCGTAACCGAGCGCGGCACCGGCGATGAGCAGTGCGTCAACGTTCGGGTCCTCCATCAGGTGCCGCGCCGTGTCGTACCACATCGTCTCGTGGTCGGAGGCCCCCATCACGTCGACCGGGTTGGTGAGGTTCGGCGACAGCTCGTACAGCTCGCCGAGCGTCTCCTGTGTCTCGTCGGTCAGTTCCGGGGTCTCCAGCCCGGCCCGTTCGAGGGCGTCGGCCGTCACCGTCGCGTGACCGCCTCCGTCGGTGAGGACGGCGACGTTGGGACCGTCCGGTATCGGACAGGTGGTGAGGGCTTCGGCGACGGGTACCAGCAGGTCAACCTCGTCGACGGTGTGAACGCCGGCCTGCCGGTACGCCGATTCGATGACATCGATGTCGCCCGCAAGCGAGGCGGTGTGGGACTTCGCGGACGCCTTCCCCTCGGCGGTGCGGCCGGATTTGTAGAGAACGATCGGCTTCTCCCGTGAGACGTTGCGAGCCTGCTGGAGAAACGCCCGGCCATCGTTCATCCCTTCGACGTAGCCGACGACACCGTTCGTGTTCTGCTCGCGGCCGAGGAACTCGAGATACTCCTGGAACTCTAAGTCGGTCTCGTTTCCGACGCCGATGTTGTAGCTGAAGCCGACGGTGTCGCTGTACTCGGCATCAACCGAGAGGGCGACGCCCATGTTCCCCGACTGCGTCAGCAGTCCGAGATGACCGGGGGTCGTGCGGACGCCACCGAGGAGGAAGACGTTCTGGTGAACGAAGTCGGCACCCTGGATGTTCGGACCGATGAGTCGAACGCCGGATTCGTCGGCAGCGGCTGCCAACTCCTCCTCTAGCTCTTCCTCGCCGAGTTCGCCGAACCCTGCTGTGTTGATAACGGCCCCGGCGATACCCGCCTCCCCGCATTCGCGAATGGTTTGTGGAACGTACGCCGCAGGGATCGCGATAAACGCCAGGTCGACCTGGTCAGGGATATCCAGGACGGACGGGTACGCCTTCAGCCCCAGTACCTCCTCGGCGTTCGGGTTTACCGGGTAGAGATCACCCTCGTATCCCCATCGTTGCAGGTCGCGCAGCGAAACATGGCCACGCTTCTCGGGGTCCGTCGACGCCCCGATGACAGCAATGGCTTCCGGGTCGAACAGCCGGTCCAGCTTGTCCATCACCGGAACGGAACGGGAGCGATGTAAAATAGATTATGGTGGGTCCAAGCGAGGACGACTCGTAGACGGCGCGGATGCCGAGCGCTACGGGGCCTGCCAGTCGGTGACGTACTCACAGTCGAAATCGTCCGAGCGCTCCTCGAACCGGTCGAGCGAGTGGGGGCCCACGGGGAACGGGGCCGCTTCGCCGGTGACGAGCGACCGAACCGCCCTCGCGACGAACGGCGAGCACATGACCCCACCGACGGGTCCGGTGATCGCGACCACGAGCCCCTCTGGCCCGTCCGTCGGCGCATCGATGATTGGGTGGTCGTCGGGGGTTGCAGCATCGCCGGTCGGACAGCAATCGGCACCCTTGATGCGTGCGTCTCCGATGTCTTGGATGCGGTCTCCGACGGTCGTTGCGACCGCCCGACGGAAGCTTTCGGTGACGGTCGAGGCGACGTCGCCGTCGTTCTCGACGAAGTAGGAGCCACCGCCGACGTGCAGGTCGCCGTTGTGTTCCGGGCGGTAGTACATTCGGGAGAGCCGGTCCCAGGCCATCGGGAACGAGTCGTCGAACTGCCGGTCGACCTCGAGGTTGACCGACTGCCAGCGGAACGGTCGTACCGGCATCTCGACGAGCCCGGCTAACAGCTCACGGGTCCGCCAGCCGGTCGCACAGACGACGTGGTCGCCCGCGACGAACTCGCCGTCGACGGTGACACCAGTTACCGCGCCGTTGCCGGCCTCGACCGCGGAGACCCGGGCGTCCGTCTCGTAGCGCGCACCGGCGTCCTCGGCGGCGGCTTTCAGTTCCATCGTGTACGTCCATGGGTCGGTCCAGCCGCAGTCGGCGAACTCGACACCGCCGACGAACTCGTCCAAGACGAGCGCGCCCGGGTAGCGGTCGTGCAGTTCCTCGGCCGTCCGATAGGTCACGTCGTAGCCGTGCCCGGCCATCGTCTCGGCGTGGTCACGCCAGAACGACTCCTGCTCCGGTGAGACGAGCTGGATACCGGGGCGCTCGGTGAGTTCGAACTGACCGGTGCCGTCGAACTCGTGGAAGAACTCCATGGCGTATCCTGCGGCCTTCGGATACGCTGGAATATCCGGGATCGGCGTGATAAGCCCCGATGCCTTGGGGGTCGTTTCGCCGGCGGCCGACCCCGCTTCGAGCACGAGGACATCGTGGTCCGCCGAGAGCTCCCGCGCCGTCGCACAGCCGATGACGCCACCACCGACGACGATGACGTCGTACGGATCGTCGAAGCTACTCATATCTCGGTACGGAATGCGCCGTCTTCCGATTTAAATCCTAGCTCGATTTAGCTCCCACTCGTACGGTACGCGCTCACCGAACACCGTCGATGGGCCTGATACTCCGGGAAGTCATATCGACGACGTACAGGCGTCGAGATTCGTGGCTATCTCTGCAGTCCCGTATATCGATTCGAGGAGGAGCCGTCCGACCCCTCTCGACGACGCGAACGTCCTCTGGCCGAATCGTGAACGCGGCCATCTCGCCGAGCGGCTGTCGAGGTCGGCACAGCTCTCCTACGCCATCGATACGTGCTCGTCGGCAGGCCGAACGCCCTCATCGACCGGGATTGCGCCCCCAGAACCCGCGACACGGTCGGGCTTGACGACTACGTACACCGTCTCCGGAAAAACAGCCCGTGAGCGATGCACGCAGTCTCCGACGGAACGGCCGGGTGAGCCGCTTCAGTCTGTATTTAGCGGCCAGTGGGTCGCGTGATGGTCGGCGACGGTATCGATAGCCTCACGGGCGGATTCGAGGTCCTCGTCCATCCACGCCATCGGGTCTCTGATTCCCGTCTCGGTGTCCAGAACGCCTTCCAGCACGCCGAGCGTCGCGTACGCGAGATGTGAAATCTGGTAGCCACCCTCTTGGACGAGCGCCAATCGGCCGTCGGCTGCGGTGGCGGCCAACGCCCGGGCGCGTCGGCCCAGTTCCGCGAACCCGTCTTTGGTGAGGACGTTCCGTCCCAGCGGATCGACGATACCCGCGTCCTGTCCGGCACTGATCACCAGCAGGTCCGGGTCGAACGCCGTCACGGCTGGCTCGACGATGCGGTCGAAGACGTACTCGTACCCCTCGTTTCCGGTGCCGGGCGGAAGCGGCACGTTCAGGTTGTACCCCGTCCCGTCCCCGACACCGTTCTCGTCGAGGCCTCCCGTCTGTGGGTGGGCCTCAGGGTCCCACGACCCGTGGTCGTTGTGGACACCGACGACTAGCACGTCGTCACGGTCGTAGAAGCACTCCTGAGTCCCGTTGCCGTGGTGGACGTCCCAGTCGACGATAGCCACCCGGTCGACGTCCGTCGTCTCGAGGGCATGGTCGGCGGCAACCGCGACGTTGTTGCAGAAACAAAAGCCATCGGCCTGCGCCGGCTGGGCGTGGTGGCCGCTGGGTCTGACGACCGCGTAGGGGACGTCATCGAGGCCGTGCTCGATGGCGTGTTCGACGGCTTGGATAGCCCCGCCGGCCGCATGGCGGGCCGCGTCGTACGTCGCCTCGTTCGCCCCCGTTTCGGTGGTCAACCGGCCGCCGCCAGCCTCACAGAACGCGCGAAGCTCGTCGAGGTACGCTTGCTCGTGCGTGCGCTCGAGCTGCTCGCGTGTCGCGGGCGTCGCTTCGCTCCACGAAACCCGTTCGGGAATACAGTGGTCGATGATGTGCCGGATATTCCGTATTCGCTCGGGGCGGTCGGGATGGGGTTCCTTGACGGCGAGCCGGCCGGTCCACTCCGCCTCGAACTCGCCCGCGGGAGCCTCGTGGTCCAGACAGCGATCCGACCAGAACGCGGTGATGGTACGCGCCTGCATGGTGTGTCTGGTTGCCTCTCGTCTCCCCCTGTGTTAAATGGTCGCACGGAACGCCCGGCCACACGGCCAGCATGGATGGGATATATTAACACGGGTGACTCAGTAGGCGTACGCATGGAGCTGTGGGAAGACATAAGAGCGGAGTACTGTGAGCGTACGCCAACGAGCCGGGAGCTGTTCCACGACACTCACGACCACGTCCCGGCAGGGGTTGCGAGCACGTATCGAGCGTGGGACCCTCACCCGCTGTACATCGAAAAGGCGGTCGGCGCGCATCTCCACGACGTCGACGGCAACGCGTACATCGATTTCGACATGAACAACGGGGCGGGCATGAGCGGGCACGCCCACCCAGCCGTAACGGAGGCAGTCACCGAGCAGATGCAGGAGGGCACCCTGTTCACACATCCGCATCGGCTGCTCGGTGAGGCCGCCGGCGAGCTGAAGAAGCGCTGGGATGCCATCGACCGCGTCCGGTTCACTAACTCGGGCACCGAGAGTACGATGTACGCTATGCGGCTCGCTCGAGCGTACACGGGCAACGACAAGATCCTGAAGATCGAGGGAGCCTACCACGGCTGTCACGACTACGCGATGATCACGAAGGCGGCGCCCAAACGAATGCTCGGCCCGGCCGACCGTCCCGCCCGTGTCGTCGAGAGCGACGGCGTTCCGGATTCGGTCGCCGAGACCGTCGAGGTCGCCCCATGGAACGACCTCGAGGCCGTCGAGGAGATCATGCGCGAGCACCGCAACGAGATCGGCGGGCTCATCATCGAGCCCATCGTGATGAACGTCGCGATGACCCAGCCGTACGGCGAGTTCCTCCACGGACTGCGGGAGCTGTGTGACAAGTACGGCGTTGCGTACATCTTCGACGAGGTGAAGACGGGCGTGAAGGTCGCCCCAGGAGGGGCCGCCGAGCACTACGGCGTCGAGCCGGACATCGTGACGATGGCGAAGTCCATCGGCGGGAACTTCCCCGTCGGTGCGATCGGTGGGAAAGCGGAGGTGATGGACCTCATCGAGAACGGGACCGCCCACTACGGGACGTACAACGGCAACCCGCTCGTACTCACGGCGCTCGTCACCCAGCTCCGTGAGGTGTTGACCGAGGACGCGTACGCCCACGTCGACCGGCTCGGCGAACGGATGGCGACGGGGTACGAGGAGATCATGGACGACGAGGGAATCGTCGGACACGTCGAGCACGTCAACTCCCAAGGGAGCATCCTGTTCACCGACAAGGTCCTCGAGAACTACCGCGACTATCTCGACCACGTCGACCAGGAGTTCCACGAGAACTACTGGTTCGGCATGCTCAATCAGGGTGTCATGCCCCATCCGCACAGCGCCTCACAGCAGTGGACCGTCAGCGTCCAGCACACCGAGGAACACATCGACGAGACGCTGGAGGCGTTCAAGAACATCGCCCCGCGGCTCGCCGAGGAACAGCAGCACGCCCACCACTAGTCAGCGCCGTCGCGTTTTCACGTGTCCCCCGTCTTGTTGCTAATCGCACGCCTGCAGCAATTGTGCTGTGTGCCCGCGACCCACACATTTAACTCGACGATATCCGTTGAGCGGATATGAGCTACTGGGACAGCCTTGTCTCGGAGTACCGCGAACGGACTCCCACCAGTGAGGAGCTACACCACGAAACCAACGAACACATCCCGGCGGGGGTTGCGAGCACGTCACGGAAGTTCGACCCGTACCCGTTCTACATCGACCACAGCGACGGCGTCTACCTCGAGGACGTCGACGGCAACCGCTATCTCGACTACGACATGAACAACGGGGCCGCGATGTGCGGCCACACGCACCCGGAGATCCGGGAGGCGCTTCACGACCAGATCGACGATGGCACCCTCTACACGATGCCGCACGAACTGCTGGCGGAGGCCGCCGGCGAGCTGAAGAAGCGCTGGGACGCCCTCGAGAAGGTGCGATTCACCAACAGCGGGACCGAGGCGACGATGCACGCGATGCGGATGGCGCGGGCCTACAGCGGCCGGGACAAGATCCTGAAGATCGAGGGGGCATATCACGGCGCTCACGACTACGTGCTGGTGAGCGGAACTCCGCCGGTCTCGAAGGCCGCCCATCGAAAGCGTCCTCGGAAAGTCAAAGACAGCCACGGCGTCCCCGACGCCATCCTCGAGACGATCGAGGTCGCGCCGTTCAACGACCTCGAGGCGACCGAGGAGATCATGCGCGAACACGGCAACGAGATCGGCGGGCTCATGATCGAGCCGGTGATGCTGAACAAGTCCGTGACTGCGCCGCGGGACGACTATCTCGCCGGGCTGCGAGAGCTGTGTAACGAGTACAACGTCGTTCTCATCTTCGACGAGGTGAAAACGGGTGTGAAGCTCGCACCCGGCGGCGCGACCGAACTCTACGGCGTCCAGCCGGACCTCGTGACGATGGCGAAGTCCATCGGCGGCGAGACCTCCGTCGGGGCCTTCGGTGGGAAGGACGCCATCATGGATCAGATCACCTCCAACTACGCGTGGCACTTCGGCACGTACAACGGCAACCCCCTGGTGCTTCGAGCGCTGATAACGACGCTCCGGGACGTGCTGACCGAGGACGCATACGACCACGTCAACCGACTCGGCGAGCGGCTCAAAGCGGGGTACGAGGAGGTGATGGCCGACGAAGGAATCACCGGACACGTCGAGAACGTCAACTCACAGGGTATCATTCAGTTCACTGACGCCGATGTCGACGATTACCGTGATTTCGTCGCGAACGTCGACGACGACTTCCACGCCCTGTTCTGGATGGGGATGGCCAATCAGGGTATCATCCCGCACCCGTACGGTGCCCGCCAGCAGTGGACGATCAGCGTCCAGCACACCGAGGAACATATCGACGAAACCATCGAGGCGTTCAAGAACATCGCCCCGCGGCTCGCCGAGGAGCAGGCGAAGTAACGCGGCAACGAGGGAAGGGGAAGGCTATTTTACGGCGTGGGTTGCACCACCGGTATGCAGACCCTAGTACTCACCAGTACTGACGTCGAGGCATGCGCGGCGATGGACGACGTCATTCCAGCAGTCGAGTCGGCGTTCGCTGCGTACGCCCGCGGCGACGCCCAGATGCCGGCGAAGTCGTATATCGACCTACGGCAGTACAACGGGGATTTCCGGTCGATGCCAGCGTACATGGACGCCGGTGACTGGGACGCGGCCGGCGTCAAGTGGGTCAACGTCCATCCTGACAACCCCGATGAACACGACCTCCCCACGGTGATGGGAACGATGGTGTACTCCGACCCCGAGACGGCGTTCCCCCTGGCGATCATGGACGGAACGACGCTCACGATGAAACGGACCGGGGCAGCGGCAGCGGTCGCAACGGACCACCTCGCCGTCGCGGACGCGACGAGCCTGGGAATCGTCGGTGCGGGGGTACAGTCGTACTCACAACTGGAGGCCATCGCGGCGGTTCGCGACATCGAGACGGTCGTCATCGCCGACCAAGACGAGGCGGCCGTCGAGGCGTTCATCGACGCGTTCGCCGACCGGTTCGACATCCGCGCCGGCGACTTGGACGCCGCTGCCTCCTGCGACGTGCTGTCAACGGTGACGCCCGTCAGAGACCCCATCATCACGCGGGAGATGGTGTCCGACCACACCCATATCAACGCCATCGGTGCCGACGCCGCTGGGAAACACGAACTCGACGACGACATCCTGCTCGGCGCGAAGCTCACTATCGACGACCACGCGCAGACGACCCACTCCGGTGAGATCAACGTCCCCTACAGCGCGGGGACGTTGACCGACGAGGACATCTACGCCGACCTCGGGCGCATCGTTATCGGTGAAAAGCCCGGGCGAACCGAGGAGGGCGGTGTTACCGTGTTCGACTCGACCGGCCTGGCTATCCAGGACATCGCTGCCGCTCGCGTCGCCTACGAGGGGGCGAAAACGCAGGAACGCGGCACAGCTATCGGGATGATCGATACCGGAATGTAGACAGAACGAGGAACGAGCAGCGCCGACGGAAACCCAAACAGGAGCGAGGTCAGTCGAAGACGGCCTCGATGGCGTCGTCAAGCACCGAGACGCCGTGTTTGAGGTCCTCCTCGTTGATACACAGCGGCGGCGAGATGATGTTCTGGATGTCCGGCCGCCCGCTCCCGAACAACACGCCCTCGTCCATCGCGTGGTGGCGCGTTTTCGGGACGGGGTTCTCGCCGTCGTCGGCCCACGGGTTCACGAACGGCTCTCCCGTTTCGGGGTCGTGGAACTCGACTCCCCAATGGAAGCCGCGACCGTGGATGTCGCCGACGACGTCGTGCTTCTCTTCGAGCGCTCGCAGCTCCGATTCGAGTACGGGGGCGAGCTTCTGGACGTTCTCGATGAGCCCGTTCTCGTACTCCTCCATCGCCGCCAGCCCGGCCGCGCAGGCGATGGGATGGCCGGCGAACGTCTGGCCGACCTCGATCCCCTCCTCACGGAAGTGGTCTCCGAGCGGCCCAGTTGCGATGACGCCCGCCAGCGGCACGTACGCGCTCGTAACGCCCTTCGCGAACGTGATCATGTCCGGGCGGACGTCCTCGGTGCCGATGCCGAACCAGTCGCCACAGCGACCGAACCCGGTGATGACCTCGTCGGAGATGAGGAGGATATCGTACTTGTCACAGATCTCGCGGACCCGTTTGAAGTAGCCCGGCGGCGCGTCGTACGCCCCGCTGGTCCCGCCGATGGGCTCAGTCAGCACCGCGGCGATGCTGTCGGGGTCCTCGTTCCGAATGACCCACTCGAGGTGGTTCGCCGCCTGTTCGGCGAGTTCCTCGGGGCCGTCGGCATCGAAACACTCCGGGAGCGGCGGGAGGAACCGCGCCGCTCCCGAGGTCGCGGCGTACTCCTCGACGGTCGCGCGGGTCGACGGGTCGCCGGTGAGGCTCGCTGCGCCGTACGTGCCGCCGTGGTACGACCGCCAGCGCGTCAGGACCTTGGGCGAGTCCGTGTACGCGCGGGCGAGCTGGATGGCTGCCTCGTTCGCCTCGCTCCCCGAGATGGAGAAGAACACGCTCGCGTCGTCGACGGGGCTGACCTCGGCCAAGCGCCCCGACAGCCTCGCGCGTGCGTCGTTCCGCTTCGACGAGGAGACGTACGCGATGCGGTCGAGCTGGTCCCGGATGGCCTGGTTGATGGTCTCGTTGCCGTGGCCGGCGTTCACACAGTACAGCTGTGAGAGGAAGTCGAGATACTCGTTCCCGTCGTCGTCGGTGACCCATGCACCCTCCCCGGAGGTGATGTTCAGCGTCTCACCTTCGGGAGAGTGCCAGTGTGGGATCGTTTTGTCAGTGCCCACCGACAGCTCCGACTCCAAGTTCGGCGATGACATACCGCGTTTTTCTGGCGGCATGATAATAAATGTGCTCCTCACTGACCGATAGAATCGACCGCTTCCGTCGCGCTGAGCCCCTTTCGCGGCAAAAACGCTTCGCCGTCTACCACTCGACGGCGTTTCCGATCCGGAACTCCTCGGTGCCGGCGTGTCGACCGGGCCGGAACGGCTCGGGGTCGACGATGGGCTCACGCCCGACAACGAGATCCGTCACCAACCGTGCGCCGAACGGGCTGTTGGAGACGCCCTCACCGTTGAACCCCGCACAGACGTACAGTCCCTCGTGAGTGGTCCCGCCGATATGTGGATGCAGATCGGGCGTCGCGGAGACGCGACCGCTCCAGTCGTCGTACAGCGTCGCCGCCTCCAGCTCCGGGAACACGTAGGGAGCGTACTCGCCGACCTCGCGGAGAAACGGCACGAATGCGCGGGTGTCGAACCGTTCGAGGTCGTCGATGGGGGTCGAGACGCCGCCGCCGAACAGGATGCGTCCCTCCGGCGTCGGACGGCCGTAGATATCGTAATCGGGCGCTTCCCAGGACGGAATGTTGAGGTCGCCTGCCGGCTCGAGGATCGCGATCTGACTCGTTCGTGGCCGCAGTGCGATATCGACGTTCGCGGTCGCGAGCAGTCGTTTCGACCACGCACCCGCGGCGACGATCACGACCGGTGCCTCGCGGCGGCCGGCCGTCGTCTCGACGCCGATCTCCTCCGTGGCTGTCCCGGGGTCGAGCGAGTCGACGGCCTCGTTCTGAAGCGTGACGCCGGCGTCGGCGGCCGCCTGATGGACGGTCAGTGTCAGCTGCTGTGGGTCCGTGTACCGGGAGTGGGGGAACCGAATGGCTGCCCGCACGTCTTCGACAGCGAACTCCGGGCGTCGGTCGATCAGTTCACCCGGAGTCAGCAGCTCCGTCTCGATGGTCAGCGACTCGTGGTCGTGTCGGAGATGATCTGCGCCCTCCTCGGTGTACGCCACCGAGTAGGACTCCTGCTCGTGGAACGTCACGTCGTCGTACTCGCGGTCGAGCTCCTCGTACACGTCGCGACAGAACGCCGACGCCTCGGCACCGAACCGCTCCTGCCCCCAGACAGTGAGACTGCCCGCTGCGCGGCCACTCGCTTTGCTCGCCGGTTCGTCTCGCTCGAGGATGACGATGTCGTCCAGCCCGGCACGGCTGAGCTGGAGGCCACAGTGAGCACCGACGATGCCGCCGCCGACGACGATTGCGTCATGCGAACTACTCGCCATGACTACGTGGTTCACCACCAGTCGTTTAGCTTTTTTGCCGGTCTCGGGTGGAGTCCGCCGCGGTTCGTCCCCGAAAGTGGTCGCGGTCCAAGCCGCGACAGAACGCTTTTGTCTACCGACGGTGAGAATTCGCCACTGTGAGCGTATCCGACTATCAGTACGGCACGGTACGGAACTATCTCGACGGCGAATGGAAAGCGACCACTGACGACGGGCAGGTCGTCGAGAACCCCGCGACGAACGAACCGATCGCTCACGTTGGTTTCAGCAGCGCCGCGGACGTCGACGACGCTGTCGCCGCGGGGCAGCGCGCGTTCGAGTCGTGGCGAGAAACGCCGATCGAGGACCGCATCCAGCCGCTGTTCCGGCTGAAGCAGCTACTCGAAGACCACCAAGACGAGCTGGCGGAACTGCTCGTCCAGGAGCACGGCAAGACCTTCGCGGAAGCGAAGGGTGAGCTTCGCCGTGGCATCGAGAACGTGGAGGTTGCCTGTGGCATCCCGTCGCTGATGCAGGCCGGCCACGTCGAGAACGCCGCCCCCGGCATCGACGAAACCGCCGTTCGCCAACCGCTCGGCGTGTTCGCCGCGGTCACGCCGTTCAACTTCCCCGGGATGATCCCCCTGTGGTTCCTCCCGTATGCGGTGGCGACGGGTAACTCGTTCATCCTCAAGCCGAGCGAGCAGGACCCGCTCGTTCCCGAGCGCATGTTCGAGCTGATCGACGAGGCAGGCTTCCCCGACGGCGTCGTCCAGCTCGTCAACGGGGGTGTCGACACGGTCAACGCCATCCTCGAACACGACGGTATCGAGGGGGTCTCCTTCGTCGGGAGCACGCCGGTCGCACAAACGATCTACGAGAAGGCCGCCGCGAACGGCAAGCGCGTGCAGGCGCAGGGCGGCGCGAAGAACCACGTCATCGTCACCGAGACCGCAGATCTCGAGTTCGCCGCCGAGAAGACGGTCGGCTCCGCGCTGGCCTGCTCGGGCGAGCGCTGTCTCGCCAACGACAACGTCGTCGTCGAAGCGTCCGTCTACGACGAGTTCCGCGACCTCGTCGTTGAGGAGATCGAGGCACAGGTCGTCGGCAACGGGCTCGACGACGACACCACCATCGGCCCGCTCATCACTCCCGAACACGAGCAGGCCGTCCGGAACCTCGTCGAAACCGGCGTCCAGGAGGGTGCCACCCTGACGATCGACGGCCGGAACGTCGAGGTCGAGGGCTACCCGGAGGGGAACTTCCTCGGCCCCTGTCTGTTCGAGGACGTCACCGCGGACATGACGATCGCCCGCGAGGAGATATTTGGGCCCGTGCTCAACCTCATGACCGCGCCGGACTTCGACGCGGCCCTGGAGACGATGAACGAGAGCGACTTCGGGAACGCCGCCAGCCTGTTCACCGGCAGCGGGGCCGAAGCCAAGCGCTTCCGCCACGAGGGCGAGGCCGGCAACCTCGCGGTGAACGCCGGCACCGCCGCCCCGATGGCGTTCTTCCACTTCGGCGGCGAGAAGGACTCCTTCTTCGGGGACCTCCACGCCCAATCCGAAGACGTCGTCCGCTTCTACACCGACGAGGCGGTCTACATCGAGCGCTGGCCGAACGCCTGACACGGGGCCGTCGAGCCCCTCGGGCGATACGCGAGTATAGCACCGTCGAGCACCTCCCGCTGATCGACGAGACCGGGGCGGTTAGCCCGGAGCGCCCCGGTCACAGGGAGAAATCATTCAGCCACGAACTCGACGCCCGTAATCTCGAAGCGCGCCCCGCCTTCCGGGCGATCAGTACCGCGGATCTCCCACCCGTGGGCCTCGACGATCCGTTGAACGATACTCAGTCCGAATCCGGTCCCCTCTGCGTTCGTTGAGTACCCCGCCTCGAATACGGTCTCGACCTCAGCTTCGGGAATCCCTGGGCCAGTGTCCTCGACGTAGAAGCCGTTCGCCAATTCGCCGACCGTTATGCTCACACCACTGCCACCGTGTTCGACCGCGTTCCGAATGAGATTCTCGAACAGCTGCTTGAGCCGAGGCTCATTAGCCACGACGGTTTGCTCGGTTTCGAGCGCGAGCGAGGCCTCGGCCGTGTCGACGGTTTCCCAACACTCCGAAACGACGGCTGCGAGGTCGACGTCGTCCGTCTCGGTGGCCGTCTCGCCCTCACGGGCCAGCGTGAGGAGGTCCTCGATGAGGGTCTCCATCCGGCCGTGCGCTCGCTCGACGGCCTCCAAGTGCGGGTTTTCACACTCGTCTCGCGCCAGTTCCAGCCGCCCCGAAGCGACGTTCAGCGGGTTTCGGAGGTCGTGCGAGACGATACTGGCGAACTCCTCGAGTCGCTCGTTCGCCCGCTTCACCTCCTCGCGCTCCGTAACATCGAGGTACATCACCATCGTGCCGACGACCTCACCGGCCGCGTCTTCTCGTGGGACTGATCGCAACAACGTCTCCACGACCTCCCCGTCGGCAGTTACCAGCTCCCTGGGTTCGCGAGTAAAATCATCGTTCAACGCCCGTTCGTACCCACCAGCGTCGATTAGTGCCTGCCGGGCGTCAGCCGTGTACAGTTCCGTGAGATCGGTTCCGACGAGCGTCTCCTTTTCGAACTCGAGGGTTTCCGCGAACTGCTTGTTGCAGTCCTCGATGATCGGCCTGCCGTCCTCGGCTCGCGTGACGACCGCCATCACGGGCGCTTCCTCGAACAGCGTCTGATACTGCTTCTCGAGCTGGGTCGTCAGCTCCTCCAGCTCCTCGGTTTTCCGTTCGAGCTCCCGCTGGTACTGCTTGGATTCGTCGATGTCGAGGTGGATGCCGACGGCGCGGATCGGCTCCCCCTCTTCGTCTCGCTCGACGATTTTGCCGAGATCACGGATCCACTTCCACTCCCCGTCCGCGGTTCGCATTCGGTGTTCCGTGTCGTAGTACTCCGTTCGCCCCTGTATGTGCGCGTCGAGTGCGGCGTTGACCTCGTCGATGTCGTCCGGATGCACGCGTGTCTCCCACGTATCGAGATGCGGTTCGAGCTCGTCGAGCGTGTAGCCGAGCATCTCGGCCCACTGCTCGTTGAATTCGACTTCGTCGGTCGTCAGATTCCAGTCCCACACGCCGACATTCGCGCCTTCGATCGCGAACTCGAACCGCTCCTTGAGCGTCCTGATCTCCTCCAGCCGCTGCTTTCGCTCGGTGATGTCCCGTGCGACGACCATGAACCGGTCTCCGTCGTCCACGGGGAGTCGAGTGAGATGCGCTTCGACGGGGAACCGCGTGCCGTCGTTGGTCTCGAATACCGTTTCGATTTTCGACCGATCCCCGACGTCCATCCCATCCCAGACGTCCCGCAGTTCGGCCGCGTCCCTCCCCCGATCGATCTCCCAGACCTTCCGCCCGACGAGTTCGCCCTTGGGCTGGTTGAACGCCTCGCAGAACTGCCGGTTCACGTCGACTATCGTCCCATCCGTCCTGTGGATCTCGATCATATCAGGGGAGCTCTCGAAGAGGGCTTCGAGGCGGGCCGTGGTCTGCTCGAGCCGTTCCTCGCGCCGCTTCTGGTCGGTAACGTCACGCGCGACGCTGACGACCCCCTCGACGGCCCCATCGACCATCAGGGGCGTCAACCGATACTCCAACACCGCGTGGCCGTGGTTGGGGAACTCGCCTTCGACTTCGCCATGCAACTCCTCGTGCTGGCCGTCGAGCAGGGCCCCATAGGGGTCGTCGTCGCTCTGCGCTCGGATCGACGGGATGAGGTTGCTCTCCTCGCCTTCGAGTGCTTCCGGCGTGGTGTCGTACCACTCGGCCAGATACTCGTTGACGACCACGAACCGACCGTCGTCGTCGTAGATGCAGGCGGCCTCCTGCATCGAGTTGATCATGTGCTTGTAGCGCCGGAGGTCACGGTTCCGCTCGGCCAGTCGCCGCTGTGACCGGTACGACTCGACGGCGTTGGTGATGCGGTTGGCCAACACCCT
>ENA-ORDC01000625-ORDC01000625.1-marine-metagenome-genome-assembly--contig:-NODE-625-length-33284-cov-18.554943_pt1 | contig 33284 bp, 31 predicted proteins | sample MGYA00237783_ERZ508515 | MGnify/ENA primary metagenome ERZ508515 (study PRJEB26186, sample SAMN06268792) | marine metagenome | isolation source: Eden Landing Ponds, San Francisco, CA, USA | place... | reverse complement strand
GCCTCCCGTTCGTGCCACTCGGCCGTCGGATAGACCGGCGCGGCCGACTCGCTTACGGGGTCGGTTTTCGCCGTCGGAACGACGACCGAGAACTCGCGCGTCCGGTCGTCGTAGCTGGTGAGGTGATACACCGTCTCGAAGCGGTCTGCGTACTCCTGAGCTGTCACGCAGGAGCAGTGATCGAACCCCAGCTCCGAGCGAAGCGTCGAAAGCACCTGCTGGACGCGATCGGCCCGGATCGCGACCGCGGAGGCATTCTCGTGTGAGTCACGGCCGACGACGGCGCCGTCGTGGAGAGTCGTGACCGCTTTCGCCACGTCTTCGTCGACGGTCGACTGTCGCTGACGTTGCATCGTTCACGAGCAATGGTAGCCGACGGACAGCGGTAGGCGCGCTGCCTCATCAGCGCTGTTATTTAAGTGAGAGCGCGTGGAGATACAGCGGATTCGATCCGTGGCGACCGTGTCGACGCGAGCAGAGTGCGATCGTTCATCTGTCGGTACGGATCCCACCAGTCTGTTGCTCGCGGTGAAACAGTCGTGCTGGAATTACATGGATGATCGACCTACCGTCACACATGATGCGGGACCCTCAGCGATACGAAATCAGCTCACTCGGACTTTCCGGGACCGAGTACACTGTCGAGCAGACGGGGACAGACAAGAACTTTCGACCGGAATACGAGGCCAGAGACGTCACGGGAGAGACGATCTTCCGCTGTACGCACGAGATGTACGAGGGAAACGATACGTTCCCCTTCGTCGATACCGACGGCACTGAACTGTTCACTGTCGAGGCCACTGGAAACTGGGATATCGCCGGAGACTACCTGCTCACAGACAGTCAGACGGGAGAGGATCTCGTCGTGCTGGACAACGACGTTTCGCTCGTGCAGGACACCTGGCGAATCCGCGACGCGGAGGACGAATCGATCCTGGCCACGATCAACTCGCGAGGCGCGCTCTACACGCTGGCGCGAAAGCTGTTGCCAGCGGGCCAGTGGATCGGCCATTCGTTCGAGATCGCTGATCCGGAAGGGTCCTCCGTCGGGACCGTCGAGAGCGGGTTCGCAGTGTTCGACCGATACGAGGTCACGATTCGCGATCGCAGTTCAGTCCCGGTCGGTCCGATTGTGGGGGCCACAGTTGTCATCGACGCGATTCAGGAGAACTGATCCCGTCCGAGTCCCCCTGGCGTTCGTCCCGTTCGTCCGGTTCTCTGCGATTGCGTTCGTGAGGAGGGTTATCGATGGGGGTCGTTCCACATCGACCGCACCCACTCGTGCGGTCGTCGCGGTACGTCGCGACAGCGATCACTGGCAACGCTTCGTGACAATTTACTCCCACGCGTCCCAGGGGAAGCCTATGCGGTATCTCACGGTGGTCGTCAAACCCGAGGGGGATGGCGCGTTTCATCCACTCGGGGGGCAACTGACCGACGAATCGGCTATCGAGCGGCGGGCCATCCACCACGTCGAACTGCTCGCTGACGATACTGTTCTGCTGCTCGCCGAAGCCAGTGGCAGCCAGGAGCGGTACAGACAGATCATGGAGACGTCCCCACACGTTCGCAACTACTTGACCGCTGGCGAGGACCGCTGGATGGCCGTGAGCCACTTCGAGCCGACGGAGGAGGTTCGTCGGGCGCTGACACTCCAGCGTGAATCGTTACTGGTCGTCGACACGCCGATTCGCTTCACCGACGACGACGATCTCACGGTGACGTACATCGGGACCGACGAGACGTTCCAGACGCTGTCGGGGTACGTCGAGGAGCTGGATTCGATGACGGTCGAGGTTCTCGAAATGGGCGAGTACGAGGCCGACGACTCGACGTTCGGCAGACTGCTCACCACTCGCCAGGAGGAAGTGCTCGAAGCGGCGGTCGAGTTGGGCTACTACAACGACCCTCGCCGGGCGTCACTCGAAGCCGTCGGCGAGGCCGTCGGGATCGCTCCCGGGACAGCCGGTGAACACCTCCGAAAAGTCGAACAGCGTGTGTTTCGCGAGATCGTACGCTGATCCGCCATCTGTCACGACTGCACTGCCGACGCCGCTAGTCGACGTAGCTGCTGACCTCCTCGGGGTCGGCAGTGCGGTAGCGCAACAGGCTGTACGCGAGCGCGATCGTGAGGACGATACCGGCGAGTCGGGTCTTGCTGACCGTCATACTCGTTCGGTGGGCCTGTACGGTATTCAACGACGAGGCAGTGTTGCAGATACAGCAACAGTCGCCGGCAGGCTCGCAGACGCGTCCGTCCGGAATTTCTTTATCGCGGGAACGAGGATGTCTGTACACGCACCGCCCCTCCACAGCGATGGTCGAACTCACCCGCCGTCGACTGCTCGAATTTGGAGTCGGAGCCGCGGGACTCTCACTCGCGGGCTGTCTGGGCGAGCCGAGATCGGACCCGAATACCGAGTGGTTCCCGGCAGACGCGACGCCGTTCCTGATGGCCTATCTCGATCTGACGGTCACGTCGCAAAACACCGGCGTCGACCCAGTCATCCCGCTGTTTCTGCCCTCAGACGGGGGATCAGATTCCACGGAGTACGTTCCGGACCTCCCCGGAGCCGAGGAACTCGATGACCCGCTCGTCCGAACCCCGCTCGCGGTCGGCGGGCAGGTGATCGCCGGCGGCGCACTGGCGATCGCAGCCAGCGGACTGGGTCGTCTGGTCGATCCCGACCGGCCGACCCAGGGCGTGACCGAACTCTACGTGACGAACGACACCACCATTGGCGTCGGCGACATCGACGTCGAAGCGGCCGACGAATCGCTGCGAGCCGGCACGGACGGAATCCTCGGCGAGATCAAGTTCACGCCGACAGACGACATCGGCGGGTACACGCTGTACGAGGCGGGCACCGAAGACGGCGAAATCCTCGGGCTCAGCTCCGACGCCGTCGTCATCGCCGACACAGAATCTACGGTCAGAACAGCGATCGAGACGCGACGCGGCGACCACGACAGACTCGCCGAGACCGACGAGACAGCGGGGTGGTTGTTCGACACCGCAGGCACGGGCAATCTCTCGGTCGGCTGGGTGGATTCGGTCGACCTCGCGGAACAGTTCTGGGGTGACCAGTCGATGAGCGAGTCGACGGAACTGCTCGCCGAGCACGACCACGTCCTCTCGACGCTCTCGTTCGCGCCCGAAGACGGCGAACTCACCGCGACGCTCGCGCTCGAAGACTCGTCTCTGGACGACGACCACACCGACCGGATCGAGAACCGGTTCGGCTCCGCAGCCGGCGACACGTCGCTGTCGATCGAGGAGAACCGACTGTCCCTCGAGGGGACCTACACCGACGACGTCCTCGACATCGGATTCGCCGAACCCGGCGCGCCCGAAGGGACGCCCGTTCCCTCCGGGGAGGATGTTCCCGAGAAAGTCACCGAGGCTGTCGAAGACGTGACGTTCGCGTTCGAACCCAGACTGGACGAGGGGCACGTCCGCGTCGAGTTTCACGGAACGGTCGCGGCCGATAGCGTGACGATCAGAGCCAGGCCCTCCGGGGGCGAGATCTCGACGTCGACGCCGGAGAATATGAATTTCGTGAACGTGCAGGTCGCGTCGGACGACGAGGAAGTCGTCGTGATCGCTACCGTCGACGACGCCTCGGGCATCGTCGCGCGGACCGAACTGTGACCCGGCCGCTCCCCACTACCCGGTCGAGGGTGCGTGTTGCTCGACGCGAAACACGCGCTGCGGGTTGATATCTCGAGCGCGCCATCGCTCTCGTATGGACTCCCTCCACCAGTCCGCCCTGGATCGTCTCGCCGACCGACCGATCGATCGCCGCCGTTTTCTCACCGCCGCAGGCGGAACGACCACCCTCCTGCTGGCCGGCTGTTCGGAGATTCTGGACTTTTTCGGCGAACTCGTCCTCGAAGACGTGAACGTGTTCAACACCACGAACCACCGAGTCACGGGATCGATCACAGTCACGAACCCCGCAAGCGAAACCGGGCTCGAGACGACCTACGACATCCCGCCGGAGAAAGACGCCGAGAGCGAGGACTCGGCGACCACCTACGGCGGCGTCTTCACTGGAGGCGGCACGTACACCGTGTCGGTCACGCTCGACGAGAGCCCCGGGACCGACGCTGCGATCACTGCCGAACGAACCGTCGAGGTGACCGACCCGTCCGAGCAGCACATCGTCGTCGCGATCGGCGTCGAAGACGGTAGCGGCGGCGTGTTCGTCACCGTCATCGACGAGTTCTCCGATCTCGAAAACGTGACGACCACGCGTACTAACGGCTAACCCGTACGGATGAGCATGGAGAGTCGCGCCTCGCGGGCAGCCCCGAGTCGCAGTGTTTCTCCGCCAGCAACGCGGGCACAACACTAAACCCGAATCCGTCACAGGGTTCTGTATGGCCGCCGCTCGCGCGTGTTCGCGAGCGATCGAATAACCGGAACCGACCACCAATGACAGACGATCACCGACCGGCGATCCCGTTCGATTCATACCCTGACCCGGCGCTCGCCTACACCCTCGAAGACGACGCCGCGGTCGTCACGGACGTCAACGAGGCGTTCGAAGCGGCCGTCGACGCACCGTTACCCGAGTCGATCTCGGGTCTCTTCGAGCGCTTCGACCGCGTCGAATCGACCGGCGAGCGCGACGCCCGAGCAGCCATCGTTCGTGGTGACTCGGTCGGGATCGCCCTCGACGGGCCACCCGGTTCGTACGCCGTGCGACACGTTCGGTCGGACGATGACTCGGGAACGCTCGTCTTCACGTCGCTGGCGGAGACGCCACCCATCGAGCCGGTCGGGATCGACCACGTCGCCAGTATCGTCAGCCACGACCTCCGCAACCCGCTCGACGTCGCCAAAGCCCATCGCCGAGCAGCCGCAGAGACCGGCGATAGCGAGCACTTCGAGGCGATGGCCGACGCGCACGACCGGATGGAAGCCATCATCAGTGACGTGCTGACGCTGGCCCGTGGCGAGGCAGTGATCGATCCCGCGAGGGGCGTCTCGATAGAGCGTGCGGCCGAAGACGCCTGGCAGTCCGTCGACACAGAAGGGGCGTCGCTGACCGTCGCAGACGGACTTTGCGAGCCGACGGCCGACCCGGACCGGCTCCGGCGGCTCTTCGAGAACCTGTTTCGGAATGCAGTCGAGCACGGCTCTCCGAGCGCAGGAGACGCCGATCCAGCAGACGACACGGTCGCAGTCGTCGTCGAGGCGCTCGAAGACGGGTTCGCAGTCGCCGACGACGGCCCGGGCATCCCGCGCGAGGAACGCGACGCCGTCTTCGAGGCCGGATACACCACCCACGACCGCGGGACTGGACTGGGGTTGGCGATCGTCGAGCGGATCGTCGAGGCCCACGGCTGGGATATCAGGCTTACCGACGCCGAGCGCGGCGGCGCTCGCTTCGAGATCCGTTTCGACCACCAGACCGATACCTGAACACCGAGAGGCACAGACATGGACGATCGACTCCAGGCGGCTCCGTTCGGCGTGCTCGCAGTGTCGAGCGACGGCGCTCTCACCGAGTGCAACGACGCCGCCCGGGAGTTGCTCGACGTCGACGGCGATCCGACGGGAATTGCCGTCGCCGAGGTCGTCCCCCACTCCGTCGAGGACTCGCTGCTGTCGGCACTCGAAGGGTCGAGCGTCTCCGAGACGTCTTTTGAAGAGTACTATCCGTCGATCGAACGGTGGCTCGACGTGTCGGTCGTCCCCGCCGAGACGGGGGCGACAGTGTACTTCCGGGACGTCACCGCTCGTCGACGGGCCCAGAAAACCGTCGCGGAACTCAGGGCGGAGCGTCGCCGAACCGCCATCGTCGACGAGACGCGGTCGGCGGTCCTGCGGGAGCTCGTCGCCTCCTCGTCACGAGCGGAGATCGAGGAGACCCTCGCTCGCGAACTCGGCGAGCGCGATCTCTGGACGTTCGCCTGGGTCGGCGAACGGAGACTCGATGTGGACGGGCTCGCCGTCCGGTCGGTCGCGGGCAGGACTGGCGAAACCTTCGAGGCCGTCCGCGAGGCCATCGACGGACCGGCGACGACGCCCGAAGAGCGTGCCATCGAACAGGCGAGCGTCCAGGTCGCACAGCCGATCGCCGAAGATTCGGCCGTGCCCGAGCGCGTCCGACTGGCAGCGTTCGGCGACGGTGTCCAGTCGATGCTGGCGATCCCGCTGTCGTACGGCTCGACCGCCGACGGCGTCGTCGGCGTCTACGCCGGCCGGACCGACGCCTTCTCCGAACGCGAGCGGGCGAGTTTCGAGACGCTCGGCGAGGTCGCCGGCTTCGCCGTCACGGCCGCCAGAAACCGGAATCTCCTCCTCTCGGACACCGTCACGGAAGTGACCTTCGGCGTCGGACCGGATTCGCCACTTCGAGACGTAGCCGCGACCCTGGAGACGACGCTCGCGCTCGGCGGGCTCGTCCCCCACGAGAACGACGCAATCCTGTGTTACCTGACGACCGAGGAAGCGGGTCTCGACGCCGTCGCAGACGCAGCGGCCGACAGCCCCGAGGTAGTCCACGTGAGAAAAATCGACGAAAGCGGAGCTGTCGAGGTCGAAATTCGAGGTTCGACGCCCTTGCTCGCCGTCAGCTCGCTCGGCGGGACTGTCAGGCGAGCGACCTACGAGCCGGACGGCGGCCAGCTCGTCGTCGACCTCCCGCCCGAGAGCGACGTGCGACGGATCGTCTCGACCGTGACGAGCGAGTTCGACGTCGACGTCCGCGCCAAACACGACCGCGAGCGGTCGGTGACGACCGCCCGGGAGTTCCGCGACGAACTCGCCGACCGTCTCACCGACCGCCAGGAGACCGTCCTCCACACCGCGTATCTCGCCGACTACTTCGAGTCGCCGCGGGGCAGTACGGCCGAGGAGGTGGCAGCGTCGCTGGACATCACCGGCTCGACGCTGCTGTATCACCTCCGGGCCGGCCAGCGAAAACTGCTAGAGACGTTCTTTCGAGAGTGAAACGCTCCTATCGGCCCGACTCACTGCGATCGGGGATCGTCAGAATCACTTCGCTCCCGCCCTCGTCGGGCGTCCGTACCGCGAGGTCGCCGCCGAGACGCGTCACCGCCCACGAGACGAACCAGAGGCCGACGCCCGACCCGTGTCGAAGCGGGTTTTCCTCGCCATCGAGCAGGACGCGCCGTTCGCGCGCTGGGATGCCCGGCCCGTCGTCACGGACGGCGATCCGGGCCCCCTCGTCACGTCTCTCTATGTCGATCGCCACGGTCGGGCTCGGCGAGCTGTGTTCGACGGCGTTCGCGACCACTTCCCTGAGCGCCGTCCGGAGGATTTCTCGATCCGTCCGGAGCGGCCGTTTCCGACCCGTGACTGTGATCGTCGACTCGACTGCCTCGTTGTCGGTCCCGGTGAGAACCTCGGCGGCGAGCACTTCGAGGTCGACGAGTTCGCATTCCAGCGAGTTGCGCGCCATGACTTGCTCGGCGCGCGCGACGGTCTCGCCGATCTCGACGAGATCGGTCGCGATCGCGTCGATCCGGTCGGTAACAGTGTCTGGATCGTCGGTGACGCCGTCGGAGAGCGCTTCGGCGAACCCGCGGATCGCGTCGAGATCGTTGCGGAGATTGTGTCGCAGGACGCGTTCGAGCACTTCCAGCCGCTGGCGTCTGGTCTGGCGGTCGGTCACGTCTCGAAACCGATAGGACCGGCCGATCGTCTCGCCCCGGCGGTCGGTCAGCACCGATCGACCGACGTCGAACTCACGAGTGCCGCCGGGCGTCGCTATCGTCACCGTCTCGTCGGTGAGGTCGTCGAGATCGTGGCCGACGACTGCGGACGCCGCCCGTCCGGCGTCCGAACCGAGCGCGATCCCGAACGTCCGTTCGGCGGCCGCGTTCGCGTCGACCAGCCGCCCCTCACGATCGGTGACGACGACCGCCCCGCGCATCGTCTCCAGGACGGATTGTCGCGCCAGCGGTCCGGTCGCTGGCGCGTCCTCGAACAGCGCTGCGCCGACCGTCGAGGTCGCGAATCCGAATGCGGCCGTCGCGAGGACAGCCGACAGCGTCGGGGGAATCGTCTCGGCGGCCAGCGTGTCGAGCGTGCTGACGGTGAACAGCAACAGCGTCAGGCAGATCCCGCCCAGTGAGAGTCCGAGTGCCTGGCCGCCCGAGAGCCCGGTGTCGATCCGCCAGGCACGGACGACCAGAAACACGCCGAACAGCCCGACACCGAGCAACAGCGTCTGTAAGGCGGCGATCACGATCCGGACGAACCCGCCGGCCGTCTCCCCGGCCGTCGAACTCCACAGCAGTCCGAGTCCCAGCACGGCGACGTATCCCACTGCGAGCAGGGCACTTCGCCGGGTGGGCGTCGGCCCGCGACTGGTGTAGGCGAAGACGAATCCGGCCCACAGGGGGACGGCGACGAGCCAGCCACCGAGTGCGAGAGCGAGCGCCAGTCGAATCGGCAGAAGCCCCAGTCGGGCGGCAACGGCTCCCGCGGCGACGACCGCGAGGACGAGCCACAGCCCACTCGCGACGAGCGCGCCCGGCCGATCCCGTTCACGCAGTCCGACGACCGCCAGCAGACACACCGTCCCGACGGTCGCGAGATCGATCGCGAGCAGTGTGACACTCATCCAGCGTCACCACCCGGCGACGGCGTCTCGCCGGCGGGCCGCTGGAAGCGAAGCCGAACCGCCGGCGGCGTCGAGTCCGCCTCGACGTCGAGGCCCCACGGCGTGTTCGCTGCGGCACGCTCGGCGATCCGGAGGGCGTGAGACTCGAGAGCGTCCGTTCCCGTGGGGTCGAACGGCGCGATCGAAATCGTGATCGCATCCGCGTCGTCTGCCACCCGTATCGTCGGTTCGTCCGGCCCGGCAGCCAGCGTTTCGAGCGTCGCTCGTGCCAGAGTCGTGTCTGCCACAATCTGGCCTGGCTGGTCGGCCGTCTCGGCTAGCAGGTCCGCCTCTTCGGGAACCGACAGCGAGTCCAGGAGGGCGTCGAGATCGGTCGACGAGCGCCGCCCGGGGCCATCAGCAGCCGGATCGAGCGTCGAGAGCGCGCGTTCGATCTCCCGCACGCTGGCGACCAGCGTGGCCGTCTCTGTCGCCGTCTCGCGCACGCGGTCGCCGCCGTCTTCTGGATCGAGTTCGTCGGCAGCGATCGCCGTGGTCACGTCGGTGACGCTCCGCAGCTGCTCGCTCGTCACCCCCGAGAGGGCACGCGTGAGCACGCCGAGACGCTGGGTCTGGCGTCGCTGCTCGGTCACGTCACGACAGACGAGCAGCCGTCCCAGAACGCGACCCCGACGGTCGGGGATCGTCTCGGTGCTGACCGACACCGTCCGACCGGAGTCGAGTCGCACGTCGCTGGGGGATTCGCCCGTCGTCGAGACCTCCGCGAGGGCTGGCGCGACCGCCGCGAGGCGCTCGCCGATCGCTGTCGACCGGTCGACGTCGAACAGCGACTCTGCACGGGGATTCAGATCACGAAGTCGCCCGTCGTCGCCGACGACGACGACGCCGTCGGTCATCTCCTCGATGACGCGGTCGCGGCCGACGACCGAGACGACGGGCAGCGTCTCGAAGAGCCGATATCGGGACACCAGTCCGGCAAAGAGCGCGCTCGCGACGGCGATCAGAAGCGGCGTCGCCACGGGGCGTCGTACGGTCGTCGCTACGAACGGTAGCAGGAGTATGCAGCCGACTGCCACGACCTGAAGGAGGGTCTGAGACGCCGAGAAGGCCTTGTGCTGGAAGGTCGCGTCGACCACGAGAAAGACGCCGACGAGCGCCAGCGCCTCGGCGAGGACGACCGCAGCGCCGAGCACCAGATTCGGCGTCGCCGTCTCGAACCCGACGACGGATCCCGACACTGTCAGGACGGCGTGCGGGACGAGCAACGGGACGACCACGACCGCGACGGCGACAGCCGCGATCGAGGACGCCCGATCGTCCCGGCCGGTGTACTGGAGCGCGAATACGAACCACGCCACACTCGCGAGCGCGGCTACGTCGACCGCCACGAGCAGCCAGAGACCACCGCTCGTCGCAGAGTTGGCAGCGAGTCCGAACGCCGCTCGGAACGGCGCGAGTTCGACCAGCAGGAGGTGTGCGACCGCGCCAGCGACCAGGACGGCAGCAACGGCCAGCAGCGGTCGTGCCGTCGGCTGTCGGCGAGAGCGGAGAACGGCCGACAGAAACGCCGCACTCGCGACTACCGCTGTGACGCTGCCGAACAGTCCGGCCATCGACGTCGCGGAACTCATCGGCGAACCCTGGAACCGAATCCTGACAGTCTATTCCGTGCCATGCGTCGATATCGACTGGCTATGCGGGACTCGAACCGCGGGCCCCTAAACGGTGGCCCCCACGGGCGGCGTCCAGTGTGGGCAGACACGGCGTCAGAGCAATACCGTCTCTCACGATCGGCCACCGTCACGGACACGCGTCTCGATGCCGTCGCCGTCGAGCGAGATCGAGAACGACGTGCTGACAGCCTCGAACTGTTCTCTGTGGTGGCCGTCGCGACAGAGCGTGATCTCACTGCGGACGAGGCCGACGTCACGGAGATCGTTGAGGCGACGGTAAGCAGTCGTGCGAGAGATGTCGGCCGCCTCGGCGACGGCACGACCACTTCGGGGTTGTTCGGCGACGACTTCGAACACCTGCCGCGTGTACTCGTCGCCGAACAGATCGAGAAACTCGCTGGCAGACAGGTCTGTCGCGTCGTCTCGTTCGACCGCACGCTTCGACGTGGAGGGGTGGGCAGACATACTAGTGTGATCACCCCCTTCCGTACTGGAACGAATGGCTAGCTATCCAGACGATTGGGTGCACGACACTCTAGCTATGCAGACATCGAGGCAGCGGCGAGAGCGGTGGCCCGCGCTGGGGCGCTACGGGAGCTATTATGTAGCGCCAGCACCGACACACGGATACTCGCCGTCCAGTCATGTCTGCTGTCGATCCACACGAGGCTCTTCGCGTGCTCGTCGTCGACGACGAGCGCGAGGTCGCAGACGCCTATGCACTTCGTCTGAGAGGGTTCTGTGACGTCGAGACGGCCTACAGCGGTCAGGAGGCACTGGCGACGATCGACGACGAAGAGATCGACATCGTCCTCCTGGATCGGCACATGCCCGGGCTGTCGGGCGACGAGGTCCTCGCCGAACTCACAGACCGGGAGTACGACGGTCGCGTCGTCATGGTGACTGCGGTCGACCCGGACTTCGACGTGCTCGAACTCCCGTTCGACGACTACCTCTGCAAGCCGGTCGAACGCGAAGATCTGCGTACAGTGATCGACCAGCAGCGCCAGATCCTCGCCTACGAGGTGCTCGGTGCGTACTTCAGCGCCGAGTCGAAACGGGCCGTCGTCGACGCCCAGACCAGCGAGCACCACCGGGAGGATCACGACGGCTATGCGGCGGTCGTCGAGCGAGCGGATCGGCTTCGTGATCGCGCCCGCCGACTCCTCAGAGACGAAACCGTCCTCGACCGCTTCGAAGGGATCGGCCGTGAAGAATCACCGCGCTGATGAGCCGGTCTCTCCGTCTACCTCGACTCTCTCGACACCAAGCGTCTCGTCGACGATGACAGTCGCCGTCCCCTCGTCGGTCGCGATCTCGATGGTCGCGTGAGTCGACTCCTCGGCTTCCCGGCCGGTCACCGTCGGCAAGACTTCCTCCGTGGCCTGCGTCCCGCTGTCGAGCGGGATCCCGAGCTCGAACAGCGCCCGCACGACGCGAGGTTCGAACTGCAGGGCACTCACGATATCGACCGTGGCGTGCCACGAGCAGGTCCCGCAGTCGAGTTCGACCGTGGGCGTCGCCGAGCCGTCCAGCCGGGACGGGGGAATCGTTCGCTCGACAACGCCGGCACAGGCCGGGCACTGGCCCGTTCGCGCCAGCCCGACGTGGTGCATCAGCCGGTCGTACAGCGCCTCGTAGACGTCCTCGGCGTCCTGCGTGAGCAGTCCGTTCTTGGGAAAGCGATAGGTGAGTCCCCAGAACTGCTCGCACGATTCACACTCGATGGTGAGATACTCCTGCTCGTATCCCCACGTCAGGTCGGCCCCACAGGCGGGGCACGGGGTGTCGATATCGACGTCGACCGCGACGGACTCGGTCGGCCGGTTCGCGACGACGGCCTGATACAGCGCGACCGCGCTCGCCGTCGGGACGTAGCCGTCCTCGACTTGTTCGACGTAGACCCCGCGAAGCTTCTCCAGGTGGTAGTTGAACTTCCCGCTGTCTCGCAAGCCGACGCTAGCCATCAGCTCGGAGTACGACCGCGTTCGGTCGGCTCGGACGTCGTCCCTCGAGTCCGGGTCGACGGGGTCGTAGGAATCGAAAAAGGCCCGCAAGATGTCCAGGCGAACCTGGTGGCCGAGCAGCGCGAACGCCGCGTTCGAGACGACCTGCTCGTCGTCAGAGGTACTGGGATCGCCCTCGTCGGCCATATCCATCGTTTCTCGGGCACGACATTGAATCTCCCGACTGGTGTGCTAGAACTTCTTGTGAATTCGAGTTCGCAGAATACCTAACTATCGCTCGGCCGTGTCATCGACTATGACTGAAACCGCCACCGAATCGGACCCTGCCCCCGGATCGGACCCGCCGCCGGCCCACTCGCGGGTGCTGGATCGACTCACGTCGATCAGCCCGTTTTCGCTCGTCCTCCTGGGCCCGCTCGGGTTTCTCGGCGACCTGGTTCCCTCGATTGAGATATTCAAACTGTTCCACCTGTTCTGGCTGTTCGCCTTCTGGCCGTTCGCCGCGATGCTACTGGCCCCCGTTCGGGACGCCCTCAGTGACGAAGAAGTCGACGAGACTGATCCGCGCGACTGGCTCGTGATGGACGACGGCTTGCGACCGACGCTCGCCTTCCTCGGGAGTCTGATCCCGACGTTTCTCAACCCGCTCGTGCTCCGCCAGGACGTGATGCAACTGCTAGGGAGTTTCGTCGCCATCGTCCGCCACCGCGGATCGCTCCCCAGTCCGGAGACGTACGCCCAGTCGGCGTCCTACCGACTGCCCGTCGAAGGAGACTGGGCCGTCGTCAACGGCAGCCCGATCAAGGACTATTCGCACTCCTGGTTCCCCGCGACCCAGCGCTACGCCTACGACTTCGTGATCACCGACGAGGAAGGCCGGACTCGACCTGAAGACGCGGACACGTCCATCGAGAACTACTACTGTTACGACGCGCCCGTGGTCGCGCCCGCGGACGGCACCGTCGTCGCAGTGGGCGACGGCGACCCCGAGTTTCCCCGTGGCGGCGGCTTCTCCCACCCGCTCAAGCGCTCGGTCGTCGGCAACTCCGTGACGATCCGCCACGCCGAGTCGGAGTACAGCACGCTCGTCCACCTCGTCCCCGGCAGTATCGCGGTCGAACCCGGCGACCGCGTCGAGCGGGGCGAACAGATCGGTCGGTGTGGCCACTCGGGCAACTCCGCGGAGCCACACCTGCACTTTCAGATGCAGGACCACCCTGCGTTCGAACTCGCTGCCGGGCTCCCGATCGCCTTCGACGACATCGAGGTCGAGACGCCGGGTACCGACGTCACGAAGACCGCCGACTGGACGGCTCCCGACACCGAAGAGGGTCGACAGTACGTCCACGTCGGCCAGCGCGTCAGCCAGGCCGACCAGCCGGACCAGACCGCCACGGAGACGGAGCCAGACGATACCGTCGACAACCGATCCTGGACGGTCGGCCGGCTGCTCGGTGGGGTTGCCTCAGGGGTAGCCGTGGGCGGCATCCTGACAGTGTTCGCGGGAATCTTCCTCTCGACGCTGTCGACGATCGCAGTCGTCCTCGGAGGTGCGATGGGGCTGGCCGTCGCCTCGCGTCTGTTCGAGTCCGTTACTGCCGGTCGATCGCTCGGTCGTGACGCGGTTCCGTTCCCTGCTGGCCTCGCGATCGCGGCGGGACTCGTCGGTGGGCTCGACGTCGTGGCCGGAGTTCCCGAGGCGAGTACTGTCCCTCTCGGGATCGGGCTGTTTGGACTCGGATTCCTGACGTACATCGTCTCCTGGCGCGTCTGAGCGTGATTGACTGGGGCAGCCTTACCAATAACAGAAATGAACGTATAATTTGAATATTGAATAGAGAGCAGGGAGACCGCAAACCATGACGATTTCTTCCAAGTTACTCCTGGTAAATTCTCTGGTCGACAGATCCGCTGATATATCCTTCGTAGACCACTCAAAAGGGGAGAGAGGGTTGGGAGCCAGAGGAGAAGCGCCGATATGCCGACGACCTCTGACAGTTATGCTGGCTACCACCAGCGGCACTGACTAATCGTTCAGTCAAGTTAATCCTGTTGGTGGTCAGTAGCAATCTATGCAAATTTCACCAGCTGCGATTCGAGGTGGGACACGACAATCTCACGTGTGGAGTTGACGACCTCTGGATCGTCGAGTGGAATCCCTCGCTCCATCGCCCCGTAAGTGAGGGAGTAGACGAATTCTGCTTTCTCTCTCGAATTGACGGATCTGAATTCGCCGTTTTCGATACCGCGCTCGATAACATCGACCAACGTCGAGAGGATCAGTTCGTCGGAACGAGCGAACTGCTCGCGGTACGCGTCGTGGTACGGTGCCTGCGCCCGCAACTCCAGCACCGCTCGCCGGAATCGCATCTGTTCGCCGTCGATGTCTTCAGGAAGCAACCGATCAACGATCGAGAGGAGTTCCTCGTGAGCGGTCTCCGCCTCGATCGACTCGAGATCAGTTTCTAGTTGATCAAGAATGTAGTGGAGAAAGTCTTCGAGTAGCTCTTCTTTATCATCGTAGTGATAGTAGAGGAGCGACTTGCTCTTCTCGAATTCAGCGGCGATCTTCGAGATACTCGTATCGGAATACCCGTGTTGACACAACGCTCGATAGGTCGCCTCCATCATCGCGACTTTCGTGTCGCCTTCCCCGTCTGAATCGCTCATTTCCTGACTGAAGATTCAGCGCCGACGGTCAAAAGCGTTGGCTCTACGCGTAGTGACGGTCTTTCAAGTCGCTGGAACGAGCGAAACACCTATACTGACTGAATAGTTAGTCAGCCACGATGGCAACGTCGATTACTGTCCCCGAGCAGTGGAACATAGAGACCGCAGTCGGCCGATACGCCGACACGGATTTTCAGTTCACGTACGCAACAGAAGCGAGTCAGTCTCTGGACGTGACGTTGCGAGGTGCGGCGTCCGATTCGGGGTCCGTGACGTACACGCTGTCAGTGAGCAGTGGTCGATCCGAAGACCAGATCGTGGTTCAGACGGCCGACGAAGACACCGCAATGGACGCAACGGAATTTCTACTGTGCAGGTTGACTCAGGCGATACAACAGGGGACACTCTCTAAGGTACCAAGTGAAACCGAGCTCGAACCGGTCGTCGACCGTACTGCGCGCCGATTCGATTACTCACTTATTGGCCGGTTCTTCTCCGTCTTTCGACTCCCATCTTGCTGAGGAAAGATTCCCTGAATGAGCGGTCAGGAAATCGCCACCGTTATATAAACTGAACGTTTAGTCAGCTACAGAGGTTAGTAAGTATGCGACTACAAACAGGGACGGAGGTCGGACAGTGGGACTGATAGAAGACGCCTTCGAGCAGGTGACGAAACACAGCAAGATCGCCATCGCCGTGATGCTGGTACTGACGCTGGCAGTCGGTGCCGGGGCGACGCAGGTGTCACAGTCGTCTTCGCTCGATCAGTTCCAGAGCGAGACGACCGAGTCAGAGAAGCTCAGCTACATCGAGGGCAACTTCTCGACCGGACAGGAGAACACGACGACGGTCCAGGTGATCGTCAGAGACGAGAACGTCCTCGACAAGGAGTCGTTGACGGAGATGCTGGAGATGCAGGCGGAGCTCCGTGCGAACGAGTCGGTAAACGGGACACTCGCCGGACAGAACGCCATCGTCGGCATCCCGAACATCGTCGCGACTGCGGGGATCCAGGGTGAGATCGCCCGCGAACTGGAGCCGACTGCGGCCGAGTTCGAGCGATTGAACGCCACCGTCACAAGTGAGCGTTCGGCCATCCAACAGCAGACGGCCAGGCTCGAGCAGCGTGCAGCGACGCTGAACGAGACTGCCGACCGACTCGAACGTGCCTTGCAGACGATACAACAGCAATCTAGCGTGGACGCCCGCACGCAGTTCGAGCAGGTCTCGGCGAACACGAGTGTCGAACTGGACGCCGAGGACTTTGCGACGTTCAATCAGTCGGTCCAGCGGCTCCGGGCCGCGACGAACCAGTCCCAGGTCGAGGCGGCTTTCAGACTCGGGACGCGCGGTGTCCTCCAGAGTGAGTATCAGCAGCTCCAGCGTGATCGAGCAACACTCGAAGACCGTGGCAATGAACTGGAGTCGAAGGCCAACCGTCTCCAGTCGCTCGGTGCGGAGCTCCAGCGGTTGCAATCGCGCCTGGAAAACGCAAGCTCGGCCTCGCTAGCTGCCCAGCGTGAGCAGTTGGACTCGATGAACGAGTCTCAGATCGACGCCACCATCACGCAGGTTCTGAGCCAGAACGGTGGCGGCGGCCAGGCGTTCGCGTTCATGCCGACCGATTACGACCCGGGCAGCACCGACGCCAGCGCCACGATGTGGATCGTCACCCAGACGACCGAGGGTGAGCTGGCGACGGGTGCTGCCAGCGATCGCTTGGTGAATTCTCAGCTCGCCATGGAGACGGTGGTCTCGGCGGCGGCTGAGGAGAACGACGATGCCCTGGTCTTCGGGACTGGCAAGATCTCCGACGAGATCAACCGTTCGATGGCCGACTCACTGGCGATCGTCGGACCGCTCGCGTTGCTGTTCGTCGTCCTCGCGCTCGTGGTCGCCTACCGAGATCTGCTGGATATCTTGCTGGGAATCGTCGGAATCGGTGCGGTCCTCGTCATGACGTTCGGGTTCATGGGCTGGGCCGAGATTCCGTTCAACCAGATGTTCGTCGCCGTGCCCGTCCTGTTGATCGGGCTCAGTATCGACTACGCGATCCACACCTTCATGCGCCACCGCGAGGAGCGACACAACGAGTACACCGCCAGTGACGTCCGCGGTGCCATGCGCGTAGGACTAGCTGGCGTCGGCGTCGCCCTGATCTGGGTGACAGCGACGACCGCCATCGGCTTCCTCTCGAACCTGACGAGCCCAGTCCCACCGATCCAGGACTTCGGGATCGTCAGTGCCGTCGGTATCCTCGCGGCCCTGGCCGTGTTCGGCGTCCTGATTCCGGCACTGAAAGTCGAGATCGACGAGTTCCTCGAAGGTCGAGGGATCGACCGCAAGAAGACCGCCTTCGGGACCGGGGGCGGCCGCTTCAGCTCGTTGCTGAGCGCGGGTTCGACCGCTGCTCGGAAAGCGCCGTACGTCGTCATCCTCGGGGCAGTCTTGATCAGCGCGGTCGGTGCCGTCGGCGGTTCGCAGGTCGATACCAGCTTCAATCAGGAGGACTTCCTCGCCGAAGACCCGCCGGACTGGACGAAGAATCTACCCGAGCCGTTCAAGCCCGGGGACTACTCCGCAAAGGAGAACCTCGAGTACGTCAACGAGAACTTCCTGCGCCAGGACTCCCAGGCACAGGTCCTGATCGAAGGGCCAGTCGCCACTACCGAGGGGATGACCGAGTTACAAGCGGCCCGGGAAGCCGCCGGAAACGATTCGGTCGCACCGAACGTGCAGGTCCTCTCTGACGGCAACCCCGACATCCGGAGCCCGCTGTCGGTCATGGAGTCAGTCGCAGCCGAAAACGAGTCGTTCAACGCCACCTTCCAACAGGCGGATACGAACGGCGACGGCGTACCTGACCAGAACGTCGAAGCGGTCTACGACTCGCTGTTCGCCACCGCTCCTGGTGAGGCAGCCGGCGTGATCCACCGCACTGAGAGTGGTTCCTACGAGGCCGTCCGGATGGTCATCTCCGTCGAGGGTGGCGCCTCTGGCAGTGCGGTGACGGCCCAGATGCGGGACATCGCGGGGACGGTCGACGGTGAGACGTTCACCGCGACAGCCACCGGGCAGACGATTCTGTTCAAGATCATCCAGGACCAGTTGCTCGACACGGTGATCGAGAGTCTGCTCATCACGCTCGTCGCCGTGTTCGCCTTCCTGATGTTTACCTACCGCATCACCGAGGGGAGCGCGTCACTGGGGGCGTTCACGCTCATGCCGGTCGTGTTGAGCGTGACCTGGATCCTGGGGACGATGTTCTTGCTGGGGATTCCGTTCAACATCCTCACGGGGATGATCACGAGTCTCACTGTGGGACTCGGCGTCGCCTACAGTATCCACCTCTCCGAGCGGTACAATCAGGAACTCGAACGGGCCGACACTATGTGGGAGGCCATGGAGACGGCGGTCACCGGGACCGGTGGCGCACTGCTGGGCAGTGCCGCGACGACCGTCGGCGGCTTCGGCGTGCTTGCATTCGCGATCTTGCCGCCGCTCCAGCAGTTCGGCATCATCACCGGCATGACGATCATCTACGCGTTCCTCGCGAGCGTACTCGTTCTGCCGAGTCTGCTCGTCGTCTGGACGCGGTTCTTCGGACCCGATCACGCTAGTGTCGAGGATACCCCAGCCGCGACTGCCGCCGCGGCGGAGGATTGAGATGAGCGAGGAGATCCCGACCGACGCGTTCGAGTATCTCGGGTTGACCACCTACGAGACGCGCGTCTTCGTCGCGTTGCAGCGACTCCAGACCGGGACAGCGAGTGAGATCGCAGCGGTTTCGGATGTCCCTCGCTCGCAAGTCTACGAGACCGCTGCCAGCCTCGCCGAGCAGGGCCTCGTCGAAGAGCAACAGTCCGAGCCACGCCGATACCATTCCGTCGATCTCTCGGAAGCACGCGCCCGGTTTCAGGCACGATACGAGGATGCGGAAGCGAAAGCCTTCGAATTTCTCGAAGCCGTCCGGTCGACTCGCGTCGACGACGCCGAATCCTCGGCTGACGTCTGGACGATTCGCGGGCGTGAGAACGTCGAGCACCGGATCCAGGCACTGATCGACGAGGCAGACGATTCGGTCGTCTACGGCGTCCGAGCGCCCGACCGACTTACCGAGTCCACTGCCGTGGCCCTCGAAGAGAAGGCGACAGAAGGGCCGACTGTCACTGGACTGAGCGCGAATCCGACAGTCGTAGACCAGTTCGACGCACTGACGAACGTCCGCACGTTCCTCGTCGATAGCGACGAGACGACCGAGAGATACAGTGGCCGGGTCCTGATCGTCGATCAAGAAGCCGTGCTGCTCAGCATTCTCGGGTACGACGATGCGGAGTGTTCTACTAGCTCTGAAGCGGCCATCTGGAGCCGCGAATCCGGGTTTGCAACGGTGTTAATACAGTTGCTCGACAGCTGGTTCGACGAGACCGTCTCCCTCTGATATCTTCGCTGTAGCGATGTGGCGGGTCGATCGCACACCGAAAGGCCCGCTTCGTTCGTCTTTCGAACACTGACATTCGATTGCTGAAGAGGGGGCCGTCTGTTTCTGTCCCGGAAACACGGCCTCCGGATACACCTTTCAGGGGACCGACGTTCTACTCACGATGTCGACAGCAGAACTCGACACGATCGAAGGTATCGAACTCACGGACGACCACTACACCGTGGTCCAGTCGCTGATCCGCAACAAGTACCGCGCCGAGGATTCGGCGGGCAACGTCGTCCTGCGCGGCAAGCAGAAGATGCTCAAGATGAAAGAGGAGTTTCCGTTCGTCGACAGCGATGGCGAGGAAGTCTTCACCGTCAAAGCGGGCGGGATCGTCGACGTCGCCGGTGACTACGTCCTCAGCGACGCCCAGACCGGCGAGGAGATCGTCATCCTCGACAACGACTACTCGATCCTCCAGGACACCTGGAAGCTCCGCCACCCCCGGACGGAAGCGAAGATCGCCGAGATCAACTCCCGCGGTGCAGCCACGACCCTCGCGCGAAACCTCATTCCGATCGTCGGCGGTCTGATCCCCCACAAGTACGAGATCACCGATCTCGACGGCGACCACGTCGGGAACATCTCGGGCCAGCTCTCGCTGAAAGACCGCTACGACATCGCCGTCGACGACACCAGCGACGTCCCGAAAGAGCCGATCGTCGCCGCCGCGATGGTCATCGACGCCATCCAGGGGAACTGATCACAGGACGAGGATCTCGAAGAGCACGCCACAGAGGAACAGCGCCACCACGAACGCGAAGCCGGTTCGCTTGACGCGCGTCCCGTAGGGATCGAGACCGTCGTTCGTGAACAGGATGGAGACGAGGCGCGTGGGCCGCGTGAACGGGCTCGGCGGTCTCGGTTCCGGGATTCGTGCCCGGAGGCGTCGATACTCGGTGTACGACCAGATTCCATAGAGGAAGATCGAGGCGATCAACGTAACCATCGCGAGAAACGCCGTCCCGAGCAGGAAGCCGATCGGATCAGTCAGCCCGACCTGCGTCGGCTCCTCGCGAGCGCCCGTCTCCGTGGCGAACAGCAACACTGCGACGCCGATTAGCGAGAGCGGAACGACAATAACGGCCAGCTTGATCAGTCGCTTGCTGGTGTCGTTGACCGTGTCACGGTCGATCCCGAACAGCGTCTGATACCGTCTCGGCTCGCGGTCGTCGACCGGCTGCAGTTCCGTCCCCTGTCCGGGTTTTCGCGCGCCGACCGCGTCGAGCGTGAGCACCAGCACTAGAAGTGCGCCGCCCGCGAGCATCTTGAGCGGGCCCTGCGTCGTCTGGCGTTTCAGGAATCCCTCCCCGGGAGTGGCGGGCTCGACGTACGCCGTCGCCGTGGCGTTTTCCTCGTACGGTTCGAGCGCAGATTCGGCTTCCGATCTCGTATCGAACGTCGCGTCGAGAGTCCCCGGATACAGGTCGTCGCTCGTGTAGGTCGTACCCTGATACGCGTAGGTGAACGTCACCGATGCGCTGTAGTAATGGCTTCGGCGCCCGTCCGTCTCGGAGATAGACATCTCCTCGATCGTCGCCTCGACGGGCTCGGCGTCGTCGATCGCAGACGTTTGCTGTACGTAGTCGTACCCACCATAGGCGGTCACTGCCAGCCCGACCAGCAGCAAGACAGCCCGTACTCGGGATATCTCGACCGGGATCCCGCTGATTTCCCCGTTCATTCTGTCTCACCCTGTTCGTCCGTGTCGGGCCCAAGCAGAGACGACGCGATCGAAGCGTTCACGCGCGCGACGGCGTTCTGGACGTGCAAGGCCACGAGCACGAGCACGAGTCCCACGGGCACGGCAACCGCGCGCTGGATCGGCGTCCCGACGCTGTCGGCGACTCGCCACCCCGCCACCTGAACGTTGAACACGCCCTCGGGAGACAGCGGTAGCACGGCGAGTTCGATCCCCGTACCGAGAACGGACACGAGGAGGACGAACGCGAGGATTCCAAGCCAGAACTTCACCAGTACGAACCCCAGTCCCTGCCACGTCGAGGACGCCCGAAGATACGCCTTCACGGTCGCGACGATCCCCTCGCCCTCCGGTTCGAGGTCGTCCGGATCGTCGATCGTCGTTCCGAGGAGCCTGTTGGCGAGTCCTCGCTCGAAGGCAGCGATGTATCGCAGTCCGACCACAGTCGCCAGCAGGATTCCCAGTCCGACGAGCAGTATCGACAGCCCGAGTCCCAGGGTGAATCCCAGTACCAGAACCGTGTAGTAGAACAGCCCGAGCGGGAACGCAACCACGAGATACAGCAGGTTCCGATACGTCTGTGCGTCCGTGACCACGCCGAAGACATCCACGAGAGTGGAGCGGGTGGTCGCGCCAGCAGCATTCTGTTCCGTCATCTCTCGATGGATGTCTCGTCTCGCCGGACAAAACCACGCTCGCAGTGTTTCCGGCCGAGAAACACTGCTGGACTACTCCGAGTCGTCTACTCCACGGTCACGCTCTTCGCCAGGTTCCGCGGCTTGTCGATCGATCGCCCCAGTTCTGCCGCGGTGTGATAGGAGACCAACTGCAACTGGACGTTCGCCAGCACGGCCGCCATCCGCGGATGGGTTTCGGGCACGCGCAGGACGTGGTCGGCGTACCGTTCCACGTCGCTCTGACCGTCTGTGACGGCGATCACGGGTGCATCGCGGGCCTCGACTTCTTTGACGTTGCCGATGGTCTTGCGCGCTTGCTCGCCGTCGCCAGTCACGACCGCGAACACGGGCGTTTGATCGGTCACCAGCGCCAGCGGACCGTGTTTCAATTCGCCGGCAGCGAAGCCCTCGGCGTGTTTGTACGTGATCTCTTTCATCTTCAGCGCCCCCTCCAGCGCGACGGGGAAGTTGAGTCCCCGGCCGATGAAGAAGTACGCGTCCGACTCCAGATAGGTCTCGGCGACCGCGCGCGCACCGGACTCGTCCAGCACTTCCTGGACCTGCCCGGGCAAGTCCCGTAGCGCGCCGATCAGCTCGCGGGTGTCGTCGCCGCCGGCCATCCCGAGCGCCAGCAGGTTCAACGCGGCCAGCTGGGAGGCGAAGGTCTTGGTCGCGGCCACGCCGATCTCCGGGCCGGCCCGGATGTAGAAGACGTGATCGCACTCGCGAGCGACCGTCGACCCGACGACGTTGGTCACGCCGAGTGTCCGCGCCCCGCGACGGTCGGCTTCCCGCAGCGCCGAGAGCGTATCTGCAGTCTCGCCGCTCTGGGTGACGCCGATCACCAGCGCGTCGCCGATCGGCGGCGGCGAGGAGGCGTACTCACTCGCCAGGAAGGCCTGGGCCGGGATCCCGGCCTGCTGGAACAGCTCTGCGCCGTAGAGCGCCGCGTGATAGGACGTCCCACAGGCGACGAACTGCACGCCGCGTGGATTGAGATCCGCGAGGTCGTCGATATCGACGGTGCCGGCGAGTTCGTCGACGCGCTCGGAGAGACACTGTCGGAGCGAGCGGGGTTGCTCGTGGATCTCCTTGAGCATGTAGTGGTCGTAGCCGCTTTTTCCTGTTTCCTCGGGGTCCCAGTCGACGATGTCGACCGGTTTCTCGACTGGCTCGCCATCCAGCGTCGTGACCGTCCAGCCGCCGGCATCGAGCGCGGCGAACTCACCGTCGTTCATGTAGACCACGCGGTCGGTGTGATCCCGGAAGGCAGGGACGTCACTCGCGAGGTAGTACGCGTCGTCGCTGATTCCGAGCACCAGCGGCGAGTCGTTACGTGCGGCGAAGATCTGTTCGACGCCCGCGATCACGACGGCGACGGCGTAGCTCCCCTCCAGACGACTGAGCGCGGCCCGGACGGCGGCCTCGGGGTCGGCACCGCCGCGGAGTTCGTCCTCGACGAGGTGGGGGACGACCTCGGTGTCGGTGTCGCTGCGGAAGGTGTGGCCTGCCGAGGCGAGTTCGTCACGCAACTCCTGGTAGTTCTCGATGATCCCGTTGTGGACGACGGCGACGTCGCCCGAGCAGTCCTGGTGGGGATGGGCGTTGGCGTCGGTCGGCGGCCCGTGAGTCGACCAGCGAGTGTGGCCGATCCCGACGCTTCCCTGGACGCTGCGACCCTCCAGTGCACCGCGGAGTTCGTCGAGTTCGCCGGCCTTCTTGCAGACGTCGATGGAGTCACTGGCGAGTGCGACCCCCGCCGAGTCGTACCCACGATATTCGAGCTTCGAGAGGCCGTGGACGAGCACGTCCAGCGTGTCCGAACCGCGGCCGACCGCGCCGATGATCCCGCACATCAGCGACGCACCTCCGTTCCCTCCTGGACCTGTCCGGACACCGTGACGCCGGTGTGGAGGTGTGCGCTCGGGCCGACGAGCGAGCCGGGTGCGAAGCTGACGTTGCCATCAGCCTCGACCCGGTCGGCCACCACGGCACCGAGGCGTTCGTCCTCGAAGATTTCGTTGCCGACCCGGACGTCGGCCGGCCCACCTGAAACCACGGTGCTGGGACCGAACCGGACGTGCTGGCCCGTCACTGTCTCCAGCAACGTCGAGCCGGGGTCGACGCGCGTGTCGACGTCCAGGACCGTGTTGATCACGGTCGAGTTCGCGCCGACCGTGACGTTTCGGCCGAGCGCCGTCTGCGGGCCGACGACCGCGCCGGGGCCGACCTCACAGTCCGGGCCGACGACGACGGGCGCTTGTAGCGTGGCGTCCTCGTGGACGATGGCCGTCTCGTCGATCCAGATCCCCTCCTCGAATTCGGGTTCGTCCGTCAGGTCGTGGGCCAGCACCTCGCGAGCCACAGTGAGGAGGTCCCACGGGTAGGTCGCGTCGACCCAGAGGCCGCCCGTCTCGACGCCGCGGACCCGCCTGGTTTCGAGTTCGCGTGACAACGTGTCAGTCAGCGCGAGTTCGCCCTCCTGTCGGGGGGTGTCGTCGATCGCCGCGAAGATGTCGGTGTCGAAGGCGTAGATCCCGGCGTTGATCAGCCGATACTCGTCGGTCGTCGGCTTCTCGATGATGTCCTCGACGAACCCGTCCCGGAGGACGACCGCGCCGTACTGCCGGGCGTCAGGTCCCGCGAGAACGGAGAGGGTTGGCTCGCCGTCGCCCTCGTCGTAGGTGTCACAGACGTCCTCGACGAGACTGCTCTCGATGAGGCAGTCGCCGTTGACCACGAGCATCGGCTCGTCGACGTGCTCGCGGGCCTGCAGGAGGGCGTGACCCGTTCCTAACTGCTTTTCCTGGCGAGCGTAGGTGATCGGGACGTCCCGATAGGTCGGGCCGAAGTGGTTCTGGACGCGGTCGTGCTTGTAGCCGACGACCATCACGATCTCCTCGGTCCCGGCCTCGATCAGCGCGTCGAGGACGTATTCGAGGATCGGCCGGTTCGCCGCGGGCAACATCGGTTTGGGACGGTTGCGCGTCAGCGGGCGCAACCGCATCCCTTCGCCGGCGGCGAGGACGACAGCAGTGTAGACCATGGGAACAGTCACGACCAGTAGGTACCTTAACCTTCTGGGAAAAGACCGCTCTGGAAGATCGTCTACCGGTACCCCGCCTCAGACTGTCGATGGCGCGGCGACGTTGATCCCGTACTTGGTGTCCTCGAAGGATTCTCGGACGATTTCGAGGGGATCAGTCAGCATCGGATGGTTCTCGACGGCGGTCAGTGCGAGGATCATATGTAGGCGCCCCTTCCAAGCGGGGAGATCCTCCATGACGACGATATCCCCGTCCCGTTCTTCGTCGTAGCCGGGGTTCATCGGCCCCCAGTTGACCCGCGTGGTCCGGCCCACGGGGATTCCCGCTTCGAGGGCAGCCTCGGTTCCTTCGTCGACGGCGGGTGCCGTCCCACCCCACCACCCGGTCGCCAAAATAACGATCCCGTCGGCGTCGTACTCACCAGCGGCCGCCTGTTCGAGCAGGTAGGCGTCCGCGCCGGCGCCTGTCGTAACGATCGGGACGGTCATGTCTCCTGCAGCGTCCAGATCGTAGTTCGACAGGTTCGAAGAGTAACTCCCTGGCTCGCGATAGAGCACGAGTTCGTTGTCGGTGAAAACAGCGACCGGCCCTGCCGGACCCGAAGTGAACGAGTTGACTTTCGTCGTGTGACCTTTGGTCACGTCTCTGGCCGCGTGGACGGTCTCGTTGAGAACGACGTACACCCCGCTTGGCTCACCTTCGAGATGGAACTCTCTGCGCGTCAGCATCCGTACCGCAGTCAGGATGTTCGACGGCCCGTCGGCACTCGTCGCGTCGGCCGCACGTTGTGCACCGACGAATGCGACCGGAATATCCAGGTCGAGGACGAGATCGTTGAAGTAGGCGTCCTCTTCGATCGCGTCGGTCCCATGAGTCACGATGACGCCAGCGACGCCGTCGGCCTCGGCTTGCATCGCTGCTCGGGCGACACCGACGTAATCCTCCACGAGTAGACTCGAACTACCTTTCTGTGCGACTTCTTCGTAGGTGACGTCGACGAAGTGATCGAGCGCCGGGACGGCGTCGATAATCGCCTGTGCTCGCTCTGACAGCGAGTATCCGCCGTCTTCGGCCGCGCTCTCGGTACTCGCGATCGTCCCACCAGTACTGATAACCCTGATCTCCGGTCGGTCTCCCTCGTGTGGGAGCGAGATGCTCTCGAGTGGGCTATCGGTCAACTCGCCGCTGCTCGTCCCCCCAAGCAGGCTCGCCCCACCGACGACACCCGTTAGTTTGAGAAATTCTCTCCGGTTCGGCAGAAAACTTCCCGTCTGTCCACTCCGTCGTGAATCGCTTTCTTCGGTCATGTTACGGCCGCAACTCAGAATTGGCAAGATATAAGTTCAACCCTAAAAGTGTGCACATAGGTAGAGTAATGAGAGTATAACTAGAACATATCCCCATTTATCCCCCTTAAAAGTGAACGAACGACTCTCCGAGTGACGACCACACGAGATGGGCGCGAATCAATTGCTCTGTCCAGTCATCGATCGCCGATCGTCTCGCCGGCGGCCTGTCGACCCTGCGGCGTGAGCGCGACCTCGGTGCGTTCGCGCTCGACCTCGATGACGTCGTACTCGACGAGTTCGTCGAAGATCGCCTCGACTTTCTCGACGTCCATCCCGACGAACTCGGGGAGGTCGAACGGCGAGACACCGGAGTGGAGGGCCATGATGACCTGTTTTTCCGTCCCGCTGAGATCGAGGTTCGCACGGTGGCGCTCGACGCCTTCCTCCAGAAGCGCCCCCAAAACTGCGGTGTGGTGGGACTCGCCCGTGACGTGAGTCTCGACGCTGCGTCCCTCCGCGTCGGTGTGTTCGACCTCGTATACCGTCCGATCCTGGCCTTTGATGGTCCGTTCGTCGGTGCCGACGTCGCCGATGTCGTTCCGGTCGATCGTCACCTTCTGGCCGTCGGCCATCGCGAGGTTGATCGCTTCTGCCGAAATCTTGACCTTGGCTTTGGTCCACTCGACGCTCTGGACGACCCCGCCCTCGACGGCCGGATGCTGGACGAACAGAATACCGTTGTTCAGCGAGGCCTTGTACAGCGCCGTCTCGAACTCGTCCTGCTCGGGCACCGAGACCAGATAGACCGTCTCGTCGGCCCGAACGGCAGTGTAGCTGCCCTCGCCAGCGGCGGCCTGGTTGACGTCGAAACGATCGTTGACCTGTTCGAGGGCGTCGATCGCCACCGTGTGCTTCTCGTCGGCGATCATCACGACCCGCTGGGTGGTCAGGACCACCCGACAGGCGTTCCAGCTGGCGTCGCGGATCTCCCGGCCGTCTTTCTGGGCCAGGAGATACTGCCCGCGATCGTCGTAGAGTTTGGTTTCGCCCTCGCTCATGTGTAGCGGTCGACCGCGGCGCGGCCGACCAGTTCGACACGAAATTGGACGCACACCCGATTAGGGCTTTCGGGTACGTGACGGATACCCGAGGTGATGGACTGTCGGACACAGCTGTTTCCAAAGTCGGCAGATAACGCACATGTAACCCGGTTTCGCCCCCATCAGCAGACACTTAGACCCCCTCCCGACGAGGATTACAATAGGTAACCCAGTTTCAAAGGGTTACGTACAACTGGAGACTCCAACAATGGCAGAACTCACGATACTCAACGGACTCGCAGGTGGATTGGTCGCGACGATCGTCATGACGATATTCATGCTGACACTGGGCGACGACTCGCCGCCGCCGACGGCGCTGTTCTGGTCGCAGTATATCGGTGACGAGGGGCCTGAGGCGTACATGATGCAGGGGATGGTCTTGCACATGCTGTACGGCATCGGCGCGGGCGTCGTGTTGGTGCTCGCGCTCCCGGCGATCGGCGTCAGCGTTAGTTCGATGGCGGTCGCGGCCGGCGTCGGGCTCGCCTACGGGTTCGTCCTGTTCGTCGGCGCGGCGGTCTTCTGGATGAAAATCGTCCTCGATATCGACGCGGAACCGCCGATGGTCGCGATGTTCCTCTTGTTTCACCTCGTCTACGGCGGCGTGCTCGGGATGTGGCTCCAGCTCGGGCTACTATAATCGTCGCGGAATTCGTTCAGCAATCGACGAGCGAACAGTCGTAGACGAACGTCTCCTGCAGCGAGTCGATCTCGTCGAGTAGCGTCGAGATCTCCGGTCGATCCCCGGGGGAGTCCCCTTCGTAGGTGAAGACGATCTCGGCCTCGTCGGCCCGCGTATCGAGGACGACGCTCTCGGGGAGCCGCCCGATCAGGTCGTGAAGTTCGCCGAGTTTTCCGTACTGGGTCGGCTGGTCGTACTTCTCGGCGACGTTCTTCTCGGGGTCTGCCAGCAACGGGAACGGCAGGTCGAACTGTTCTTGCCACTGTTGGGCTCGTTCGACCGGCTCGGGCAACACCGGCAACACGACCGCGTTCAGCTCGGCGAACTCCCGCGCGTGCTCGGCCAGGGTCTGCACCTGGTTCTTGCACTTCGGACAGTGATAATCACGGAGCAAGAGCAGCACCGCGAAATCCACCTGCTCGACGACGCGAGCGAGCGACAGCGGGTCCGGCCCGTTCCCCGCGTTCGGTAGTTCGAACTCCGGTGCGATATCCCCGCGCTCGAGTTGTTCACTCGACATACGTCATCGAACGCCCGACCGTCATATCAGAATTCCGTAACGTTATGGTAACTCGGGAAGCAACGGCTCACGGGATTACGTGCTGGTCACCGTCGAAAGACCGTGTCAGTCACTCACCGCGTTTCGAGCGCGAGACGCCGAGGTGACTCTTGCAGTTCTTGCAGAGGAAGAGGTCTCGATTCCCGTAGAGCGTGAACGAGCCATCCTCTTGGGCTTCGATCTCGTGAACCTCGTGGTCGGCTTCGAGTTGGTCCATCGAGTCGACTTCCGCGCCGCACTCCGGGCAGGTCAGTGAATCTCCCATACAGCACCTACGCGCTCATCTCAGATAAGGGTATGTCGGTTGTGTGCAATACACAAGTGAAATCGAGTCGATCACGCGACGACGAACTCGGTCACGAGAACGACGAGACCGACGAGGCCGAAGACGACACCCAGTCCGGTCTCCATGAGTTCGCTCGGAAGGTACTTGCCGACGCGGGTCCCGACGGTCCCGCCGACGACGACGCCGGGGATCGACCACGCCACGACGTACCAGACGGGCGTCGCAGTCAGGGCGTGCACGAGCGCGCCGGCCGTCGCCGCGATGGCGAGGACGAACACGCTCGTCGCGACGGCGACCCGGGGCGGGATCCGACAGCGGACGATCAGCTGGGTCGTCACGATCTCGGGGAGGCCGGCGCTGATCAGTCCCGTCACGAAGCCGCCGATCGTCGAGAGGGTCACGCCGGGCGCTCGCCAGCAGGTGTCGTAGGTGAAGACCTCACCGTCGGCGGCCTCGATCGTCGTCGTCCCCCGGCCGGTGTTCTTTTCGCGGAGATAGTCGCCCTCGCACTCGCCGGGCTCGCAGTTCTCGGGCGACTCGTAGTAGACGAGAAACGCCCCCAGGACGAGGAGTCCGACACCGAAGATCCCTTTCAGGATCGTCGTCGGAACGTAGTGGGCGGCAAGCGCACCGACGACGACCGCCGGGACGGCGCCCAGCAGCAGCCACTTCGCAGTCTGAAAGTCGACGACGCGCTGTTTGACGTACGATCGGAGCCCGTTGCCCATCCCGAACACCTCCGTCAGGAGGCCGGCACCGATCGCCTGCGAGGGCGTGAGCCCGACGACTAGCATGAAAAAGGGGCTGAAGAACAGCGCCCCGGAGACGCCCGATGCCAGTGCGATCCCGGAAAAGACGATCGACGCGGGGAACACCCACCAGTGTTCGAGGAACTGCCCCGTGAACGAGGGTCCGAAGAGTCCGTCGAGCTGTCCGACGATGGCGGCACTCAGCGAGGGGCCGACGCTGTCGCCAGCACCGGAGACGGCACCGGTCACCGGCTCGACGAGCACGACGACCCCGACGAGCCCGAGCAGGAAGCCGATAGCGCTCCGTCTCATTCGAACAGTTCGGCGATAGTCTCCTCGTCGGGCGTCCAGCCGACGAACTTCCCGCCCTCGAAGGGTATCTCGACCGAGGCGACGTAGTTACACAGCCCGACGTAGAAGTCGACGAGCAGGCCGACTGCGACGATTTCGGCGGGCGAGTAGGCCCGTGCGAGCGCGTCGTGGATCTGGTCGGTGACCTCGCCGGTCGCGACCGCCTCGGCGTACTGCAACAGGACGAACTCCGCGTCGGCAAAGCCAGAGAAGTCCCGGCCGCCGATCGCGCGAATCTCGTCGGTCTCGACCCCCTTGCCCCGCGCGATGTCGACGTGCTGGTGCCACTCGTAGCGCGCGCTGCGGGCCCTGGCGACGGTGAGAATGACCAGTTCCTTCGTCCGCGGGGTCAACTGGTCGTACAGCGTCTCGAGATATTCGAGGGTCGCTTCGAGCACTTCGGGGTTGTGCGCCCACACCCGGAAGATGTGCCGATCGCCGAGGTAGTCGTCGGTGAAGAGATAGTGGTACTGTTCGGGAATCTCGTCTTTCGAAAGTAACTCCAGGCGCGTCATACCCGAACATCGGATCGGCAGCCATTAACCGTAGCTCACGGTCCGGTAACCGCCTGCCTCGGGGGTTACCCGACTGTGAGGGGCAGTTAAGCGGGCAGCGGTCCATACGTCGAACGTGACCGCTAATGAGTGATGCCGAACTCGATCTCAGTGCGCCGGAACTGACGCCAGAGGACGTACTCCGTATCGACGACCCGTACTTTACGACCGAGACCGTCGCGATCGTGACCGGCGCGGCTTCGGGAATCGGTCGTGCGACGGCCGTCGCCCTCGCGACGAACGGCCTCACCGTCGTCGGGGCCGATATCGACGAGGACGGCCTGACCGAGACGGGCGACATCGTCGAAGACCACGACGTCGAGGGCTGGTTCGTGGGCGTGCCGACGGACCTGACCGACGACGACGACGTCGAGACGGTCGTCGAGGCCGCGGCGGAGGAAGGCCAGTTGCGGTTCGTCGCGAACATCGCCGGGATGCAACACATCGCCTCGATCCCCGACTTCCCGATGGAGAAATACGATCTGCTGACCGACATCATGCTCCGGTCGCCGTTCAAGATGGCTCAGGCCGCGATGCCACACATCCGTGAGACCGAGGACAGCGAGGCGTCGGACGACGCCTCGGGCAACCGGACGCAGTCCGGTGACGGCGTCGGCGCCATCGCCAACATGTCCTCGGTCCACGGCCACTACGCCACGAAGGACAAGCCGGCCTACATCACCGCCAAGCACGGGCTGACCGGGCTCACCCGGTCGATCGCCGCCGAGGGCGAGGGCACGTTGCGGAGTTTCACCGTCAGCGTGGGGTACGTCCTGACCCCGCTGATGGTCGACCAGATCGAGGACACCGCCGACGAGCGCGGCATCTCGAAACGGGAGGTCATCGAGGACGTGATGCTCGGCCAGGCCCGCACGAAGGAGATGATGACGCCCGTCGAGGTGGCCAACCTCTTCGTCTTCGGGTTCTCCAGCCACGCGAAACACCTCAACGGCGGGGATCTGCTGTTCGACGGGGGATACACGCACACGTATGAGTGACACGCAAGCCGACGGCGCGACTGCGGACATCGACGATCCGACGCGCGTCGCGATCGCCTGTCAGGGCGGGGGCAGTCACACCGCCTTCACCTGCGGCGTGCTCCGGGAGCTACTCGAGTCGTGGGACGACGACTACGAGCTCGTCGGGATCTCCGGCACCTCCGGCGGCGCGTTCAACGCGCTGGCGGTGTGGTACGGGCTGGTCACCGACGGGCCCGAGACGGCCCGTGAGGTCGTCGGCAATCTCTGGGACGACCTCGCCGTCTCCGGCGTGCAGGACCGCTGGCTCAACTCGATGGTGACGAGCCTCTCGCGGATGGAGAGCGCCGGGTTCCCGCTGCCGGTCGTCAGTCCCTACCAGATCCCCGGCCCGGAAGCGGGCAAGCAGCGCATCCGTGAGGTGCTCGAAGCCCACATCGATTTCGAGACGATCCCGGACCTCTGTGGCACCGACGCGCCGGAGCTCGTCGTCGGCACGGTCGACATCAACGCCGGCGTCTTCGAGACGTTCACCAACGAAGACGTGACCGTCGACGCAGTGCTGGCTTCGGCGGCCGTTCCCAACCTCTTCGAGGCCGTCGAGATTCACGGCCATCTGCACTGGGACGGCCTGTTCTCCCAGAACCCGCCGGTGAGCGACCTCATGCACCAGCCGCCCGAGCGCAAGCCCGAGGAGCTGTGGATTATCCAGATCAACCCCCAGGAGTTCGAGGGCGAGCCGACCACCTCCGAGGTCATCGCCGACCGCCGGAACGAACTCTCGGGCAATATCTCGCTCAACCAAGAGTTGGGATTCATCGAGCAGGTCAACGACTGGGTCGAGGACGGGACGTTGCCAGGGGACGAGTTTCAGCGGACGGAGATCCAACGAATCAACATGGGCAAGCGGTTCCACTGCTCGACGAAAGTGGATCGCGACCCTGAGTTTCTGGACGAACTCCGTAATCTCGGGGCTGAGCGTGCGAGGGCGTTTCTCGACGACCGGGACGGAAGCTGAACGTCGAAGTCCGTTCTCCGGGTTACGGAGAATCAAGGAGAAAGCCCCGTGCTTTAGCGCGGGGAAGAATCCGATACCCCACGACACAAACCACCGTTGACAGCACGGCCCGATATTCCAACAAATACTTACCACAGCCTACCTAATTACAATTGTAATGGTCACGGTGACTGTCACCGCGAAGTTCCACAACCCATCCCTCTCACGGCGCAAAGAGTGGCAACACGCCACCCGACTCTACCGTGATACCAAGCAGTTCTGTATCGACGGATGGGAGAACGGCGACTTCGACAAGTCCGTGACCACGGCCAGTATTGACAACGACCTCTACTCGGCTATTCAGAACCAAGCCATCCGAGAGGCCAAATCTGACCACAGCAAGGATGGAGCGGTTCGCTACCGAGAGAGTCAACCGTTCGCCGTCAACAACCAGAACTGGGAACTCGACACGACCAAGAACAGCACGGTCGTCGTTGGTTTCCCATGCGTCTCCCAATGGTGGTACACTCCGATAGAGGTGTACGACGACATTGCCGACCCCGTAGACCGACTGGTTGATGGAGACGCCGACAAGACTCGCCTACAGGTCTACCGTCGCGGAGACGACTGGTACTGTACGTTCAACATCGAGTACGACACCGACACGTCGGGTGAGACACCCATCGGTGTCGATATTGGCGAACGGCATATCCTCGCCGTGACCGCCTACGGCGAAGACGAGTCAATGCTGGTGTCAGGTGGTGAGGCGAAGTACGTTCGGCGCAAATATCGTTCCCTACGCGATTCGCTCTCGGAAGCGGGTGCGCTTCGCGCACGTAACCGTGTGGGTGACAAAGAACAGCGTCGAATCACGGACTTGAACCACAAACTCTCCCGTCGCCTCATCACGTTCGC
>ENA-ORDC01000623-ORDC01000623.1-marine-metagenome-genome-assembly--contig:-NODE-623-length-33341-cov-19.416847_pt1 | contig 33341 bp, 34 predicted proteins | sample MGYA00237783_ERZ508515 | MGnify/ENA primary metagenome ERZ508515 (study PRJEB26186, sample SAMN06268792) | marine metagenome | isolation source: Eden Landing Ponds, San Francisco, CA, USA | place... | reverse complement strand
TCCGCCCATGCGTCGCTGGCCACTCTGAGACATATTTGTGATCCTCACCTGAATCATCGTTAGCGGTTCTATATAAAAGTACTGGATCCATGGCAGCCGGGCCGCCGGACAGAGTGGGCACAAACGCGCCCAACGCTTTATTACGGTTTGCCGCACATACCAGCGTGAATGCTCGAACTGGAGCACGGGTTCCGGGTCGTCGACGTCAACGCACGCCTCGAACCCGACGCCGACCGCCGGCCACGAGAGGGGACCGGCGATCCCGAGCGCCTCGAACGGGAGATGCACCAGGCCGGAATCGTCCGCTCGGTCGTCTACCCGCCCGGACGGGAGGAGAACTATCTCAAGGCCAACAACGCCGTCGCCCGGATGAGCGTCGGCCGGCCGCTCGTCCCGCTAGCCCGGATTACCGGCGCGCTCGATCCCGGCCAGGGCGCTGGCGCGAAGGTGAAAAACCTCGCTGCCTCCCGGAGCGAGCACCACACCTCGCCCGAGGACGTCGAGCAGTACGCCTACGACGACCGCTTCGAGGGGTTCGTCCTCCATCCCACACACGACGGCCTCCCGGACGACGAGGTCCTGTCGGCGCTGGCCGACGTCGAGCTACCCGTGCTCGTCCACGCCGGCCGCCAGTTTCCACCGGCCGCGCTCGCACGAACCATCCTCCCCTACGGGATCCAGACGATCCTGGCGAGTTTCGGTGGCTACCCGCTCCAGCAGGACCTCATGACCGCCGCAATCGACCTCCTGGAGGAGTTCGACACCTGCTATCTCGACACCAGTTACGTTCGGTTTCGCGAGCCACTGGAACGCGCACTCATGGAACACCCCGATCGAATTCTCTTCGGGAGCGGCGCGCCGAGCGCCCACCCTAACGTCGCGATCATGGAGATCCTGACGCTCGACGTGCCCGAAGACGCCATGCGAAAAGTGTTCTCGAACAACGCCGCCCGTGTGCTCGAGGAACTCGCACCGCGGTCGTTCTAGAAATAAACGCCCGTGGTCGGTCTCACCGATCACGGCGTGGACTGACCGGCGTCACGCCAGTCGTAGACGGTGATCGCGCGGTCGGTCCGGTCGGCCGCACCGTTGGGATTGCGTGCTACGCTCCGGTCACTCGTCCGGGCTTTCACTCCGTCTTTGAGACCGACTGCCGTCCCGCTGACGACACTGCGGCCGGTCCCGACCCACTCGGAGGGGTCGGTGTTACGCCGGAGAACGTCGCCAAGCGCACTCACGGCGTCGCTGGCGGCGTGTGCGGCCAGCCGCCCGACGACAGTCGGTCGAACGCCGTAGTTTTTGCTCAGGCGATAGGCCAGCGAGCGATACTTCCAGCCCCAGTCGCGCTCGGGTTCGCCGCCGTCGGAGCCGTAGGCCTGTTCGACGGCCATCTCGCCGTCCCAGGCGACGGTGTAGTCACCGCTGGCGACACGGTGGGCCAGGTCACGAGCGCTCCCGATATCGAGGTACTCGTCGAAGCCATCGAAGGCGTCCAGAACGGCCCGTCGAAAGGCGACGTTGCCGCTGTTGAAGAAGGTCACGTCGCGGCCGGCGATCGTCCGGGACTCGACGGTGTCGGTCGTCGCGCCGGCCCGCAGCGATCGGCGCGTCGGCCCCGTGACGACGTCGGCCTCGGCCAGTCGTTCCCTAACGGCGTCCTCCCAGCCGTCTCTGACAGCCAGTCCGTGATCGAGAAGCGCAACCGCGTCGCCGCTGGCCCGCTCGATCCCGGCGTTGCGGGCGACCGAGACCGTCCGATCGGCGATCTCGACGAGGACATCGACGTCGTCACGATCGCGCACCATCCCGGTCGTCCCGTCGGCAGAGGGACCGTTGACCACGACGACCTCTGCCTCGGGAGCCGCCCGCGACAACGAGTCGAGTGTCCGGGCGAGTTGGTCCCGGCCGTTGAGCGTCGGGACGACGACCGAGAGATCCATACCTACCCGTAACCCTCCCGACCACTAAAAAGATCGCGAAACGGCGGTTTCTCGAAAAATCGTCCACGTAGCGGGTTCGAACGCCAGGTTTTGGCCTATCTCTCGGTCTCCGCGCCGGGGGCGTTGCGCTTGACGCTCTCGATGGCGTCGTGTGCCTTGTTTCGCTCAGTGTAGCCCTCGCCGCTGTCGGCGATCACGTTGCCGTTGCGGTGGCGCAGCCGCCAGCGCCACTCCTCGGACTGGTCCTCGTACACCTCGAACGCCGCGAGGCCGACGTCGAGCGCGTCCGCGTCGGGCGCGAGTCGTTTGACGCGCTCGACCGCTTCTTCGGCGCTGGACTTGGAACTGTAGCCCTCACCGCTGGTGGCGACGATCTCGTTGTTGGCCGCTTTTAGCCGCCAGCGGTGGTCACCACGGTTGTCCTCGTAGACCTCGAAATCGGCGTCGGCGACATCTTCGCGGATCGAGTCGACCGAACGTTTGGCGTCCCGGCGTCGGGTGTACCCCTCGCTGGCCGCCGCGAGGATGTTGCCGTTTTTGTGGACGAACCGCCAGCGCCACTCGCCGGCGCTGTCGCGGTAGATCTCGAACGACGCCGGGTCGAACCGCAGGTAACTCGCCGGGCCGGCGTTGTTTTTGACACTCTCGATCCCCTGAGTGGTCTTCTGCTTGCTCGAATAGCCCTCGCCGCTGTCGGCGATGATGTTCCCGTTGTCGTGGACGAGCCGCCAGCGGTGTTTGCCCCCGCCGTCCTCGTAGACCTCGAAGGCGGCCTTGCTCTCGTCAGCCACGTCGGGGATGATCGGCGTCTCCTCCAGTGCCTCTTCGACTTCCTCGTCAGGCTCGGGGACGATCTCCAGAAGCGTCGCACCGAGGGCGTTGCGCCGGACGCTGGCCATCCCCTTCTTGGCGTTGTGCTTGCGGGTGTAGCCCTCGCCGCTGTCGGCGATCACGTTGCCGTTGCGGTGGCGCAGCCGCCAGCGCCACTGCCCGCCGCGGTCCTCGTACAGTTCGAACTGCGCCTGGCTCGTGTGTAGCGAATCGTTCAACGCCTGGAGTTCGTCGACTTCCGTCTGGAGTGCCGACTGGGCGGCCTCGCCCGCAGCGCTCTCCTCACGCTCCTCTTCGAGTTCACGCGTTGCCGCGTCTAGTTCGCGCTGTGTCTCTTCGAGTTCGTCTTCGAGGGCCGCGGTACGGCCCTCGCTGGCCGTCAACGCTTCCTTGGTCGCGCCACCGACGAGCGAACCGGCGACACCACCGAGCAGGATGATCGCCAGCCCGGCAGCGTACAGGAAGATCACTGGCTGATTACCGGTCAGCGTCGACCACTCCGCAGGGAAGACGAACGTGAACCAGATCACCGCAGCGAAACAGATCGCCTCGCCCAGATAGGCCGCGTAGTTGGCCCACGCTTTCAGCGGGAGTCGGATGATCGGTCCCGCCACGAGCATCGCCAGCCCGACTGCCATGAAGATGATACTGCCCTCTCGAAGCGTGAACTCGTCGGCTCCAAAAGCCGACTCACTCGGCAGAAAGAGGATCACCCCGATCGCGCCGAACAGCAATCCGAGCAGGAACACCCAGTACCCCCGTACCTCGTCGTCCGTGTCTGGCTGGCCGATCCGACTCTCGTAGAACCCGTACAGTGGACCCTGATCTGTCGCCATATCAATAAGTAGATTCTCATTCAGAAGTAATAAAATGAGGTGTCGATTCGGCGAGAGAACCGATGGAGACATCAGACCTGTGTATGCACAGCGTTTTCGACAGTTCGTATAGGAATTATCGACTGCTGTCACGACAATCATTCGAGTAGTGTCCACTACCGTCAGTCCTGGCTGGCAGGTTCACCGCCGGCCGGCTCGCCACCAGTGGCAGAGCCCGACTCTGCTCGATACCAGTCGAACCCCTGGCTAGTCATCGCTTCGGCGTCGACGTCCTCCTTGTAGAGGGCAAAGGCGTCGCCGTCTCGTGTGTAGATGACCGGTGCGATCGCACCCTGCTTGAGCGTATACCCCAGCGGGAGTGTGTACCCGACATCGTTCGGTTCGAGCGAGAACGACGGCGGGATGTCGAACGTACAGCGCTCTCCGACGCCGATCGTGACCTCGACGCCGAGCCGATAGCGGTCGTACTCCGTATCCCGGATCTTGGCTCTCGCCAGCGAGATGGGGTCGTCGCCGTCATTGCGAATGGTGAGTTCGCGCGCGTCGCTCCCCTCGCGGTCAGAGACGGTGACTACGACCAGATCGCTCCGTTCGAGCGTCGTTCGTTTCTTTTCGAGGTGGCCGAAGACTGCGAGCGCGACCACCGGCCACAGGACGAGCGCGACCGCAGCGGCATAGGCCAGATCGATCCCCCACTGCCAGCAGCCGACACCAACCGCCAGCGCGACGACGAATCCAACCACGACGGCGACGGTGCGCGATTCGAGGCGTTCAAGCTGGGCGTAGCCGCTCTTGATCAACACCGTCGCGACGAACGGGTCGGAATCCTCGCGCTGCTTGCGGAAGGTCCGGACCAGCGCGAGCGCGAGGATCGGCCAGCTCGCCAGGAACGCGACCGTGGCGTAGTAGTCGGGAACGGCCGCGTAGTAGGTGTCGTAGGCGACGACGCCCCCGGCAGTCAGTCCCGCGAGAGCCCCGCCGACGACCAGCGCCTGGACCCACTCGCTCTCGGCCTCGTGGCGGACGTACCGTAACGTCAGAAACGCCACGAACGGGAACGAGAGCAGGAATATCGTCACCGGATACGCCAGCGACAGCGGCTCCCAGAGGATCTCGGTCACGAGCACGCTCTCGGTCGCCAACGAGGCCGCGAAGAACGCGACCACGACCATCCGTGCCCAGATCGGCAGCGAGAGCCACTTCGCGGTCGCCTCCTCGCCGTGTTTCTGCGAGAGGACGTAGAGCCCGCCCGCGAGCAACACCGTCGCGAACACTCCCCCGAAGAGCAGGACCGTCGGACCGACAGTCCCGACTAACGGAACCGTCACCGACGGCACGTACCCGTCTGCATCCACGAGCACCAACGCGAACGCCAGCACGCCCGCGACGAATGCCGCCGCGAACAGTATCCGCAGATACTTCGAGAGTGTGAACAGGACCTTCGTTTTGACTTTGTTCTTGAACATCCCTTTCACGGTCTTCTCACCCCACACCTGCGGACGGACGACTGGCTACTGCCAGCCGTACGACTCGACCCCCCGCTAGAGGGCCCAACCCCACGAACCATGATTTTCACCTCGAAACCGACCTTTAAATTCCTATCTATAGTGTATACTATTTAAGATTGATGGAAGTTCGTTCGACCCGTTCGCTGTGGGAAATGCTGTGGGATTAAGAGGGGTGATCGTCTTGTGGACGAACATGGGGTGGCATCGACAGCAGTCGATCGAACAGCACACACAGCGAGGGGGTGGGCCGTGGCTGGCTACGGCATCATCGCGGACGTGAGCGAGGCGCTCGTGGGCCTGCTCAGCGATCGAATTCGTGAGCGCGAGGACGTCGGCACCGTCGACCCGGACTCCGTCGCGCTGATTTCCCCGGACGAAGTCGGCGAGGAGAGCGACGTCCGACTGGGAATATACCTCTACAACGTCACCGAGAACCCGACGATGAAAAACGCCGATCGGACGCGAGCCGAAGGGACGAACTATCGTGATCCGCCGCTGGCGATCGATCTGCAGTATCTGGTGACCGCGTATCCCGGAAGCGAAGACAGCGAGGACAGTGTTCGCAGCGCGACCCAGCACCGACTGCTCGGGCTGGCCATGCAGGTCTTTCACGACAACGCTCGCATCGACGCCGCGGATCTGCCCGGCGAAATTGGGGAGGACGCTCTCCCTCAGATCGCCGTCGAGTCCGAGCCGATCGATGTCCTCACCGGTCTCTGGTCGAGTTTCGACGGGGCGTCGTTCGCCCCATCCGTGACCTACCACGTCGGTCCGGTGTTCATCGACTCGAACCGCGAGGAGTCGATCCCGGACGTCCACGAGCGCGAGACCAGAACGAACCCCAAGCCCGATCCGCGCCGCGACCGCTAGTCTTCGTCCAGCGTGACGGCCTCGGTTGCGGCCTTCCGGAGCGCGTCAGAGCGACCGTAGGAGCCGGGCGCGATCGCCACCGTCCGCAGGCCTTCTCTGCCGGCGATTTCGAGGACGGGCTTGAAGTCCGTGTCCCGCGAAGCGATCGCGAGGACGTCCGCCCGGTCGGTCGTCGCGATCGCGGTCGCGTCGACAGCCAGCTTCACGTCGACGTCGCCGCTGGTCGTGACGACCTCGTAGCCGTGTGCCTCCCCGGCCTGGATCAGTCCGGGCGTCGCGTGCTCGTCGAGATACAGTCGCGTCACGACCAGCCGGCCGTACTCGGTCGCGGTTGCCCGTACGTCGTCCAGATCGACGTCGAACTCCTCGCGGAGGACGTTCGGCCCGTCGACGAACAGCGCCACGCGGGGCTCGCCTCTCGCGGCACCGAACAGTCGGCCGAGCGGGTTCATATCCACTCATCTCGCTTCGCGGATATGGATGTTGCGAGATTCGAATGGCATTTATCGCAGTGGCATAAAATATAGAATTAAGAGCATATTGACGTACAGTGACCCGGACTGGCTACGAGAACAGTATTGGGAGAAGAGACTTACACAGAAAGAGATCGCGGAGAAGTGCGACGTTTCGGTTCGGACGATTCGACGCCATATGAAGCGGCATGGAATCGAGCGTCGTGATCTGGAGGGGGAAGATCACCCACTACACGGCACGAACCGATCGCCAGAGGTCACATCGAAGATCTCCGACTCGCTCGAAGGACGGACGTTCTCCGCCGAAGCGTGCGAGCGGATGTCCGAATCACACGTGGGAAACCCGATCCCAGAAGCGGTCCGGCAGAAGATTTCGGAGTCGCTGACCGGGATCGAGCGATCGGAACAGACGCGTCAGCGAATGAGTGAGTCGACAGCGGGTGCGTCGAATCCGAACTGGAAAGGCGGATATAGTCGCCGATACGGCCCGGGATGGGCGACAGCGAGAACTCGGGTCCAGAACCGAGACGAGGTCTGCCAGCAGTGTGGTCACGATGGACGCGACCGTCGACTGGAAGTTCATCACATCATCCCCGTTCGTGTCTTCCGTGACGATCCCGAGCGGGACTTGCAAGACGCCCACGATCTCGATAATCTCGTGTTACTCTGTCGTCGCTGTCACGGGAAGGTCGAGCACGGTGCTATCGAGGCTTCCTTCGCTGAGTCTGAAACCAGATAGTGTCGCACCCTATCACACCACTCGCCGACTCCGATTGGTGTGATTTATAAGCCCGCAACCCATCGTCCCGATTGCCGGACGCGGACGCTCGGTTAGTGTAGTCCGGCCAATCATACGGGCCTTTCGAGCCTGTGACCGGGGTTCAAATCCCCGACCGAGCATTCTGCGAGGAACAACGTGACGAGCAGAAGCGCAGGGAGCGGGATTTGAACCACGCGAGTCGCAGCGCCCGAACAGCGTGAGGGCGACCGTCTCGCAGTCGGGTTCAAATCCCTGACCGAGTACATTCCTTCCGAAAACGTCGACGTTCGCAGTCCCACTATCCGAGGCTCTCTCTGGCGTCGTCGATGGCGTCGATCTCCTCGCAGGTTCTCCAGGCCTGCTCCGCGAGTTCAGAGACGAGGATGGTCGCTCTGCATTCCCATGTGTTGAGAAAGATAATGGTGTATTATCTTCGATATAACCGTATCCTAAAAGGCATGATAGATCTAGAGAACGAAGTCGCGATCGTGACGGGCGCTGGACACGGGATCGGGGAAGCAGTCGCGAAACTACTGGCCGAAAACGGGGCCAAAGTAGCAGTGACAGACGTGGTCGACGGGCGCGAAGCGGTCGCCGAGAGCATCGAGTCCGCCGGTGGGAGTGCGATCGCACGGGAGATGGACGTGACCGATCCCGAACAGGTCGAGGCAGTTGTCGACGAAGTCGTCGAGGAGTGGGGGGCAGTCGACATTCTGGTCAACAACGCTGGGGTATTCCCCGCTCAGGAACTCGATGAGATGACTCGGGAAGACTGGGACCGTGTCATCGACGTCAACCTCAACGGGGTGTTCAACTGTACCGAGGCGGTGTTACCTGTAATGCAGGAACAGGAATACGGCCGCATCGTCAACATCTCGTCGGCTTCTGGCGGACACATCGGCTGGGCGGGGACACTGGCTCACTACGCGGCAAGTAAGGGCGGCGTCGTCGGTTTCACCCGCAGCGCGGCGATCGCGCTCGGGCCGGACGGGATCACGATGAACGCAGTTATCCCGGGCATGATCGATACGGGAGCCGCCCAGGAGGTCTCCTCCGAGGAGGAGATCGAAGCAGCAGTCGGCATGACTCCGGTCGGTCGTCAGGGGACGCCGCGTGAGCTGGCCGGAGCAGTCGCGTACCTCAGCTCCGATCTGGCGGCGTTCGTCACCGGCACGACACTGGTCGTCGACGGCGGATACACGCTCGTTTGAACGGGTTTCGGGCCACGCCGAAGGCGATCCACCCGGAATACCGTCCTCGATGGCGGTGCTCTCCCACCTTTTTCTCGTTGGGTGGCCTGCGGCCACCACGCCTCGAAAAAGCTGGATCAAAAAGCCGGTCTCTCACGACGCTCGAGACCGGAGAAACGCGGCCTCTGGCCGCGTATACTACCCGAAGATCTGACGCGCGTCGTCGATCGCGTCGATCAGGACGTCGATCTCCTCACGCGTGTTGTAGATGTAGAACGACGCTCGCGCGGTCGCAGCCACGCCGAGTTTGTCGTGCAGCGGCTGGGTACAGTGGTCGCCGGCCCGGATGGCCACGGCGTAGTCGTTGATGATCGACGAGAGGTCGTGTGCGTGAACGGAATCGATGTTGAACGAGACGAGGCCGCCGCGTTTCTCGCCGACGGGCGGGCCGAAGGTCTCGACGTCGTCGAACTCCGCGAAGCGTTCGAGGGCGTACTGGGCCAGCTCGTTCTCGTGGCGGGCGATCGCCTCCATCCCGATGTCGTCCAGATAGTCACAGGCCTCCGCCAGCCCGATCCCCTGGGCGATGTTGGGAGTCCCGGCTTCGAACTTCCACGGCAACTCGTTCCAGCGTGACTCCTCGAAGGTGACCTTCTCGATCATGTCCCCGCCGTAGAGGAACGGCTCCATCTCTTCGAGCAGGTGCCGTTTTCCGTAGAGGACACCGCTGCCGGTGGGGCCACACATCTTGTGACCCGAAAACGCCAGAAAGTCGGCGTCGATCGCCTGGACGTCGACCGGCCGGGTCGGGACCGACTGGGCGCCGTCGACGAAGATGTAGGCGTCGTGGTCGTGCGCGATGTCGGCGAGTTCGGAGACGGGGTTGATCGTTCCGAGGGTGTTCGAGACGTGGACGGCACTGACCATCTGGGTATCGTCGGTGATCAGCTCGCGGGCGTGATCCATGTCGAGCCGGCCCTCGTCGTCGATTCGGATGTACTTGTCCTCCGCGCCGGTCCGCTCGCAGATCTGCTGCCACGTCACCAGGGAGGCGTGATGTTCCATCTCCGTGAGGACGACTTCGTCGCCAGGGCCGAGTTCGCGCAGCCCCCAGGCGTAGGCCACGAGGTTCTCGCTTTCGGTCGTGTTCTTGGTGAAGACGATCTCCTCGCGGCCCTCGGCGCCGATGAAGTCGGCGACGGTGTCGTGGGCCTCCTCGTAGGCGATCGAAGCTTCCTGGCTGAGGTGGTGCAGCCCGCGGTGGACGTTTGCGTTGTAGGTGCGGTAGTACTCGGAGATGGCGTCGATGACCTGGTCGGGCTTCTGAGAGGTGGCTCCGTTGTCGAGATAGACCAGCGGCGTGCCATCGAACTCGCGATCGAGGATGGGGAAGTCCTCGCGGATCCGCTCGACGTCGAGGTGGTCGGATTCACTGACGGTCATTACGTACGTATCGGGCCCCCAGCCTGGTGATTCCTTCGGTTTGCCTAAAATAGTGCGACGGGAACGAACCGGAACGCACCCAGCAGGTCAGACGATAGTGATCTCGTCGACGATCCGCTCGGACCCTTCGACGCCGTCGCCCTCGACGACGATCTCGTAGGTATACGTTCCAGGGGAGACGTCTTCGTCCGTCGAGAGCTTCCCACCCCACTCTTCGGGGCGGAACTCCTCGTGAGGACCCGACCAGTCGAGTTCGATCGGATCGAAATCGGCACTGGGGAACTCGACAGTGACCGATTCGAGCGACTCCGCGCCGAGGTGCTGGCCCGTTTCGCCATCGAAGACGTCGACGTTCATCGCGATATCCATACCGGCTGCGAACCGGCGGATACTCGCACAGCCGCCCCCGTTGCCGCCGCCCGGCGCCGTCGTGGTCGGAGCGTCGGTAACGGTCGTGTTTCCGGACGGCGTTCCCCCGTTCCCGTTCCCGTTTCCGTTCCCGTTTCCGTTCCCGTTCCCACCGTCGTCGTCGGGCCCCGGATCGGTGATGTAGTTACACCCTGCGAGGCCGACGGTTGCCCACGTCGCCGCACCTGAAGCGACGACTCGTCGCCGCGTAAGGTGCGCTCCTGACTCCTCATCAGCGCCGCCGTTCCGATTCGCGTCCGTTCCTTCCTCGTCGTGGCTCATTGTACTCGGCACTATCAGTGCAACCCACTTAAGAACCGCTGCCGTTCCGAGTTTGTGGGATTGCTCAGCTAGCAACTGACCGGAATTCCGATTATCCAAACCTAAACAGCTAAACGTACACTCTAAGCCATATATTTTGCCAGTGTTAGGCTTAATAGACTCTAAAACGTCATAGATAGGCCATTCTCATCCGGCAAAAACACCGAAAGGGGTTAATATGTTGCCCCCAAACGTGTTTAGTACAAGATGACGCCTAGCACTGGACCGGAGACAGACGACGCGACAGACAGTTCAGACTCCAAGCAGTTGACGACGCGACGGAAACTGATGGCGACGGGTGCAGCGACCTGGGCGACGGTCGGCCTCGCAGGGTGCACCGGTAACGACGGCGGTAACGGCAACGGAAACGGAGACACGACGGAGCCGTCCGGCAACGGAAACGGCAACGGCGACACCACGACGGAACCGACACCCACGCCGACCCCGTCCCCACAGCCGGAGAACTACATCGTCTCGACGAACACCTACTGGAACGGTCACCCCGCACCCGAAGGGACCGGCGGCTACGTCGGGACGTGTTCGCCCGAACGACAGTTCCGCCGAGATATGGACGTGACGTTCGTCATCGGCGTCTGGGATCCCGACACCGGGGATCCAGTCACCGACGACGTCGTCGACTCGGCGACGGTCTCGTTCCCTGACCGACCGTTCGACGACGTCGAACTGGAGTTCGTCCCCGCCGAGGAAGAGGGCGACAAGCCCCAGTGGAACGGCACGTTCGACATCCCGGACGACGCCGAGACCGGTTCGGTCGCTTACGAGCTTCAAGTCTCCGACGGCGACGCCAACTTCTACGAAGTCGGAATCGCATCGGCAGGGTTCACGATCATCGATCCCGAGCCGACCGGAGCGACGAACTACGTCGTCACGACCGAGACCTTCTGGAACGGCCATCCCGCGCCGGACGGAACCAACGGCTTCGTCGGTGCGTGTTCGCCCGAACGGCAGTTCCGCGCCAGCGACATGGATGTGACGTTCGTGATCGGGCTCTACAACGGGTCGTCCGGAGAGTTCGTGGGTGCGAGTGCCGTCGACTCCGTGATGGTCACCTTCCCAGACTCCGACCAGTTCGACGCCGTGGAACTCAGCTATCAGGAACCTGCCGAGAACACCGAAGAGCAGTGGAACGGCACGCTGGCGCTGACCGAGATGGACTCCGTCCCCCCGGGCACGTATACCTACGAAGTCGACGTCCAGGGTGCAGACGGCAACGTCACCGACCTCGGTGTCGCGTCGGATAGCTTCACCGTCATCGAAGAGTAGCCCGGTTGGGCCAGTTCTCAGTTTCTCGCATTCGCCGAAGGATAGTAACCCCCTCCCGTTGTACACGCAGCATAGAGCCATCTACGTATGAGCCAAGACAATGAGCAATCTCCCGAGGAAGAGCCGGTCGATGAGGGCAGCAAGCGTCTGGAGTTCGCCGACGCGGTCGAACTCGCGACGACTAAGGAACACCTCTGGTCGCTCATCTCCGATCCGGAGACGCTGACCGAGTGCGTCCCGGGCGCGGAGTCGATCGAGCGCGTCTCCGAACGGAAGTACGAGCTCGATATCACTCGCGGCGTGGCCTCGATGTCGCTGTCGCTGACCGGCGAGGCGGAGTTCGTGGAGATGAACCCGCCGGACTACATCGTCACGACCGGGTACGCGTTCGGTTCCAAGACTGGCAGCGAGTTCGACATCCTCGCGGCCATGGAGATGGAGGAACTCGACGCCGAGACTGTCGAACTGACCTATCGGGCGGAAGTCGAGTACAGCGGCGGCGTCGCGACGATTCCCAAACGCGTCATCAAGCCGATCGTCAAACGCGATGTCGACACCTACTTCGACAATGTCCGGACGCTCGTCGAGAGCGAGACGTCACAGTCCCCGGAAGCGTAACCCTTAGTTCGATCCGACAAAATCCACTCCTATGACAGCCACTGATCCGACCGACCACTTCGACGAAATCTCCCAGTTCGACTCGAAATCGTTGTTCAAACCCAAGGTCGTCTCGCTCGTCGTGACCAACAGCCCGGAGACTGGCCCGAACGTGATGACAGCCTCCTGGTGGATGCTGGCGGGGTACGACCCGCTTCGCTACCAGCTTGCGGTCAGTCACAAGACCCACACCTACGATATCATCGAACGTAATCCCGAGTTCGTCCTGGCCGCGCCTTCGACGGACATGATCGACGCGCTGACGCTCTGTGGGCAGGTCAGCGGTCGCGACCTCGACAAGATCGACCACCTCGGACTGGAGACGATTCCCGGACAGGATGTGGACGTCCCGCTCCTGGCCGACGCCGTCGGCAACATCGAGTGTTCGGTGATGGAGTCGTTCGAGTTCGAGAACTGCACCTACTACTTCGGGAACGTCGAGAACGCCTACGTGACAAAAGACGGGCTGGACGGGCGCATGCTCTCGCTGGACGATGCGGACGTGCTGGCGTACATGGGCAGCGACTGGGGCGAAGACGACACCGACACGAAGTACCGGTACTACGCCGACCTCGGTCCCGAGAACCTCGAACGGTATCCCGGCGACGAGGTCATCGAGTCGCTGCCGGACGACGTGGCCGAGGATCTCTGATCAGATCTCTTCGAGTCCCAGGTCAGATCTGAGGCGCGCTTTGATCTCTTGGAACCGGTCGCTGCTCTCGACGTCGAGCCGACGGTTCCACCGCGGCCGCTCGAAGTCGACGTCGATCCGGTCGATGATCGTCGCCGGCTTCTCCGAGAGGACCAGGATCGTGTCGGCCATGTAGATCGCCTCGTCGATGTCGTGGGTGACGAACACGACCGTCTTCCGGTCGTCGTGCCACAGTTTGAGCAGTTCCGTCTGGAGGCGGTCTTTCGTCTGGGCGTCCAGCGAGCCGAACGGTTCGTCCATCAGCAGGATGTCAGGGTCGACCGCCAGCGCTCGAGCCAGTCCGACCCGCTGTTGCATTCCTCCGGAGAGTTCCTTGGGGTAACAGTCCCCGAACCCCTCCAGCCCGACTCGGTCGAGCCACTCTCGGGCGATCTCGTCTCGTTTTCCTTTCTCGACGTCACCCTGCACCTTCAGCCCCGTGGATACGTTCTCCAGGACGGACTTCCAGGGTAACAACACGAAGTCCTGGAACACCATCGAAACGTCGGGGTGGGGACGCGATCCGTCGCCGGAGACGCCGGTGCCGTCGAGTTCGATCGTCCCTGCCGTCTGGTCGACGGTCCTCGCGATGGTCTTCAGCAGGGTCGTCTTTCCGCACCCGGACGGTCCCAGAACGACGACGAACTCCCCAGGATCGACGTCGAAACTCACGTTCTCGAAGACGACGAGCTCGTCTGCCCCCGACTCGAACGTTTTGGAGAGCCCGTCGACCCTGATCGACTTGCTCATGGTAGTGACCAGCCCCTCGAACACTTAAACGGATTGGGGACACTGCGGGGACCTCCGTTGCTGTCGGACATCGCACTGTTGCGTAGACCTATCCCCCGTGATCTCGATCGGTACGCGCGCGGCCTCCACGGGAAAGACCGCAGTGCTGTCTGGTGAATTGGGACGATCTCGGCATGGCTGTGTGCTATTGCAGAAATGTAATATATAAAAGTTTCTTTTTAGGAGATTAATGTCCTCGACCACAATTCTGCTAAATGGCGTGTTTAGTCTTGTTAAGCGGTAAACACGGCAATTAGTCTATTGAGTCTCCCTTCCCAAATGACCGGAAACGGCACCCATTATAAGTTGCTCCCCGATAAATTTCGGTCCGTGACCCGAAACGAATACGCCAGTTCTGGAGCGGGACGGGCTAGAAGCGGCACTGAACACCGGTCGGCAACGACATCCCGGCGAGGATTTCTCGTCGGCGCTGGCGCGACGACGCTCGCGACGCTCGCTGGTTGTATCGGAAATATCGGTGGCGACGACGGCTCGACGCAGCAAGTGACGTACCGTCACCGGTACAAGCGAACCGGGATCGGGACCGGCCTCAACGACGCCGGTGTCGAACTCGGCACGTGGGAAGAAGAGGGACTCGACGTGTCCTTCGAGACGTCCTCGGGGTCGAAGGCGGCAGCCCAGTCGGTCGCCAGTGGCAACGACATGTTCGGCAACGCCGGTATCAGCACCGTGCTCGGTCTCAACCAGGAAGGTGCCGACCTGGTCGTCATCGGGCAGCTTCTCGACCCGATGGGCGGTGTCGTGACGACGGGCGAGCAGGGGATTACGACGTGGTCGGATCTCGAAGGGAAGACCGTCGGGAAATACCCCTATGGATCGACTGGTCCCGAGGCGAAAGCGGCGATGCAGAAAGAGGGCGTCGACGTCTCGGCGATCACCTTCCAGAACGTCCAGCCAGGTAACGGCGAGCAGCTTCTATTCAATGGAAACATCGATGCGATGATCAAGTTCGTCCCATTGAGCAAGGCGCGGCTGCTCGACGAGGGATACTCTCCGAACGTTCTGATCACGTCACACGTTCTCGATCACCTCGGCATCTCACTGTACACGCGTCGGGAGGTCGTCGAGGAACAACCCGAAACCGTCGAGAGCTTCGTTCGCGGGTGGCTGAAAGCCTACCAGATCTTCGCCAACCAGATCGACGAGGTCTTCGAAATCTACACGCCACTCGCCGTGGAAGGGTTCGACGAGGAGATTCAACGCGAAGCGCTCCCGGAGTATTACGCGGCACAGGTGCCCGACCCGTCGATCGGTACCGAATACGGGAAAGGCTGGACCGACTCCGAAAAGTTGGACCGGACGATCGAGACCTTCAGCGACGCCGGACTGATCGACGGTGGCGTCGACGCCGAAGCGATGTACACCAACGAGTTTATCGACGACAACCGGGAGCTAGCCGTCGAGACGGCAACGGAGATTTACGACCGTCTTGAGGACTTCGAAATCGGGCCAAACTACATCTAACTCCAGTATGCGCCGGCCGACTGTCCCCCGATGGCGGCAGTTGTTCTCCCGGAAGATCCAGCTCCCGGCAGCCGTACTGGTCGTCGTGGTGAGCGCCTGGGAGTACGGTGTGCCGGAGATGGGGATCCAACCGTTTATCCTCCCGACCCCGTCGGCGATCATCGTCGCGTTCGTCGAAAACCACGAGACGATCCTCGCGGAGTTGCAGGTCACGCTCCGGGTGTTCGCCATCGCGTTCGGGCTGACGCTCGTTACGGGATATCTGATGGCGCTCCTGATGTTCGAGTGGAAGGTCCTGGAAGCCACGTTCTTCCCGTACATCATCGTGATCCGGTCGATCCCGATCGTGACGCTGCTGCCGATCTTCATCACCTGGTTCGGGTTCGGCGGCCAGACCGTGATCGTCGTCAGCTACCTCATCAGTTTCTTCCCGATGGTCGTCAACACGCTGTCTGGCTTTCAAGAGACCGATGGGCAACTCGTGGAGATGCTGGAGAGTTTCTCGGCCAGCCGCTGGGAGGTCTACAGAGACGTCTACTTTTACTCGTCGTTGCCGACCGTCTTTGCGGGGATCAAGATCAGCGTTATCCTCGCGTTTACCGGTACGATCGTCGGCGAACTCGTCCTTGCTAACCAGGGGATCGGCGCGCTCATCATCGAGTACAACAGTACCTTCGCCACCCCCGAGATGTTCGCGGCGGTGTTCACGGTCTCGCTCTCCTCGCTGTGCTGTTTCGGCGCCGTGGTCGGCCTCGAACGGCTGTTCGTCGACTGGACCTGACGTTCGCTCCGGCGGCTGGACGGTGGCGCTCGACTCGTCGCTGCTGCACCGGGTTCTGCCGCGTCGTCTCACCGGCTGAGGAACGCCTGCAAGATCCGCTGTTCCTCCTCGTCGGTTATCTCCTCGGCCGCCATACAGACGTGAACGATCTTGCGGACGAGTTCGGGGTCGTCGAACGGTGACGCGCTGGAATCGTCTCCTGATTCGAGCCGTGATTCCAGTCGCTCGACACGATCACGGAGGTCCTGAACGGTCTTCTGGAGGTCCTCTGAAGTGTCGGTGTAGTGGGTCGCTCGCTCGCCGCCGGGGATGGTATCGAGATCGAGTACCGCTTTGACGAACCGGCGGCGGTCATCCCACTCGAATCCCGGGAGGCTGTTGACCCGGTTGCTTACCGTCGCGGCCGTCACGTCCAGAAAGCTCGCGATGTCCCGTTGGGTCGCGTCAGGATGGGCGGCGATCGCCTGGAGCGTCCTGATCTGCCTGTCCGAGATGTCCGCTTGATCCGGGTAGTCCGTTTCGGGACTGGACGGATCGGGTCTCTCGTGCTCTTCGGAGCCGCCGCTGTCGAGCACTTGCTCGACGTGCTCGGTCGAGGCGTCGGGAATCCTCGCGGCCAGTTCCGCGGACGAGGCGTCCGGATCCGCCGCTGCCTCTTCGAGAATTCGCTTGCGGTCGATCCGTGACGCGTCGTTGTCCCCGGAACTCATTACGTCTCGGGTATTGTCCGCTACGTGTTAAAAAGCTTCAGCTTGGACGCCTAGAGGTCCAGCGTCGTCTCGAAGAACAGTTCCTCGACGTCGTATTCCCGATCGATCAGTCCCTGGTCCCTCGCGTAGCCGACGAACGTCCGTAGCTCTTTCCGAGTCTTCGGTCGGAGGCCGTACGCCCAGGCGTCCTCGCCGAGGATCTCGTGCTGTTCCTTGTAGTGGAGGTGGTTCCAGGTCAACGAGGTGTGACTGCTGGGGCTGACGTTTCGCTGGATGCACCTCTCGAGGGCCTCGGCGAAGGCGTCGTAGACGCTGACGGCGACCCACGGATCGTCCTCGAGGATTTCGTCCCGGATGGCGACGGTGTGCATCGGCGGGTGCAGCCCCGTCTTCTCGAAGAAGGCAATCTCCTCGGCCTGCGGGTCTTCGAACATGAACTCTGCGTCGTCGTTGCGACAGACAGCCCTGAACAGCGACCCCGAGGGATCCATCGCCGCGTCCAACTCGCCCGAGAACAGCATATCCTGCATATCTCGGGGTTCGTAGATGGCGTCGCCGCCCTGCTTGCCGGGCACGCGCTGGATGTCGAACTTTTCGGGCAGGTCGACGGGGACGTCGTCTTCCCGACGGCGGAACCACTGCACTTCGGTGAGATCCAGATCGTAGTGTTCCTGGGCGATCCCGCGGACCCAGACGTCGGCGGTCGTCTGCCAGGACTGGGTTCCCACCTGTTTGCCTTCGAGGTCTTTTGGCTCCTCGATGCCGGCGTCGGCGTTCTTGTAGAAGAAGGCCAGCCGGAACTTCCGGTTAGGGAATACCGGGATCGCCGTGTAGGGGAACTCCTCGCCCTCGGCCATCGAGGAGACGTACGAGGCGATACACACTTCGCAGATATCGAACTCGCCATGCCGAAAGAACCGACGGTGTCGCTTGGGTGGGTACTCGCTGATCGGCGTCAGATCGATCCCCTCGGGTTCGACCTCGCCGGTCAAAAGGGGCTGTACCGTGTCCATGTCGCCGACGCTCAGCGAGAGGTCCAGGGCCATACAGACACGCGGGCCAGCACCATATTATCTGTTGTGGGTCTTCCTACTGCGTGACTCAGTCGCGGTCCTCGGCGACCGACTCGATCGCGTCGAGGATCGTCTCGTAGCCGGTACACCGACAGGCGTTGCCGGCGACCGCCGACCGGATCGCCTCGCGGTCGGCGTCGGGATCGTCTTCGAGATACGCCAGCGCCGTCAGCACGAAGCCGGGTGTGCAGTAGCCACACTGCAGCGCGAACGCCTCGTCGAAGGCCGCCTGAACCGACTCACCGAGCGACCCCTCCTCGATCCCCTCGACGGTCGTAATCGTCGCGCCGTCGGCCTTCCCTGCGGGGACGAGACAGGACTTGACGGCCTCGCCGTCGAGCAGCACCGTGCAGACGCCACAGCGGCCGCTGTCACACCCGGACTTGACGCACGTCTTCTCGCAGGGGCCCCGAAGTACGTCCCGAAGCGGGGCGTCCGGGGCCATCTCGACCGTCCGCTGCTCGCCGTCGAGTTCGAACTGGATGTTCATCGCTCACCTCCTGTCCGTTCGAGGGCCGACCCGATCGCCCGCTCGACCAGTGCCGGTGCCAGCGACCGCTTGTACGCGGCCGAACCCGAGAGGTCGTCGAGTGGATCGATGTCCTCGACGACCGCCTCGCTGGCTGCCTCGATCGTGTCTTCGGACACCGGCTGGCCCACCAGCGCGTCCTCGACGGCCGGCGAGCGGACGGCCGTGTCGGCGACTGCGGTCAGGCCAACGCGGACGTCCTCGAAGCGGCCCGCTTCGGTCGTGACTGCGGCCGCGACGCCGACGGTCGCCCAGCCGTCCTCGACCCGAGAGTGTTTCTCGTAGGCCGTGCCCATCCGGGGATCGACGTCGAAGCGGACTCTCTCGATCAGTTCGTCGGGGTCGCGGTCGGTCCGCATGTGGCCCACGAGGTACTGCTCGATCGGGACCGTTCGCGTCCCTTCGGTGCTCCCGAGTTCGACCGCGGCGTCGAGACAGCACAGCGTCGGCAGCAGATCGAAGGCCGGATCGGCGTGCCCGAGCGCGCCGCCGACAGTCCCCATGGTCCGGACCTGGCGGTCGCCGACCACCGTCGAAGCCTCTCCCAGCATCGCGAGTTGTCCACCCAGATCGTGCTCGGACAACTCGCGATACGTGGTCGTCGCGCCGATCGTCGCCGTCCCGTCGGCCACGTCGATCCCCGAGAGAGCCGACACCCCGCTGACGTCGACCAGCGCGTCGGCATCGACGAATCCCTGTCGGACCAGCAGCATCAGAGTCTGGCCACCCGCGACGACTTTGACGAACTCCTCGGTAGCGAGGTGCTGGCGAGCGCCTTCGACTGTCTTCGGTGTGTAGTAGACCGTCTCGCTCATTCCTCAGCCTCCCGGAGTGCGAAGAAGACGTCTTCGTCGCGGACGGGCGCAGTCGTGAACCGAGTGCCGACGGCGTCCCGGATCGCGTTGGTGATCGCCGGCGCGACCGGCGTGATCGCGGGCGTCCCGACTCCTTTCGCGCCGTAGGGACCGGACTCCTCGTTGGATTCGATTATCTCGACGACAAGGTCGTCCGGCAGTTCGTGTGGCGAACTCACGGGGTAGTCCGCGAGGTTGGGGTTCTCCGGGATCCCGCGGTCGAGTTCTAGCTCGGCAAGGGTGGCGAACTCGACGCCGTGCTGGACCGCGCCGTGGAGCTGTCCTTCGACCATCGCGGGGTTGATCGCGTAGCCGACGTCCTGGGCAGCCACGTACGTCCGCAGATCCACGCCACCAGTCTCGGGATCGACGGCGACACTCGCGAAGTGGACTCCGTAGGAGGGCGGGGCGTAGTTGGTCTCGGCACGAGCAGTCGCCGAGACCGGTTCGGTGAGCACCGTCGAGAGGTCGGCGGTGTCTCCGTCTCCGTGGAGTTGCCCGCCCTCGATCGAGATTCGGTCGACCGGGACTGCGAATCGATCGCTCGCCCGCTGGCGGATAGCGTCGGTCAACTCCTCGGCGGCCTCGGCGACCGCGCGGCCGATGAGATACGTCGACCGATTGGCGACCGAGCCGTACTTGTCCTCGATGTCGTCGTCGTGGGTCTTGGATCGGACGGTGATCCGGTCGATCGAGAGACCGGTCTCCTCGGCGACGATCTGGGTGAGCGCGGTCTCGCTCCCCTGTCCCAAATCGATCGCGCCGACGATTGCAGTCACCGTCCCGTCGGGGTTCGCGACGAGTTCCGTCTCCGTGTAGTCGGTGTTGTGCTCCGAGGCGGGTGTCGACACTTGCGTGCCGGCGGCCATCCCCCACCCGTGGAGGTGACCGTCCTCGTCCGCGTCGCGGCGCCGTTCGAAGGACGCCTTCCCGCGGTCGAGACACTCGCGGAGTCCGCAACTCGTGATCGGCTGTCCGGAGTAGGGTCGTTCGTCTCCCGTCTCGACCCAGTTTCGTTCCCGGACTGCGATCGGGTCGAGCCCGGCCTGTCGGGCCAGTTCGTCGACGTGTGACTCCAGCGCCCACGTGATCTGGGTCACGCCGATCCCGCGGTACTCTCCCGAGGGCGTGTTGTTGGTGAACACGGAGACGCCCTCGAAGCGGTAGTTCTCCAGTCGGTAGAGGTCCAGGGGTCTGTGTCGGCAGCTATTCAGGACGATGTGGCCGACCGAGTTAGGGTATGCGCCGGTGTCGGTGACGACGTCCACGTCCAGTGCGGTCAGCCGCCCGCCGTCAGTGATCCCCGCACGGAGCGTGAGTGTCGTCGGGTGACGCGAGTCCCCCGCCGTGAACTCCGCCTCGCGGTCGAAGGCGAGCCTGACCGGGCGTCCGGTCTCGCGGGCGAGCGTCGCGGCGACCGGCTCTAGGGTCAGCGTCTCCAGGGAGTGCCCGCCGAAACTCGACCCGGCTACCGGCGGCGTCAGGATCTCGACCTCGAAACGGTCATCGAACAACCGTTCGAGGACGTGCTCGGTGTGGGTCCGGTTGCCGATCGTCTCGACCAGTTCGAGCCGGTCGCCGTCCCACTCGGCGAGACAGCAGTGTCGGTCGAGGTTGCAGTGGTTCACCCGCGGCGTCCGATAGGTCTCCTCGAGGATGTGATCGGCGGCCGCGAAGCCGGCCTCGAGGTCGCCGACCGACAGCCGGTGATAGTCGTCGACGTTCTGCTCGTACTCGGGGTTCTCGACGTTCCGTGGGTGTCGCACCGGCTGGCCGTAGTCGGGCACGCCGTCGAGCGTCCGGGATTCCTCGTGAAGCACGGGCGCCCCGTCGCGGACGCTCTCGGCGGGATCGTGGACCGACTCCAGCGGCTCCAGTTCGTACTCGATCGCGTCCAGGGCGGCCCGGACGCCAGCGCGCGACTCGGCCGCCACGGCTGCGATGGCGTCGCCGTAGTGGCGGACCCGGTCGTCGAACCCGCCCAGGAACTCTGTTCGCGTGACGACGCAGGCGACGCCGTCGATCGACTCGGCCGCGTCTGTCCGAACGCTCGCGATCTCGGCGTGCGGCTGCTGCGAGCGGAGGACGCCAGCGTGGAGCATCTCGGGCCGTTCGAGATCCGTCGGGAACTGGGCCCGCCCGGTCAGTTTCTCCCAGCTGTCCCGCCGGCGGGTGTCCCGGCCGACAGCTCGGCGGGGCTCGCGGTCGGCGCCCCCTCGGGCAGACGCTCGCCCGCGCGCTCCGTCGGGAGACCGCTGCTCGTTTGCTCGGGGGGGTGACTCCTGCTCGCTCATCCCTCCTCACCGGCGTATTCCGCCAGGTTGTCGAAGTACGTCTCGACGTTGGCGTTGATCTGTCGACGGAGGAGCCGCGAGCCGAGCGTCGCCAGTTTGCCAGCGAACCGAATGTCGACGTGGTAGTCCATCCGCGTCTGGTCGCCCTCCTCGGCCAGGGTCACCTCGACGTCAGCGTCCATCCTGGCGTTCGTCCGTGAGTCGGTCCCGACCGCCGAAAAGGTCAGGCGCTCGGGCCGCTCCAGGGTCTCGATCCTCACGTCGCCTTCCATCGTGACGGTGATCCCGGCGACCGACTGGTGGATCACGCCCTCGTAGTGACGCTCGGAGACGCGTTCGATCTCCGTTGCGCCCATGACACAGGCCGTCAGCGCTTCGGGGTCGGTGACCGGCTCCCAGACGGCCTCCCGTGGTGCGGGGATGGTCGCCGTCCCGTCGTATTCCATACTGGTCGGTCGGGCGCGCCGATACTAAATCCCCTCGCACGATCCCCGTTGCCGGGAGCCGACGCAACGCTGAAACGAGTCCGTGGCCAAAGCCGGTGTATGTCCGCGCCGGCCGACCGCTGGCCCGCCGCCGATCCCACGCTCTATCGACGACTCCGCGAGCAGGACGACCCGGGCGTGCTCGCGACCGTCGTCTCCGTGGAGGGAGCGGCCTACCGCCGACCCGGCGCAAAGATGCTCGTCGATCCCGATGGAGACGCCATCGGCGCGGTCACCGCAGGATGTCTCCGCGATCGGATCGTCGAGGCGGCGCTGGCCGTCCACAAGACGGAGACACCGCGAGTCGTGGCCTTTGATCTCGCCGACGACGACACCTGGGACCTCGCGAGCGGCTGTGACGGCCGGATCGAGGTCCTGCTCGAGCCGGTCGGCGAGGTACTTCGCGACGCGCTCGCGGCGGTCGCCGATAGACGAGCTGTGACGATCGTGACAGCGGTCGCGTCGAGTGATCCTGCAATCGGAGTCGGTGACCGCACGGTCGTCGATCCCGGTGCGAACAGTCGCGACGGACGGGGCCAGACGCTGCCAGCTGACGTCAGTGAGGCCCCTCAGGTACAGTCCGTCGAGACGACGGCGACGCGAACGGTCGAGACGGCCGACGGCGAGGTGACAGTGCTGGTCGACCCGATCGAGCCACCCCCCCGATTGTTGCTGTTCGGGAGCCGGCCCGACCTCCGCCCCGTCGCCTGGCTCGGCCGGGCGGTCGGCTTCGACGTCGTCGTAGCCTCGCCGCGGGGCGGGGCGGCGACCGACGAGACCGCCCCTGCGGCTCACGAGGTGCTCGCGAGCCACCCGACGGACCTGCCTGCGCATACCGACCGGTGGACCTATCCCGTCGTGCTCTCTCACAACGCGATCGACGATCAGATCGCCGTCGAAGCGCTGTTGACCGACTCGCCGGTCCCGTACGTCGGGCTGCTCGGCTCGCGGGACCGGTCGCGCCGGCTGCTCGAAGCGATCGAAGACGACGGCGTCGAACTCACCGACGACCAACTGGATCGGCTCTCGACGCCGGTCGGGCTCGATCTCGGGGGCGACGGACCGACGGCGGTCGCACTCAGTGTCGTCAGCGAGGTCCACGCGGTCCACCACGGGGCTCCGGGTGGTCGACTGCGCGACCAGTCTGGGCCGATCCACGACCGACCACAGTGACCGACCGGCCCTACCAATCCTCGGGCCGGTCGACGTCCTGGAGTACGCCCGGATCTCCCGTCTCGACCAGCGCAGCGTCGGGGGCCGACAGGAGGATCTCCCGGCCGCCCCGGTCGCCGTCCAGTTCGGCCAGCGCGTCGAAGTGCTGTTCGTCGAAGACGACGGGATTACCGCGCTCCCCGTCACAGGCGGCCGCCAGCGCGCTCCCGGCTCCCGCCCGGTAGGCCTCGAGCAGGCCGGCGATCGAGTCGGGCGAGACGTGTGGCATGTCGCCGAGCGCGATCAGGACGGCATCCGCACCCCGTTCGCGGGCGGCCGCGACGCCCGTCGCGACCGAGGCTCCCTGTCCCTGGCGGTAGCGGCCGTTCTCGACGACCGAGACGGGGAGAGATGAGAGGTCGTTCCGAACCCGGTCGGCGTCGTGGCCGAGGACGACCGTCACCCCGTCGAGCGGGCTGGCACAGAGCGCGCGAACGGCGTGTCGGACGATCGACTCGCCGTCCAGCGACGCCAGCAGTTTGTTCCGGTCACCGTAACGCTCGCTGGTCCCGGCGGCGAGGACGACCCCGTGGACGGACGCGTCAGCCGTGGGCCGGTCGTCCCCGAAGTCTTCGGGGCGGAGTACCGGTGGTGATGCCATGCTATCGCCCGTTCGGACCGCGTGAAAATCAGTGTTGCCGCGACGGTCTCGGGTCGCTACTCCTCGGTCACTTCGAAGACGAAGTGGCTGGCCGGCAGCGGCCGGACGGGGTGGTTGTCCAGATACGAGAGGTGCGGGAAGATCTCGAAGTTCGGCTCGTCCTCCTGCATCTCGTAGATCGTCGGGTAGATGTCGATGAAGTGGTAGCCGGGTTCGCCGGCGGCCGGGATGTCCATCTTGATGACGCCACCTTTGTCGTCGCCGCTGGTCCCGCAGGCATAGCCCAGCGGCTTGTTGTCGTAGACGAGGAACGGGCCGTTCTCGTACATCGTCCAGCCGACACCGGACAACTCGATCTCGATCGTCGTTCCGACCGGCCCTTCCCTGGGTGTGAACTTCTCGATGCGGGGCTGGACGACGAAGCCAGTCACGGCGATCTCCCGGCCGTCTACTTCGGCCGTGATCGGGCGCGTCGCTCCTTCTTCCGGCGGGATCTCGATCTCGACCTGGAAGCGACCGTCGGCGTCGGTCTGGACGGTGGGAAGGACATCCCGATGTTGCTCGGGCGTGATCGGGATCCCCTTCACGCGGTGGCCTTCGTGGCGATACCAGATCAGGTCGACTTCTTTGTTCGGCGGGAAGTCTTCACCGGTGATGAACGCCTGCGTCCCGGCCTGACCGGAGGTTGGCGTGATCTCCAGGGTCGCGTCGCTCTGGGCGTCGAGGTCGGGGTAGTGGAGTTCGATCGGGTTCTCCTCGAACTGCTCGTCCATCCAGGCACCGCCCAGTTCCTGCTCGGGTTCAGTCACCTCGACGGTCCACCGAGAGGGGCGGTCCCCACACACTTTCCCGTAGGGCGACTGGGTGTTGTTCTGGAGGTAGGGGATGCCGCGGTAGTTGCGCCAGACCTCGATCACGTGCTTGCCGGGCGGGCCGACCGCCCGGATCTCGGCAGTCGCTGTCCCGCGGTTCATCACGCCGGTCATGAACCCGAAGGTGGAGTTGTCCCAGGAGACCTGGTAGTTGTTGGTGACGACGTTCGGGCCGAGGCCGTAGCCCTTGAACGTGAACGTCCCGCCGAGCGGGGCCGACTCCGTTTCCAGTTCGAACCAGGGATTGATCTCCAACTCGGCCTTGTCGATCGTCTCGCCGTCGTGCTGGATCTCGATCTTGTGCGCGCCGCCGTAGTCCTCGGGGATGGTCCACTCCTGGTCGAAACGTCCGTCCGCGTCGCTCGTGACGGTCATGAGGTGGTCGGTCCGGGGCCGATACTGCGGGCCGACGATCTCGTTGGCCTTGAGCACGCCCCAGTCACCCTCCGTGGAGTGCCAGAGCACCTCGAAGGCCTCTTCGGCCGGGAAGTTTCGTCCTTTGAGCGTGATCGTGTCGCCGACGTACCCTTCCTGATCGCTCAGTACCAGCGTTCCGGAGGTACCGCTACCAGTTCGGTGCTTCTCGAGCGTTTCCTCTAACTCCGAGGATAGTGAGGGGTCTTCGTCCATGAAATCGGGTTACAGGCGTACGCAGATATACTTACTGTCGGCTATCTATCTCTGGGAATCTACGACTGATACTGGTGGCTGTAACATCTCGAACTGACTCACCACCACGGCGTTCGAACACGGTCACGAACGTACAACCACCACTATGCGGATACAGAGATCGGGGTCTAGATCCCCCGTTGGGACCCCGACAGATCGGAAGCCACTCGGACGGTGAAGCCGCCAGCGTCAGCCCAACAACAACCTGAGTTGCGGATACTTTTCGACGATTTCCAACTCTTCGAGATACGCGTCAAGTCCGAGGATACGTCCGGCCCCGAACGCGCCGACCGCGAACAGCAGCAGGACGTACACGAGGTGGAAGTCGATGACGAACGCGTCCGTGAGCGGGAACGACGCGAGCCAGTAGAAGGTCATCATGAGCGCGCCACCGAATGCACCCAATCGGACGAATATCCCGAGGAGGAGCGCGATCCCGACCAGCGTCAATCCGACCTGGTTCAGCGGCGTCAGCAGCCAGTACCAGTCGTTGGCCATGATGCTCCAGACGTCGTAGCCGAGGAAGTCTCGGAGGGGGTTCTCCGGACTGATCGCGTAGTTCAGGTAGCCTCTGACGCTCCACTCGGGATCGATGACTTTCGACAGTCCGGCGTAGAGGAACACCCAGCCCATGATCAGCCGGAGGCTGAGCAGCGAGTAACCGATCCACCTCTCGGAGTATGCGAATTCGACGCCACGGCCGAAGATCTCTGATTCGAGTTTTCTGGAACTCATGTCTGCGCTCTCACAGCCACATATATACTGGCGGTTTCCATAAACCCCTGACCTGTTCCCAGGGTTCGGGAAGGGTGTGACGATCATTTCGCCCGGTCGACCCACAACCGGTTTGTATCGGCCCGACCGACCACCCGATATGTCCGACGACCTCGCGTGGGACCTGCTCGACAGCCAGACGGCCTACACCTGCCCCGGCTTCGACATCATCAACGAGACAGTCCAGTTGCCGGACGGTACCGAGACGGATTTCGACTACCTCACCGAGAGCGAGAGCGTCGTCATCCTCCCGTTCACCACGGATGGCGAGGTGGTCGTCATCGAGGAGTGGCGCGAACCGGTCAAGCGGGTCAATTTCGGCCTTCCAGCGGGCGGGCTCGAAAGCGAGGACGGCGACACCGCTGCCGCCGTCGAACGTGAATTGATCGAGGAGACCGGCTACGAAGCGGGCGCTATCGAGCATCTCACGACCGTCGAACCGGCCAACGGCTTGAGCGATATGGTCTTTCACTACTTCGTCGCCGAGGACTGCACGGCGACAGCGGAGCAGAATCTCGACCACAACGAGTCGATTGGCGTGACGACCGCCGACTTCGAGGACCTCGTGGCCGCGGTCCGGGAGGACGACCTCAGGGACGGGCGGAGTGCCCTGGCGATTCTGTACTACCACGCCTTCGAGCGATAAGACCCAATCAACTCGCCGACTCTCACCGAACGTCGGCGCTGGCGGACTCGCCGACTCTCACCGAACGTCGGCGCTGGCGGACTCGCCGACTCTCACCGAACGTCGGCGCTGGACGCGCGATTGATCATGGAGACGGCAATACCGCCCAGCAGGAGGGCAAGCGCGACCAGCACGCCGATCGCGGGGACGAGCGTGTTCCAGATTCCACCGAAGGCGGTAATATCCCAGACCTCCATGACGTCGGCGTCGAGCATGATCGCCCGGGCGGCGTCGACACCGTAGGTGATCGGGTTGAACTTCGCGACCGTCTGAATCCAGCCCGGCAGCGTCGAGATGGGGAGGAAGGCACTGGAGACGAACAAGAGCGGGAACTGCAGGAGGTTCGCGCCGATGATCGTCGACTCCTGGTCTTTCGTCAGCAGTGCGAGCGTGTTCGAGAAGGCGACGAACCACAGCGAGAAGAGGATGCCCACGAGCATGATCCCGACGACACCGACGATCCCGGTGGCGATCTCCGCACCGAGCAGCACGCCCAGTCCGAGGATGATCGCGATCTGGAGGACGATCCGGACCATCTCGGCTGCAGTCTTGCCGACGAAGACGGCAGCGCGATTCATCGGACTCACCAGCACCTTCTCGAACATCCCGCTCTCGATGTCGTTGACCAGCCCGATCCCGGAGGTCGCGCCCGTCGCCAGCGACACCTGAATGACGATCGCCGGCAGGAGATAGGTCTCGTAGTTGGGGATCCCCGGCGGTAGCGACTGGCCGGCGACGTTGCCGAACACCTGCGTGAACAGGACGAGGAAGATCACCGGCTGGACGAGCGACCCCACGAGGACGAAGCGGTTGCGCACGGCCTTGATGTTCCAGCGGACGAAGTTCACCCAGACGTCCCCGAAGAAGGTGTTTCCTCCCGACCGGGCGCTCTGCTCGGCCGTGTCGGTGCTCACTGTGACTCACCTCCGTCTGCCGCGGGCGGGCTGGCTGGCTCGGGTTCGGCCACCTCGTCGTCGAGATGCTCGCCGGTGATAGCCAGGAAGACGTCGTCCAGCGTCGGCGCACGGACGTCGAAGCCCGTCACCGTCAGCCCCTCGTCGCGCAGGGCCACCAGCAGGTCGGTCCCGTGCTGGCGTGCGGTCGGGGTCGTCACCGAGATCCCGTCGTCGGTCTCCTCGACGCTCGGCGTTCCGGGAAAGATCCCGGCGCTCTGGGCGACGGTCACGGCACGCTGGCGTGCTTCCGGACCATCTTCGAGCCGAACGTTCAAGATTTCGCCGCCGACCTCCTGTTTGAGATCGGCGGGCGAGCCCTCCGCGACGATCTCGCCGTCGAGGATGACCCCCAGCCGCTCGCACAGCTGGTCGGCCTCTTCGAGGTACTGCGTGGTGAGAAAGATCGTCGTCCCGCGGTCGTTGATTCGTCGGAAATAGTCCCACAACCGGTTTCGGGCTTTGGGGTCGAGGCCGGTCGTCGGCTCGTCCAGGAAGACGAGTGGTGGTCGATGGACCAGCGCCGTCGCGGCGTCCAGGCGCTTTTTCATCCCGCCGGAGAACTCCTTGGCTTCCTTGGTCGCGACGTCTGCCAGATCGACCAGCTCCAGCAGTTCCTCGATCCGCTCGGCGCGCTCGCCCTTTCGGACGCCGTAGGATTCACAGGCAAAGCGGAGGTTCTCCCGGGCCGTGAGTTCGGGATCGACGCTGGTCTCCTGAGCCATGTAACCGATCGACTCTCTGACCTTCCGCGGCTGTTCGAGCGCGTCGTAGCCGTTGACTCGAATCCTTCCCGAGGTCGGCTTGAGCAGCGTCGCCAGCGTCTTGATCGTCGTCGTCTTGCCCGCCCCGTTCGGGCCGAGAAAGCCGAAGAACTCCCCACGCGGCACCGACAGCGAGACGCCGCCCACCGCCTCGGTCCCGTCGCCGTACACCACCTCCAGGTTCTCGGCCTCGATCGCGAGTGATTCTGACATCTGTCTCGGATAACGTGAGCCGCCTGCATAAACGCGTTGATTGAATATTTATTCAACAGTGTTTTGTCGGTTGCACTCTTCCATTCAGGTATGACCACAACGATACTGGTGACGGGCGCGACGGGGACGGTCGGCTCGCGAGTGCTCGCTGATCTCGCCGACAGGGACGTCACCGTGCGCGCCGCACTCCGCAATCCCGAGCGCGAGCAAGCGGCCCTACCCGAGGGCGTCGAGTGGGTCGAGTTCGACTTCGAGCGCCCCGAGACGTGGGGCGCGGCGTTCGAAGGCGTCGACGCACTCTTTCTCATGCGCCCGCCAGCGACCACGCGAGTCAGTGAGGCGATCCTTCCGGCGATCGACGCGGCCGAGCGAGTCGGGGTCGAGCACGTCGTCGTCCTGTCGGTCCTCGGAGCCGAGAAGAATCCCATTCTCCCGCACCGCAAGATCGAGAAGCACGTCCTCGACACCGGCCTCGACTGGACGTTCCTCAGGCCCTCCTTCTTCATGCAGAACCTCGTCCAGACCCACCACGAGGAGATCCGCGACGGAGAGATCGTCGTGCCCGCCGGGAGCGGCGAGACGAGTTTCGTCGACGCCGCCGACATCGCCGCGGTCGCCGCCACAGCCCTGGCCGAACCCGGCCACGAGGGCCAGGCCTACGATATCACCGGCCCCGAAGCACTGACCTACCACGAGGTCGCCCGAATCCTCTCCGAGGTGCTCGATCGCGAGATATCCTACGACGAGCCCTCGCTGATCGAGTTCGTCCGCCACTCTCGACGCCAGGGTCGGGACTGGCCGTTCGTGCTCGTGATGGCCGGGATCTACACGACCGCCCGAGTCGGCCTCGCCGGCCGGGTCACCGACGATGTCGAGCGCCTGCTCGGACGCCCACCCAGGTCGTTCCGCGAGTGGGCCGAGGAAAACACGGAGGCCTTCGAATCCGGCGAGAGGAACTCCGAAGCGGCCAATCCCACCGACAACGATATGTGATTAAACATTTATTCAATAGTATGAATCTCACAGTGTTCGGTGCGAGCGGTCGGACGGGCGTGCCGCTGGTCGAGCAGGTCCTGGCAGCGGGCCACACGGTCACGGCGTTCGTCAGGGCGCAGTCGAAACTCCCAGTCGAGCACGAGAATCTGACGGTGGTCGAGGGCGACGTCTACACCGGGGAGGGCGTCCGCGAGGCGGTCGCGGGGGCCGACGCCGTCCTGAGCGTTCTCGGGCAGACCGACAGCGGGCCGGACGACCTGCTGACGGTCGCTGGCGAGCACGTCATGGACGCGATGGAAGCCGCGGGCGTCGAGCGCTACGTCACGCTGGTCGGGGCGGGCATCCGGATGGAAGGCGAGTCCCGATCGCTGTTCGGCACGGTGATTGGGACGATGCTGAAGATGACCTACTGACCCACCGAGAAGACCCACAATGACAGCCTTAACACGACTCACCGAGAACGACTGACCATGCCGGCCGGAAACCCCTTTCCCGAGGAGCCGTCGGACACCCAGACGGCGATCATGAAAGCCACCTTCGACGCACTCGTCGCGTACGGGTACGCCGGGCTGACGATCGACCGGATCGGCGAGTTCTTCCCCAAGAGCAAGTCACTGCTGTATCACCACTACGAGGGCAAGGACGATCTCCTGCTGGACTTTCTCGAACGCCTCATCGAGAGTCGGGAAGCGGAGTTCAGCCCTCGCGAAGACGTCGACGCCCGGACGCGACTGGAGCGGCTGCTCGAGGGGATCGCCGCCTCCGAGATGAGCGACGCGGACCGCGGGTTCTCGCGGGCGCTGGTCGAACTCCGGGCCCAGGCGGCCCACGACGAGGACTACCGCGAACACTTCACGCGGAGCGATCAGTTCTTCCGCGAGTGGATCGCCGACATCGTCCGGGACGGGATCGAGGACGGCGTCTTCCGTGAGGTCGACCCCGAGCAGGTGGCAGCGACGATCCACGTGCTCGCGGGCGGGATCCTGACCGAGCGCGTCACCAGCGACGACCCGCAGGTCGAGGCTGTCCGCGCGGAACTGGACGCCTACGTCCAGGCGCGGTTGCTGGCGGAGTGATCCGACGTGGGAAACTAAGTGTCGATCGAACGACGGTCCCAGTATGACCGACGATCCGCCGTCCGTCCCGGTTCTCGACGCGGGAGGGGCGACGATCCCGAAACTCGGACTCGGGACGTGGCAGAACACGGGCGAGCAGTGCGCCGAGACCGTCGAGAAAGCCCTCGAACTCGGCTATCGCCACGTCGACACGGCCCAGGCTTACGACAACGAGCGGCAGGTCGGGGCGGGGCTCGCCGCGGCCGACGTCGACCGCGAGGACGTCTTTCTGACGACGAAGGTGTGGCGGTCGAACCTCCGGGACGCGGACGTCCGCGAGTCGGTCCGGGAGAGTCTCGACACCCTCGGCACTGACTACGTCGACCTGCTGTTGATCCACTGGCCTCATCCCCGGGTGCCGGTCGAAGAGACCCTCAAGGCCATGGCAGACCTGCAGGGCGACGGGCTGGTCTCCCATCTCGGTGTCTCCAACTTCACGACCGCGCAGCTCCGGGAGGCCAGAGCAGTCGTCGACAGTCCGATCGTGACGAACCAGGTGCTGTACAACGCGGTCAAGGATCAGTCGAAGCTCCTGTCGTACTGCAGAGAACACGACGTCGCGCTCTCGGCGTACAGTCCGCTGGCGCACGGCGACCTCATACGGGACGAGATGCTCGCTTCGATCGGCGAGGCCTACGACAAGAGTGCGCCACAGGTCGCGCTCCGATGGCTCGTCCAGCAAGACGGGGTCGTAGCGATCCCGAAAGCGACGAGTCGTGAACACATCGCGTCGAACCTCGCCGTCTTCGACTTCGAGTTGACCGACGAAGAGATGCGACGAATCCGGGACCGAACGCCGGGACTGGGGCGGCGGTTGCGGAACCGACTGCCGTCGGTGATGCGGCGGCTGCCACTCTAGATCGTGGTGATACTGGAGTCGGAGATGGCCGCCACCAATTCCGGCGGCGGTAGCTCTTTAGTCGCCGCCGCCCCACACGCGGGCATGGACCCGGATCTCTCGCAACTCGACGAGCGACTCGCCGACCACGACGTCGACGGCTATCTGATCGACGCCGCCTCCGAGGACGCCGACCAGTACTATCTCTCGGGGTTCGACGCGCCCGACCCCTTCCTGACGCTGTACGACGGCTCGGTCCGGCTGCTGTTCACCCGCAGTCTGGAGTTCGGCCGCGCGAAGCGTGAGAGCCACGCCGAGACCGTCGAACGACTCACCGACTACGGCTACGACGACCTGCTCGACAGCTACGACCCGGCCGAGGCGGTCGTCCGCGGTCGCGCCGCCTTCCTGGACGCCTACGACGTCGAGAGCGTGGCTGCCCCACCCCGGTTTCCCCTCCAGACCGCCGACGGTCTCCGCGAACAGGGTGTCGACGTGGTGGTCGACGATAGCGAGACTGTCACGGAGATCCGCGCGAGCAAGACTGACGAAGAGATCGAACACGTCCGGGCGGCCCAGGAGGCCAACGAAGCCGCGATGCAGGCTGCCGAGGACCTGCTCCGGCGGGCGGACGCCGACGGTGACCGCCTCGTCGTCGACGGCGAGGTCCTGACCAGCGAGTGGGTCAAAGAGACCATCGAGGTCACGTTGCTGCGCCACGGCTGTGCGCTCGACGAGACGATCGTCGCCTGCGGAGCCGACGCCGCCGATCCCCACGACCGCGGGAGCGGCCCCCTCGAGCCCGACGAGCCGATCATCGTCGACATCTTCCCGCGGGACAAGGCCACGAAGTACCACGCCGACATGACCCGTACCTTCTGCGCGGGCGAGCCCGACCCCGAAGTTCGAGAGTGGTACGACCTGACCGAACGCGCCTACCGCGCAGCGCTGGACGCCGTCGAGCCGGGGGCCACAGGCAAGGACGTCCACGACGCAGCGTGTGACGTCTACGAGGACGCCGGCCTCCCGACCCTGCGCAACGATCCCAGTACCGAGACGGGATTCATCCACTCGACCGGCCACGGCGTCGGGCTGGACGTCCACGAACTGCCTCGGATCGCGCCCGACGGCGGCGAACTGGAACCGGGTCACGTCATCACGATCGAACCCGGCCTCTACGACCCTGACGTGGGCGGTGTCCGCATCGAAGACCTCGTCGTCGTCACCGAGGACGGCCACGAGAACCTCACCGACTACCCCGTCTCGCTCGTCGTCGAATAGTGTGAGTCTCGGGCGTGTGCCACCCCACCACAAACATCAGGAACAACCATTACATTTATTGTCTGGGGGGTTATCTGGGGTAGATACGATGCAGCCACTCCTCGTACGTGGTGCACGCTCCTTCTGAACGGCTAGCATCGTCGCCGAACCGATTGC
>ENA-ORDC01000618-ORDC01000618.1-marine-metagenome-genome-assembly--contig:-NODE-618-length-33492-cov-3.209307_pt1 | contig 33492 bp, 34 predicted proteins | sample MGYA00237783_ERZ508515 | MGnify/ENA primary metagenome ERZ508515 (study PRJEB26186, sample SAMN06268792) | marine metagenome | isolation source: Eden Landing Ponds, San Francisco, CA, USA | place... | reverse complement strand
AAGCGAACGTGACGTTGCTTTCGGAGGACTCGGCTGACGGTGAAGCGCTCAACATCGGGAGCACCGACAACATCGAGATTCTCACGCTGGCCGAGGAGATCCGCGATCAGCTCGCACCCGATCTGGCGTTGGAGTTCGCCGAACGTCACGACGCCGACGCCGAGCACACCCACGCCGACGTCTCGAAAGCCGGCGAGTTGCTTGGCTACGAGCCGACGTACTCGATCCGAGAGGGCGTGTCGGCGTTCGTCGAGTGGTACCGCGCGAACGAGGAGTGGTACGACGAGCTGGTGCGGGCGTCCTGATCGAGGGGGTTCTCGCCAACCCGTTCCTCTGTACGCAAACCACGGTAGTCCTATCAGGTTCAGGTGTCGGAGTCGCCGCCAGTAACAACAGTTACTTGGTTGCAGATGTAACTAAACGGCATGGCAACGGCAGTTCGAGTCGACGAGGGTGCGAAATCCCGGCTCGAGGAGTTGCAGGCCGAAATACGGCTTCGGACCGGGGAGCAGGTCACCCAGCAGGAACTGCTCACGCGACTCATCGACGAAGCCTACGAGTCCCACGACGAGATAATCGACTCGTTCCGGCAGTCGACGGTCCCGCTATCGGACGAGGAAAAGGCCGCGATGCAACAGGGTCGGTTTAGTTCGGGCGTCGAGACTGACGAATCGGACATCGACGACGTGCTCTACGGATGACGGTTCTCGTTGACACCGGCGTCCTGTATGCAGACCACGACACCGATGCGACCCGACACGAAGACGCAAGCGACGCGCTCGAAACAGTATACGACGGCGAACTCGGTCTTCCGTACGTCAGTGACTACGTGTTCGACGAAGCAGTCACACTGACGCTGACCCGGGGGCAGTCACACGAGGTGGCCGTTCGACTCGGAAAGCGACTGCGCGGCGTCGACCCACATCCACAGGTATACGAACTGTGTCGCGTGTCCGCGGCGGCCTTCGCCGGGGCAGTGGACGTCTTCGAGCGGTTCGACGACCAGCGACTGAGCTTCACCGACGCCACGACCGTTGCGTTGGTCGAGCGACTCGATATCGACGCCGTGTTGAGCTTCGACGACGACTTCGACGGGCTCGTCGAGCGAATCGACCCGGCGTCGGTGTAAGTGGCTGGACCGTACACGTGAGTGGGAGACCAACGGGGGATGTTCGGCACGCAGCAGCCGACGCTTCGACTGCCTCGTACCGGACGCAACGTTTCGGCACGCTCGCGTGCATCCGGGTACCCCACGTCGACGTGTCCCGGTCGATACGTTACACTTCCAGTCAGCGTGTCTCCGGACGAATCTATCCAAGCGCTGGTGACAGGAACCCATCGTCGAACGGTTGGTCAGGCCAGGCATTTTCGACCGCTCGCCGCCCTATCCACGACCGTGGCCACCGCGGGCCCCACGCCACGAACCGATACACTCTCTCCGCGAGAACATCCCGGCGTTCGTGGAGTGGGACCGCGCAGACGAGGGCAGGTACGACGCGCTGGTGCAGGCGTCGTATGCGACGTGTGCCGATATCGACCCGACGTCGGGCGCTACCGCGCGCGACCTGCCGCCAGCGCACAGACACAGCCGATCGCGAGGAGCATGGCCACCACGCCGAACCCGAAACCGCTGGAACCGGCCGTCGGCGTGTCCGTGACGGTCTGTCTCTCGGTAGGATCCGTCGTCTCCTGCGTCGTGGTCGTCGAGGGACCGGTCCGGGTAGACGCGGTCTCGCGGGTGACGACTCAACAGATCGGTCAGTCCAGGTACACGGTGGGGTCCAGAACGGACACCCGTACTGTCGCTTCGAGCTGACGGGTGGGTATCGTCACCGGTCCAGACAGGTCACGCCCCGGATCTCGAACCGGGCGCCGCCGAGGTCGCCTTCGGTCACGGCGACCTCCCAGCCGTGGGCCTCGGCGATCCACTCGACGATTGCCAGGCCGAATCCGGTGTTGCCGTCGGCGGAGGTGTGGCCGAACTCGAAGACCGTCTCGCGCTCCCCGGGCGGGATGCCCGGGCCGTCGTCCTCGACGAAAAAGCCAGTCCCGTCGAGCATGCCCACGCGGACGGTCACGTCGGGGCCGGCGTGGTCGACGCTGTTCCGAAAGAGGTTCTCGAGAACCTGGTCGAGGCCGGTCCGCTCGGCCCGGATCGTGCCGAGGTCGCCCACCTCCAGGGTCGCCTCGGCCACGTCGAGGACCGACCAGCTCTCAGTGACGGCCCGCTCGAGGTCGATCTCCGTCTCGTCGGTCGCGCGGTCGCCGTACCTCAGGAGGGTTCGGGTGTCCTCGAGGAGCGCGTCGAGGCGGGCGGCGGCCCGATCGATCGTCTCGAAGGAGCCCGCCTCTGGATCCTCCCGGACGATCTCGAGTTGCCCCTGGATGATGGTCAGGTAGTTCTTGGCGTCGTGGGACAGGATGGCACCGACCTCCTCGAAGACGGCCGGCTCGTCGGCCGACGCGAGGGCGTCCTGGCGTGCCGTGGCGAAGGCGGCGATGGACTGCAGTCGTTCGACGTCCGACTCCGAGAAGGCCTCTGGCTGGCGCGCGGCGACGGCCAGCACGGCGTGCTGGCCGTAGGGCACGACGGCCACCGAGCGGTACTCGACCGTCGGGGCCGACCGGAGGTCGTCCACGTCGGCGGCGCGGCGGACGGCGCCCCTGTCGTCGACGAGCCCGACCGTCCGCTGTGTGAGGGCACTCCCGATCAGCGAGACGGGCGAGACGAGGCCGTCGGTGTCGGTCCAGTCCGCGGGATCGCGCGCGGCCAGCCGGAACCCGCCGTCCTGGCGAGCGACGAGCAGACAGACGTCGGCGTCGAGGAGCGCGGTCGCGGCGCTGACCGACGCCTCACGCAACTCTCCGTCCGCCCGCGCCGTCGCGAACCGGTTCGCGAGCGTTTGGACCAATTCCAGCATGTCGCCTGACGACGCTCCCTGGGCCTCCCACGGCCTTAGCCAATCGCACGTGGAGCAAGGGCTAACGGGCTATTAAGTCCACAGGGGTGGTTTCAGACTGCGTGAGAACCCGCGTCTGGGCGGGGCTCGCGTGGAAATTCGAGAGACGGCGCCGATTCAGGTGGGCGAGCCGGACTCGCCACTGTCGTGGGGCTGCGGCCCGGCGCGACCTGGCCGTATCGAGCGACGAGTCCACCCGAAGACATAGGCCGCGGCCCCCGAACCGTCGGCCGTGGACACCGCAGACGAGTCGGCGCGTCATCCACCTGATCGAATCGGCGCCGTCTACGAGGCACTCCCCGTCCTCGTGACGACACACGCCCTGGACGGTCACGGGACCTACACCGGGGTCTACACGGGGCTCCAGGTCAAGGCCACCGAGTCCCCGAAGGACCTCGTCGGGCGGCGGCTTTCCGACGTCCTCACCGACGAGGCGACCGATCGCCTGCTGGCGACCTTCGCCGAGGCCGCCGAGACCGGTGCCCGCCAGTACGTCGAACACCCTGTGGAGTTCGGCGGCGAGTCCTTCTGGCGCGGCGCCTACGTCGCGCCACTCGCATACGGCGAGGGCGGGGACGTCGAGGAAGTGGTCGCGGCCGGCTTCGACCTGACGCGCCACCGGGAGCGCTCGCGGGTCCTCTACGACGTGCTCGACGCCCTGGAGACCAACGCGTCGCGGGCCGACCTCGAGGCCGCGTTCTGCGAGTTACTCGTCGAGCGCGGCCGCTACGAGCTGGCCTGGATCGGCACCCGCGACGACGGCGAGGTCTGCGTCCGCGCGTCGGCCGGGGCGGAGTCGTACCTCGAGGCCATCGCGGCCGAGGGGGACGGCCTAGCCGCGAGCGGGGACATCGCGGTGCAGGCACTCCGGACGGGCGACCGGGTCGCCGTCAACCCGATCACGGCGGCAGCGACCGGGGACTGGGGGACGGTCGCGACCGAGCAGGGACTCCAGGCGGCAGTCGCCGTCCCGCTCCGTCACGACGGCGTCGACCACGGCGTCCTCGCGGTCTACCTGAGCGACGCCGAGTACCTCGTCCCGTGGCGCGAGGCGGTCCTCGAGCACTTCGCCGACGCCGCCGGGTACGCGCTGAGCGCCGCCATGTGGCAGTGGGCACTCGCCGCCGAGACCGCTGCCGTCGTCGAAGTCGATATCGACGCGCGAACGCCGCTTGCAGCGCTGTGTTCGGTCGCCAGCCCCGAGGGGCTGACCGTCGAGGCGATCGTGCCCCGCGAGGGCGAGACGGGATACTACCTCGCTCCCGCCCGCGAGTGGCGCGTCGATCCGGGCGAGGCCGCCGCGGAGACTGCAGGTGTCGAGCCCTACGGCGACGGCGCGGACGGGCCCGCGGGGGTCGTCGTCGATCGCGAGACCCCCGAGCGGGAGCTGCTCGCCCACGGCGTCCGGGTCTCGCGTTTTGCCGTGACGCCGGACGGACTGGCAATCACGGCCCGGGCGCCGAGCGGGGACGCGGTCAGGACCGCACTCGCCAGCCTGCGCGAGGAATACGCCGGCGTCCCCCTTTCGGTCCAGTGGGGCGACACCGCCGACGGCCCGGCGCCGTCCTGCGAGGCGAACGTGGCCGCGCTGTGCACCGACCGCCAGTACGAAGTCCTCCAGGCGGCGTACCGACACGGCTACTTCGACCCCGACCGGTCGTGTAACCTGACCGACCTCGCCGACGTCGTGGGCCTGTCCCGGTGGACCGTCAGCGAACACCTCGATCGGGCCCAGCAGGCGCTGTTCGCCTCGCTGTTGGACTGAGTGAGTGATCGCGAGCCGGGGCAACCCCACGTATGTGGGGGACTCGACTAAGGGACGTCCCCGCTACGGTGAGGCTGGGGAGTGCTCGAGACCGTTCCTGGTGGACGGCGGCCGTCCGCCAGTCGTGCGCCACAGCCGCTGGGGGGTGACACGAAGGGATGGGACCCAAGACGCGGACGGGATCGTGCTCCCACAACACGTCGCCGTCCGATGCCCTAGTCAGGGTTGTTCCGAGAGTATCCAGTCAGAACGAGCGCGAGACTGCGTCGTGGCGGACCCACGGCGGAGACCGAGGGATATGGGACGGAGGCTGAACCTGCCACTCGACGACGAGGCCACCGACGACCGGCTCCCGATCGAAGAGCACTCTATCGAGTGAGCAGTGGCTCGGGCGGGCCGCGTTGGTCGTGGGGTCGTCAATGCCGGGACGAGGTGTCCTGGCCGGCGTGACGTAGGTTGAAATGCGTTGTCATGCTCTTCGGTGATCGTCCGCCGGAGATACCGACGTTCTCGAGCAGGGTCAGTACCATCGGAGTGGCGTCCCGTCAGCACGCTAGCCGGTGGGAACCCGTCAACGTGCCTGTCGCAGGGCGTATGTTGGCCGGCAGACTCGACACGCCTAATGGCACGCGGCTGGCGGTACCGAATCGCGGGCGTCCTCGGGACTGCCGGCTTCGCGACGGCGCTCACGATGTGTCGCCCGCGAGCGCTACGAGGTGACCCACCGGCTGATGGCCCAGGATCTCGACATCTCGCCGTTAGTCATCGCCCGGCGTGTACGCTCCCGAGCGCTTTTCAACGGTATAGACCCACAACACGTTGTCTTCGTGGAGCGCTTCACACCCGAGACGGAATGCACCGATCCGGAGCTTCGAGTGTGGGGCGCCGGTGAGCGGCTCCAAGTAGTCGTTCGGCTCGCGCCACTGGTCAGTCACGATCTCGTCGAGCTTCGAAACGATCCGCTCCTGCTCGTGAAGTTCTAACGCCGTGAAGTCCCGTTCTGCGGCTCCTGCTAACCGCCAGTCCCAGTTGCCCTCACCGGCTGCCATCCGCGTCCTCGCTCACCCGAGCTCGAATGTTGTCACTGCTGTACGTCTGCCCCTCTCCAGTTCGCAGCTGGTGTTCGCTCGCGGCGATGTCCTTCCAGCCGCTGCGGGAGAACGCTGGGTGTTTGACGGCGTCCCGGAGCGCCCACCGGATGAATTCGCTGCGAGACGGGAAGTCTTCCGCCCGCCAGGTCGCGTCGAGATCGTCGAGAAACGCCTCCGGAATTTTCAGCGTGATCGTCGTCATCTCGGGGTCGTCGGCCGCCCCAGCGTCAGCGTCGGACATACCTTCGTATTACGCCCGTGTTACCATAAGCGTTTTCGGAACACGGCTGAGTCCGTACTGTGTTGGCGTCGAACCTACTGTCTGGCACCCACCTCGAATACCGCTCCTGGGTACCGTCGCTCCCCGTGGGACGCTATCCTCGTCGTTCGACGTCCCACTCGCTTGGTCTACTCACGGGTATATACGGCATCGTTACAGTAATGCGAGGCGAAAGCCCACGGCTTTAGCCGTGGGATGAAGCCGACAACAGGGAACCGTTCCACGCCCGGACGCTCGACTGGATATTCCACTGTTCTGAATCACCAACGTTTACAAACCTGAAACAGAATGTTACACGTGTAATGGTCGAGGTGAGCGTGGAAACCACATTTCGCAATCCCAGCCGCTCCCGCCGCCAAGAGTGGCAACGCGCCACTCATATCCTCCGCGAGTGCAAACAATGGCTCGTGGACGGCTGGGAAGACGGCTCGCTCACCTCGTCCGTGACGACTGGCGACATCGACAACCCACTCTACTCAGCGCTCCAAAACCAAGCCATCCGGAACGCGAAAAGCGACTACGACGACGAACCCATCGAATACACGGGCGAACAGCCCATCGAAGTCAACAACCAAAACTGGGAGATCCACACGACTGAAAACGGTTCTGTCGTCGTCGGATTCCCATGCATCAGTGAATGGTGGTACACGCCAATCCACGTCCACGACAGCATCGAGGGACCCGTCCAAACCCTACTCGATGGTGACGCTGAGAAGACAAAACTCAGCGTGTGGCGAGAAGGCGGCGACTGGCATTGCTCATTCACCGTCGAATACAACGAGCAACAGGATGGCGAGGAAATATCCATTGGCGTTGACGTTGGCCACAACTACATCCTCGCTGCAACGCCAGACAATGCGAGTGCTGAGTCGTTCCTTGTGAGTGGCAAGGAACACAAGTTCGTGCGGCGGTACTACCGTTCCCTACGTGACTCTCTGCAGGAAACTGGGGCGCATAGCGCCCGAAATCGCGTAGGTAACAAGGAGTACCGTCGCATCCAAGACATGAACCACACCCTCTCCAAACGACTCGTCGAATACGCCAGTCAGTTCGAGAATCCCGTCATCAAACTCGAAGACCTCGAAAACATCCGTGACGGTGGCGAGTGGAACGGTGTTCACTCGTGGCCGTTCTACGAACTCCAACAGTTCATCACGTACAAAGCCGAGAAGGAAGGGATTCGCGTTGAGAAAGTAGACCCCGAGAATACGAGTCAGGAGTGCAGTCAGTGCGATGAACTCGTGGGTCGTGACGGGAGCAAGTTCGAGTGCCCGCACTGTGGGTATGTGCGGCACGCGGATTTGAACGCGGCTGAAAACATCAGTCAACGAGAGGGTGAACCATGCACGGCGTAACACTTCGGGTGCCGCGAACCGTGCGGCCCAGCAGGCTGAACACCCTGCCGACCGCTTCGCGGTCGCCTGCCACGTGCAGGTGGGAAGGCCGCTTTGACCCGGCTACACGCGCTGGAAAGTACGCCCTCGGTAGCAATTGGGCGGCGACCGTTGACGCTGGTCACGCGAAAGCGTATTTGAGTCGCCGAGGAAACGCGCAACCCTAATATCCCCATCGGGGAATCCCACGGCTTCAGCCGTGGGAGGAGGTCAACGTGTGACTTCCATCACGTCGCAAATCGTTTGACTGCGGTAGCTTTAGTAACCCAGTGCTCTATAGGTATTACTAACGATGGCAAGTAACACAGATGAACCGAGGGTAGTACGTGTGTCCCAGAAGGGGCAGGCCACGATCCCGAAGGGGCTGCGAGAGAAGTTCGGGATTGAGACCCCGGGGGAGGTGTTCGTCTACGAAGAGCAGGGCCGTATCATCATCGAGCCGGTTCCGTCGCCAGATGAGCTACATGGAATCCACGCTGGCGAGCACGAACGCGGTGACGTGCTGGAGCGGGTGCGTGAGATGAAGGATGAAGAAAAACGTACGGAAGCGGAACGAGCTGACCGGCTCCGGCCGTCCGAGGACACATGAGCGGCGGCTACGTCTTCGATACTGAAGCGATCATCGCCTTTCTGTACAACGAACCCGGCCACGAGGCCGTCGCTGATCTTCTCGACGAGGTCTTCACTGGCGGCGCTGACGGATTCGTTGCCGAGACAAACGCGAGTGAAGTGTTCTATCTCGTTGCTCGGTTCGAAGGCGTCGATGACGGTCCGACAGACGCCTCGCTACGGGACGCTGACCGAGACATTCGTGCTCTTGAACGGCAGGGGTTGGAGCGTGAAGCGGCTGACTGGCGACTGGCAGCAGAAGTGAAAGCGAACGGGAACATCTCACTTGCCGATGCCTACGCTGTTGCGCTTGCCCACGAACGTGACGCGACGCTCGTCGCCGGGGCCGACGATGATTTCGACGAGCTACCCATCGAAGTTGACCTGTACCGGTTCCGAGACCACGGTGTGTAGAACCGAGATACCCCACCGATCCTATTCATGTCAGCGACTCCAAACTAACCCGACACAGTTCATAGTCGTACCGGTACAATCAGTCCCCGCGCTATTGTGATGTAGCGGCGAAAACCCAATAGTCGCCAGCATATGTGGAGAGATATCACTGACGGAGAGAGCTGACTTCGACGAGACGGCCCCTGGTGAAATCATCACATTGTCCGGAGAGCAGTCCGACCGGCGTTCCTGTCGCAGGGCTTATGTTGGCCGGCAGACTCGACACGCCTAATGGCACGCGGCTGGCGGTACCGGATCGCGAGCGTCCTCGGGACCGCCGGCCTCGCCGCGTTCGCGCTCTGGTTCGTCAACCTGCCGCTCATGCAACGCGCGTTCGCGGTCGTCCCCTACGTCGGCAATCCCGCGCCGGCGATCCTCACAAACGGCGAGCTGTTCTTCGCGATCGCGACGACGCTGGTGGTGGCCCTCGGGGCGACGTGGCCGCTGTTCAAGCCCCGGCCGCGGCGGGTGCTGGACACGATCCTGTTGACCCAGAAGCGGGTGCTCCTGGCGATGGTCGTGCTGGCGGCGATGGGCTACTTCGACTACACCTGGGCGCTCCCGCGGTCGACGCTGATGCTCTCGACGGTCGCCCTGGTGGTCTGGCTGCCCGCGTACATGGTGGCGATCCGGCGCCAGCCCAGCGACCAGTCCCGGGCCGTGATCGTCGGGGACGATCCCCAGGCGATGGAGGCGATCCTCGCGGCGACGGAGTTGCCCGTGATCGGGTACGTGTCGCCGCCGTCGTCGTACGCGGTTGGGGAGGAAGGAGCCAAGGACGCGGCGAGCGTGGCCGACGGCGGACGCGTGGAGGCGCAGTCCCGACTGGATCGCCTGACCAACCTCGGTGGGCTCTCGCGACTCGAGGACGTCTTCGTGGCGCACAACGTCGACACGGCGCTGTTGGCGTTCGCCGACACCGACCGGCCCGAGTTCTTCGGGACGCTCGATACGTGTTACGAGCACGGCGTCGCGGTGAAGGTGCATCGGGACCACGCCGACGACGTGCTGACGAGCGAGACTGTTGCTGGGGAATTGGCCGACGTGGACCTCGAGCCGTGGGACTGGCAGGACCACGTCCTGAAGCGGGCCTTCGACGTGGTGTTTAGCCTGGTCGGGTTGGTCGCGCTGTCGCCGGTGATGGCCGTGATCGCGCTAGTGATCAAGGCCGAGGACGGTGGGCCCGTGTTCTATCGGCAGGTCCGGACGGCCACCTTCGGGGACACGTTCTCGGTGGCGAAGTTCCGGACGATGGTACCCGAGGGCGAGTCCGCGCGGCCGGTGGGCGACGACGAGAACACGCGGATCACGCGGGTCGGTCGGGTGTTACGGCGGACGCACTTAGACGAGATTCCACAGTTGTGGTCGATTCTGGTCGGGGAGATGAGCGTTGTGGGGCCGCGGGCGGCGTGGACGAAGGAAGAGGAGTTGATCGAGGACGAGGCCGGGGCGTGGCGACTGCGGTGGTTCGTCAAGCCCGGGTTGACGGGGTTGGCGCAGATCAATGGGGCCGATAGTACGGATCCGGAGGCGAAGGTGCGGTACGATTTGGAGTATATCCGGGAGCAGAGCTTCTGGTACGATTTGAAGATCGTACTGAGGCAGGTGTGGAAGGTGTTGGTTGATCTCGAAGCTGCGTTTCGACAAGACGGGGCTCCATAGGATATGGGACAAAGCCAGAATTCAGTTGTCAGGGCCCTCAAAGCACCCCTACTGCCGTCAGTCCTCCTGGTGGGGGCTCTCCAGCTGGTACTCTGAGAAATCGCCCTCTGGTCACAGATTGGACGGGTGAAACGGCTGGACTGTTTTAGTTACTCGCGCCGATATACAACCGCGCGACTGTATATGGTTCCCCGGCGCCAGCAACGCCGCGTGGGAGATCATGCTCCGCGTCGGGGTTGACCTGACGTTCACGGTCATCGGCGGCGCCGTCTTCACCACCTTCTGGATGAAGACAACAATATAGGTCCGGGAGCGACTGCTCAGCAGATCCACAACTCAGATGCAGATCTCGGGCTTCCTGTGGAACATCCGCTCTATCAAGCGTATCCTCAAGCAGTATATCCCGGAGGCAACCGTAATCCGTGGTGCCCTCCGTGGGCTCCTCGTGGTCATGGCAAACATGCTCGGCGCCATCGGTGGCGTCACCGGGACCGGGCTGCTCCTGACCGTCTCGATCACCTACAAGATCTACGTGGAGATCGCGGAGGAACAACTCATAGAGATGCACCCCATGATCCAGTCCTGAGTTGAGGATTACGTAAGATCCAATCTATTCCATGAATAGGGAGAAATCTGTGGCTCCGAATCAAAAGTCGAACTGTCCAATGACTACCACGAGTACTTCGAGGATTACGCCAGGTCGGTGACTGGCCCGCTGACAAGGATCGGACGCAGGAGTGACTTAAGCGGCATGAATGCCTGGTTGCGATTCTGCGAGGATGAATGCCTCCTTTGGGACTATCGATATAAAACCATCACTGCTCGTTCAGGACGGAGTCGAAGTATGCGATGGTCTCTTTGAGACCGGTATCTAGAGAGACGGTAGGCTCCCAGTCGAGTTCTGCTTTTGCCTTCGTGAGGTCTGGCCTTCGAACGTCCGGGTCCTGTGGCGGACGTGGGTGATAGGTGACTTCGCTGTCGCTGTCAGTTACCGCAATGATCGTCTCGGCGAGATCTCGGATCGTCCGCTCGTCGGGGTTTCCGACGTTGACTGGTGTTTGCACGTCGGCGTTCATCAACGCAACTAGACCGTCGATGAGATCCGAGACATAACAGAAACTCCGGGTCTGCTCGCCGTCACCGTGAATCGTCAATGGCTCGTCCCGCAACGCTTGCTTGATGAACGTCGGGATGACGCGCCCGTCGTCAAGTCGCATCCGCGGCCCGTACGTATTGAAGATGCGCGCGATTCGAACGTCGAGATCGTGCTGGTCCCGATACGCCCTGATCAGTGCCTCGCCGTATCGCTTTGACTCGTCGTAGCACGAGCGCGGGCCGTACGGATCGACGTTCCCCCGGTAGTCTTCTGGCTGGGGGTTCACTTTCGGGTCGCCGTACACTTCGCTCGTCGAGGTGAACAAGTAGTTCGCCTTTTTCTCCTTCGCTAGCCCGATTGTCTTGTGGGTTCCGAGGGCGCCCACTTTCAGTGTCTTAACTGGGTATTCCTTATAGAAGACGGGCGAGGCGAGACTCGCGAGATGGAGGACCCAGTCAAGTTCGCCAGAGACGTGGATAAACTCGGTGACGTCATGGTCGTAGAACGTGAACTTATCGTCATAGAAGATTGTTTCTAGGTTCTTACTCTGGCCCGACACGTGATTGTCCATTTCGACGAAGTCTGCCACTGAAAAACAGCCCGAAACAGACTCCGGATCGTCAACATCTGCGACACCGTACGACGGGACTTTTTCCCAGAGAACGCGCTCCAACGAGAGCACAGACGTCTCGTACTTCTCAGCGTACGAGATGAGTGTCTCGGTACAAGGCGTGTCGTTCTCGACGATTGTATCGCCGAGAAGGAGAGCGAACGGCTGGTTTCCCACGTGTTTTCGGGCGTACAACACTGCGTCGCCGAGACCGTTGCGTTGCTTCTGGCGAACGTAGTGGATGTCTGCCAGATCTGCAATATCCCGAACGCATTCGAGGCGCTCGGATTTCCCTGCGGATTCGAGTTCTTCTTCGAGCTCGTAGGATTTGTCGAAGTGACGTTCGATCGCCTGCTTGCCTCGTCCAGTGACGATGAGGATGTCGTCGATGCCTGCGGCGACGGCTTCTTCGACGACGTACTGGATCGTCGGTTTGTCCAGTACCGGCATCATTTCTTTCGGTTGGGCTTTTGTTACCGGGAGAAATCGCGTGCCGAACCCCGCAGCAGGGATGACTGCTTTAGAAACCTCAATGCCTTGGTCTCCTGATTTCTGAGGCGGACTAAATAACTGTTGTCTGCGGATTGGCGGTCTACGCCGCAGCACGGTCTGATGTCGGCGAACACGGCGTGGCCCAGTAGGACCGAAAAGACCGGGACAGACGTAGGTCAACGGGTTTATACTCCCACTCAGGCACAGATACAGACAACCCAATGGCTGACGGAGAGGTCGAAGACGTTTCTCGCCGGGCCAAAATCGACGCGATGAGAGACGTCGCCAGCTACCGACCGCGGTTCACGGTCGGTATCATCGTCCTGGGTATCGTGGCGGCGGTACTCGAGGGCGTCGGCCTCAGTTTCATCCTCCCGATTATCGAACTCGTGCAACTTGAGGACCCGGCATCCCAAGCCAGCGGAATAATGACGGTATTCGTCTCCATTTATCAGACGATCGGGGTGCCGCTGACGCTTGGTACGGCTGTGGTCGGCGTCTCGCTGGTGATGATCGTTCGATATACGGCGAGTTTCGGAGTCGGATGGATGCGGGAAGTATTGCGAACATATTATATTCGTGACTTACAGGACCGAGCATTTCGAAACGCGCTCTATGCACGAGTATCGTACTATGACGAGGAAGGGTCGGACGACATCCTGAACGCGATCGTGACTCAGACATATTATGCGGGACGTGTGATACAACGTGCGATCCAGCTTATCGAACAGTCGTTCATCGCTACAGTCTATCTGCTAATAGCCTTCATAATCGCGCCATGGTTGACGGTGTTTACAGTAGTAGTACTCGGCAGCTTTTCGGCCTTTTTCCGTCGCATATTGGAGTCCGGGTACGAAGTCGGTGACGAAGTCGCCGACGCAAACGAGCGGCGGCAGGAAGCTGCTCAGGCAGGGACGCAAGGAATCCGTGACGTGCGAATCTTCGGGGTCGCGGACGAACTGTATCAGGACTTCCGGCAGGCAATCCAACAGTACACGAGTGCGCGGATCACGTTGCGCCGGAACGAAACAGCGATCGACAAGTTCTACAATCTGGTCGTCGCGGTTTCGGTGTTCGTGTTGATCTACCTTGCACTGACGTTCGCGAATCTTTCGCTTGGGTCACTCGGTGTGTTTTTGTTCGCAATGTTTCGGCTTGGGCCAAAGGCTAGTGCAGTAAATTCGCAACTCTACCAGATTGAGAACGACCTACCACATCTAGTTCGGACCTTGGAATTTATCGACCAATTAGACGCGCACCAAGAGCCACAGCAGGGAGCTATAGAAGTGCCTGAAGAGATCGAACACGTTGAGTTCGATGATGTTTGGTTCTCCTATGGCAACGAGCAGGTTCTGCGTGGGATCGACTTTGAGGTCGAGAAAGGCGAATTCGTAGGGTTCGTCGGCCAGTCGGGGGCAGGAAAATCGACGATTGTCTCCCTGCTCGCCCGGATGTACGAGGTCAACGACGGCGAGATCCGGGCGAACGGACTCCCGATCGAAGAGATGGATATCGACGAGTGGCGTGATCGCCTTTCAGTCGTCCGGCAAAATCCATTCATCTTCAACGATACGTTGCGGTACAATCTGACGATTGGAAACCGGGATGTGAGCGACGCAGAATTAGATCGCGTCTGTGAGATTGCAAAAGTAGATGAGTTCAAGGACGACCTACCCGAGGGCTACGGCACGGTACTTGGAGACGAAGGTGTCCGATTGTCCGGCGGCCAGAAGCAGCGCGTGGCGCTCGCGCGGTCACTCATCGAAGACGCCGACCTGTTGATCCTGGACGAAGCAACCAGCGACCTCGACTCGAACCTGGAAAAACAGGTGCAGGAAGCGATCGAGAACATGGAGCGTGACTACGCGATCATCACCATCGCGCATCGCCTGTCGACCGTAAAGAACGCCGACCGGATCTACACGGTAGAAGTCGGGCGCATAACCGAGACTGGAGCACATGGCGAGCTGGTCGAGAGAGGTGGAAAGTACGCGGAGTTGTACGGCATTCAGTCGGCCGAGTGACGGCGATGTTCGGGAATCGTCTCTCGATTCCGGCGACGCTTCCTGCTGAAACCACATACTATTTACTCCGGCAAAAGACAGCTACTGCTAATGGTAAAACTGGCGTCGCGGTTTGCGGATCGGCCAGTTTTCGTGACTGGTGCGGACGGTTTTATCGGCTCGCATCTCACCGAACGGCTCGTCGACTACGGAGCGGATGTCCACGCGTTCGTTCGTGCGACCTCAAGTGGCGAACTCCGGAATATCAGGCATCTCCGGGACGACATCACCGTCCATCGGGGCGACCTCCGGGACAAACACTCCGTCGAGCGAGCAATGAAGCACCTCACGGAATATTCGGACACCATCATCTTCCATCTGGCCGCCCAGGCCCACGTCGGTGAATCGTGGGAGCGGCCCTACGAAACGATCGACACCAACGTCACCGGGACGCTGAACCTCTTGCAGACAGTCGTCGATCTTGACCTGGATATCTCGAAGTTCGATACCGCTGGTACGTCAGAGGAGTACGGCAATGTTGACGGTCAAATGAAAGACAAACACGAGTACGACGACGACGGTCGCGTCCTTCTCAGTGAACGATCGCCCGTGAACCCCACATCGATCTATGCGACGTCGAAGCTGGCGGCCGACTTCCTCACAATGAATTACCACGACGCCTACGGCCTGCCTGGCGTGACCACGCGGATGTTCAACAACTACGGGCCACGGCAGAACCCCCGATACATCACGGGAACGATCGTCACCCAAGCACTGGAGCGTGATATCGTCGAACTCGGGAACCTTACGCCCAAGCGTGACATGTGCTACGTCTCCGACGGCGTCCGGGGGCACATGCACGTGGCGCTGGAGGGCAGTCCCGGCGAGGAGTACGTCTACGGCTACGGCGAGAATATCTCGATGAGGGACTGGGCGGAGTTGCTGCTAGATGTGGGTAGTGAAGAAGGATACTGGGACGATCCCGAGATCGTCCAGCGGGAAGACCGGTATCGGCCCGGCGATAGCGACGTGGAGGAGTTGCTGGTCGGCTACGAGAAGCTCCACAGGGAGACGGGCTGGGAACCAGAGGTATCCTGGCGCGAGGGCGCACGGCAGACGATCGAGTGGTACGCCGCGAACAAGGAGAAGTGGTTCGGGCGGGTCGACTGGCGATGACCGACTGGCACCGCGAAACCGCTGACTACTGGGACGGCAAATCGGTGATGGTCACTGGTGGAGCGGGCTTTCTCGGCAGCCATCTCGTCGACGAGCTCGAACAACGAAGTGACGACGTCGAAATTTTTATCCCGCGGAGTGACGAGTACGATCTGCGAAATCGTGAGGAGATCGAACAGGCGCTGATCGATTCGGAGCCCGACGTCGTGATCCACCTCGCGGCGACGGTCGGTGGGATCGGGGCGAACCGGAAGAACCCGGGGAAGTACTTCTACGAGAACGCCATCATGGGGATCGAGTTGATCGAGCAGGCCCGCCAGTTCGGCATCGAGAAGTTTACCATCCTCGGGACGATCTGCTCGTATCCCAAGCACACGCCCGTCCCCTTCAGCGAGGAAGACCTGTTCGAGGGGTATCCCGAGGAGACCAACGCCCCCTACGGAATCGCCAAGAAGGCGCTGCTGACCCAGTCGCGGGCCTACCGTAAGCAGTACGACTTCGACAGCATCTACCTCATGCCGGTCAATCTGTACGGCCCGCGCGACGACTTCGATCTTGAGACCTCCCACGTGATCCCCGCGATCATCCGGAAGTGTGTGGAAGCCCGCGAGCGCGGGGATGATTCGATCACCGCCTGGGGGACCGGCGAGCCGACCAGGGAGTTCCTCTACGTGAACGACGCCGCCGACGGGATCCTCACCGCGACCGAGCGCTACGACGAATCCGATCCCGTGAATCTGGGGAGCGGCATGGAGATATCGATTCGGGATCTCGTAGAGAAGATCGCCGATCTCACTGGCTTCGAGGGCGAGATTGAGTGGGACACCTCAAAGCCCGACGGCCAGCCCCGGCGGAAGCTGGACACCTCGCGGGCGAAAGAGCAGTTCGACTGGGAAGGGACGACGTCCTTCGAGGATGGGCTGGAGCGGACAATCGAGTGGTTAGAGGAGACTTCTCTTAGAGACTCAGTTGCTGAGTAAGTAAGTTGACAGACAAGACAGTGATATAATTGTTTCACTGATAGCCGAGATGTTGAAGTCGTTTTTCCACCATGTCCCCATCCGAAGTTGATTTCAGTGTTACTGGTGGATCCGACGTGATTGTTTTTCGGCGGCCCGAATCAATTGTCAACCACGGAACTTCAAGTAGCTTTTGAGCCATAATCGGGGGGTGTTGATACTCCTTCCGCGGAAGCGGCCAAGCCCACTCCCCAAATAGTTCTCCGTGGTCAGCAGTAACGACTGTCTTTCCAACTAGATCCGTAACGAGATCCTGTGCATAATCCATTACGAGTTCAAGATTTTCATTGTATGCATCAATAACCGTCTCTTGATCAAGTTCGTCACGTTTCAACATTGTATAGGGGTCAGTGTCGTATGACTCGTTGGTTTTTCCCTGAGCAAGATTGTATGCATGTTGTGTTCCTAACTGAATACCGATCTGATTTCGACCTATATCGCCGATGAACGGCGCGTGTGGTTGCATATAGTGAACAATAAGTCTCTTTTCAGGGTGTTCGCGATGGGCTTGTTTTGCCACTTTCGTCACAGACTGTGGGTGAACAGTTCGTAACTCATCATCCCAGTGTGTTCGCCAGACATGATACACGTTGTGAAATTGCTGATCTTCCAGCTGGATGCTTTGATGAGGATTTGCAGAGACAACTACTATATCGTGAAAATCCCCGTCACCGAAGTTCTTCTGTAAAAAAATCGGTGTTTGTGGCGCTCGTGAATACCTCTGTTCTAAGTCAGCGTCAAATTTGTTGAGCTCTTCAAAATGGTCATATCTACAAGCATCGAATAAGATCAGGTTATCCCAATCTGAGTCTGGAATAGAAACAAATTCAACTCCCTTGATAGCATAATATGCAGACGCATATTTGTTAAGCAGAGCCGTGGATACACGCGAATACGCAAAAGGAACAGCTTCCTCTTTCCACCAGCCAAAATCAGACCAATTTCGCCTGAGTTTTTTGTATAGTTCCATCATTCTCTAATAGTCAGATCTGTGAATTGAATAGGTTGTCGTTTCCGGATTTGATTCTCTTATCGTTACTCTCAGTAGTATCAGATACGTCTGGACAGCAATGAATTCTTTGTGATGAATAAACGTACGACTTAAGGGCGTTCTGCTGATGTTTCGTTTCATGGGCCGGGTTAGACGAGGACCACCGGAAGATCTCATCAAGATAGTACAGCAGGAATTTTCTCTTCCTCTCTTTATTGAGACTGGGACATTCTACGGAAGCACTGCTGCCTGGGCAAGCGAACATTTTGATCATATTACTACAATTGAGCTAGATGATAGAATATATGAAGAAGTCACTTCTGAGTACAATGATGCGAATAATATTCAGTTTATCAAGGGAAAGTCACAAGACCAACTCCGGGACATTGTAGAAGAGGTTCCAAGTGAAGGTGCTGTATATTGGTTGGACGCTCATTATTCCGGAGAGGGGACTGCAGGCAATGATTACGAGTGCCCACTTATCGAAGAGTTACAAGCTATCGGTTCCTCCGATCACGAGGCATTTGTGTTTATCGACGATGCACGACTGTTTTTGTCCCCGCCCCCTCAAGGCCACTCGCCTGAAGATTGGCCAGAGATAGACGAAGTGATTAATGTAGTTAAGACAGAGTTGGGTGCTGACTATTACATCGTTGTTGTCGAGGATGTCATCGTAGCAGTTCCGCCGAAGGCGAAACAGATGGTATTAGAATATGCCAGGGACGTAGCTACCGAGCAAGCCAGCCGATCCCGCGTATCTGAAGGATTCCGTCTAATTTGGAAAGGAGTTCTCGGGTGGTTTGTATCTGACACGACCATCTCTATCCTAAAGAAAACTGGATTGTATCCTGTCGGAAAAAAGCTTTACAACGCGTTCGACTAATTGCAGAGTGACATTCCGACTTGAAATGATTCTAATTTCCAAACGATAGTCTTGTAAACACAGATTATGGTTACAGTAATCCTGCGCGGCGGACTCGGCAATCAGCTATTCCAGTATGCAACAGGTCGCGCCCACGCACTCCGGACCAAGACAGGTCTCTACGTAGACCCCTCGTCTCTTGATATGGACCGTGGAACTCACGTGGCGAAACGCTCGTTGCATCTCGATTCGTTTGATCTCTCGGAGAACTACAGCCAGAAAATACCAACATCCGGGTTCGGAAGCAAGTTCGTTAATCGTACCTCTCGTATATTCGCCAAAGTAAACCCACAGCTGGCATTCTATCTGTTCAACTTATACGTCGAAAACAATCCACAGGGATTCGATCCCCGCGTGCTGGACCTCCCCGGGGATGTTACTCTGAACGGCTACTGGCAGTCAGAGCGGTACTTCAAAGAGTACGCGGACACGCTCCGCGAGGAGATTACTGTCAGCGACCCCCCCTACGGCGAGAACAAGACGTTGTACGACCAGATTCAAGATACCGATTCTGTTAGCGTCCACGTGAGACGGGGGGATTACGTATCACTAGGACGAGCGCTCCCGACGGAATACTATCGTAATGCAATAAAGTATATTCACCAAGAAACCGGTACGACGACGTTCTATTTCTTCTCTGATAATATGAGGTGGGTACGAACCCACACCAAACAATTACTGCCAGACGGGATGGATTTTAATCTGAACTTTGTAGAGTGTAACGATGGTGAGAATGCCCACGAAGATATCCGACTTATGCATTCCTGTGATCACCAGATTATTGCAAATAGTACTTTCAGTTGGTGGGGAGCATGGCTCAGTGAAAATGAAGAAAGTCAGGTAATTGCCCCAGACTGGTGGGTCCGGGAGCCAACCGATAAACTTGATATCATCCCAGAACGATGGAGAACAATAGGATGGTAGCTTACAAGTATTCTTCTAACCGACATATCCTTTTGGTATTATGACTGGAAGAGGTTTATATTATGACAAGGAAAAATCTACTGAGAAGGGCACTAAATAGGTGGCGTGAAGAGGGATCTAAGGACTTCCTTCAATCAGCAATGAAATATATCCGTATTAAATTGTCTTTCTTCACTTCCCAGCACCGGCGCCGGGTGGTCCGAGCTAAAAGAAACAGAGAGAGAATACACTACAGCCATTCAATCAACAAAGAGAGCATCATTCTGGATGTTGGGGCTTATAAAGGTGATTGGACAGCAGGCCTCATTGCAAAGTCTGAACCTGATAAGGTTCACCTTTTTGAACCAATACCCAACCATATTGACTTATTAGAAGACAGATTTGGGAATGTCGAGAACATTAATATTCAGGAATATGGAGTTGGTGGAAGCACTCATACGACAGAAATGGCCGAACTTGACAATAGTTCAAGCATATATAGTGAAAGTAAAGAGACTGTAACAGTCAAATTCAAATCAGCGACGGAAGTCCTTGAGGAACTCACTAGAGATGTAGATGTAATGAAAATAAATGTTGAAGGAAGTGAATACGAGATTATGTTCGAATTGATCCGATCTGGAATGGTAAAGAAGGTAGGCACTTTCATTATACAATTTCATCGTAATGTACCGGAATATGACGTCAAGCGAAAAGAGATTCATAATGAGCTCAATAATACACACAGTCTCGATATTAATTATCCCTATGTTTGGGAGGTTTGGAAAAGGAAGGAGCGTTGATACTATACAAAGATACCTACCTGAAGGTTGGAATATCTCTTTGAGCGTTACACTATAAACCGCCACAACCCTATGATGACTATAGAAATAAAGTCAAAGAAATTATATTACGTCCTCATAGAGGAGTGAGCTGATGCGAATATTGTATGTATTTGCCACTCCCAAACTGCAAGCAATACATCCTCACTGCAAGCGCTCATTTAATCCTCCCGGAGCACGCGCTTGGTTTTCTTCTGTGGATGAGAGGTAACCTAGCGATAGCCCAGCGCATCTAGCTGGTCGTAGAGTTCTTCTTCGTCCTCGTATACCTCTTCGGTGGATTCAGGATCAGCTTTGCTACTCTGTGAGAATTGCGACTCCAACTCTGTCGCGAAAGTCATCAGATCCGTTGCCTCGTCGTCATTATCAGTGAGGACGCTGCGCGTTTCATCAGGGTCCTTGTCAATGTGAAACAAGAGAGGACCTGATACGTGTTCGATATCACAGAGCCTGCATATATTGGGTTCTTTGTAGGGATAGACCAGTTTGCGGTTTTTCGTTCTAAGGGCACGTACACACTGCGCGTAGGACTCCTGTACAAGAACAGCCTCCCTTTCTACGGAACCGGAGGACTCAATAATTGGTCTAAGCGACTCACCATCCGCGGACAAGGTATTGCAAGTATCGACATAATCGAGGACGGTCGGTGCGATATCAGTAATCTGGACCAAGTTATCATACGTACCGAAGAAGTCTTCTGGCGTATTGATAATAAGCGGGATGCGGATCGCCGAATCGTACACTGAATGACGAAGTCGGTATTCGTTCTGTGTGAACGCTGTGTTACCGTGGTCCGAGAGTACGATGAAAAGAGTCGTGTTCCACTCGTCTTGGGATTTAAGTTCTTCAATGAAGTTGTTTATCCGCGCATCTGCCTCCTGAACAGTCGCATCATAGTGTGCCATTTCCAGTGCGCTCCAAGAGTCCTCATCAGGATTCCACCAGTCGAGGACGTCGTCGTAGTCCGCTCTCGTTTGTAGTAACTTATTCCTGGTTTCTGAGCCTTGAGGATACATCGAAAGTATTTCTTCAAATGAAATCTCCGGATATTCGAATCTCTCGAAGTTCATTTTGACTATTTCCTCGCCGACGGTCCTCGAATTGTGCGTATCCATCAAATGAATGAAATGGTAGAACGGAGTATTTTCTTCGGCCAAAAGCGTCTGAAATCTCTCCAATACCCGATCTGCGTCATTGGTTTCGTCTTTGCCCACACCGACTTTTCTATCACTGTCGCCTAAGCTATCAGTTTGTATATGCCTGTATAATTTTCTTGCGTGATTAGCAGCAGTTGGGGAAATGTGTTTGATTTTATTGTAGAACTTTCTTTTTCTGCTTGTTTGAATTTGTCCACGGCGCTCTCCGAATTCCGGGTAGATATCGAATCCCTCTTTGTGCCAGCGGCCGAGTGGCCTACCGAGTTTTACCGTGTGATAACCGGTATCGGAAAGTATAGATGGGAGTTGGGGCGTTCCGCTAATTTGCGCCTTTTCAGAACCCGTCACAAACCTTCCGTGGTTTACGACTCCGTGAGCCAATGGGTGTTTTCCAGTTTGCAAACTCGTTACTGCCGGATCAGTCATTGTAATCGAGGTGAAAGCGTTATTGAAAACCGCAGAACCTGATGCGAGACGGTCAAGATTTGGAGTGAGATTTTTATCATCTTCATCTTGAATGGCGCCGACGCTCTCAGCTTTTAAGGCGTCCATCACGATGATTACTACATTATAATTCATACCTCCTAGATCTGATCTCTGTTGAAAAAATCCTTTTGAACCTTTGATATCGGTAGAACGGTCGCATAGAGCCGAGAGATCACCAGCACCTTCTCGATGAGAATGAGCGAGTTCAACATTGATTTGGAGACCGATCGTGAGGACGTATCCGCATACGGAGGGAGTCGTTATTTTATCTTGAATCTCCGGAGAGTGGAGACAGTAAAGTATAATATCATATTGAGGTGTCAGTACTCAGCCGGGATCAAGCCCGTTGGCGGCGCAGCGGTGTACTCAGGCGAGGCGCTGTTACAGATTTTTGATTTTCTCGTCCTTCTCCTCAAGCTGAGATCTAAGATGTTCCTTCTCCTCACGAAGCCACCCTTCTCCTCTCGAATCTGATCAAGTTTGACTTCAAACTCAGAAATCCGCTCCTCGAACGTTTCTACGCGTTCAAGAACTTCTCTTTGGGCAGATCTGACGGATTCACTTCGACCCTCCTCCCACAAAGGTTACTTGGACAATCTTTCGGGGTGATATAATTTTCAGTCGTTCGATTGCCAGATGAGGAGTAGACTGGTACCGAATATTTTTGTATTGAAATCAATTATGAGAGTATAGATGAAGCCCAATATTGTTCTCATTGTCGCGGATACGGCAAGAGCGTCAAATTTCTCGTTATACGGTCACGAGAAAGAAACCGCTCCCAATTTAGAGTCTATCGCCGACGAATGTACGCTATATACGAATACGATCGCGACGGCTCCCTGGACGATGCCATCACATGCATCAATTTTTACTGGGCAAAACTCTTCTCATCACGGTAGCACTCGTAGCTCCCCTCAGCTCGCAGATGATAAAGAGACGCTTCACCAAATCCTCAGTGCAAACGGGTATTCTAATTGGCTTATCACGGCAAACCCAGGGATTAGTTCAGTGACGAACGGGGACTTTGAAGAGTTTCTTACTCGGCGCCGAATTCCCACTGGAACGGATTACACAGAGGTAAAATCAGCTTTCAAATCCTCGGGATTCGGACTCAGTACGTTCAAGACGATATTTGAATTTTTGCGAAATGGTGGGCGTTTCGCCGATATGATTAATTTAGCCGACAAGTATTTCTTGAACCAGGTTGAAAAGTGGGCCACAAATCCTCGACGGTTTACGAGGAAGGGGAGCAAAAACAACCTCAAATTCTTTTCAAAACTCTGCAACCATTCAAATAAACCATATTTTGCGTACGTGAATATCATGGAGCCCCATCTTCAGTATATGCCACCGAAAGAATCCCGCCGGAAATTCGCTCCAGATGGCGTGAGTGACAAAGAATTGTGGTCAGTCAATCAGGATCCTCGCCTCTTCAACTATGCTAAAGCGGTTGATATGGATGAAAGAGATTTTGAACTACTTGAGGCACTGTATAACGGTTCACTCCACTATACCGATCAGATAGTAGGGAAGATGTATGATCATCTTAAACAAACCGACCAACTAGATGATACTCTATTCATATTCATTGGCGATCATGGAGAGAATATCGGGGATAAAGGACTAATCGGTCACTCGCTTTCGTTGAATGATTCGCTTCTCCGTGTTCCGATGGTGATATCGTACCCAGAAAATTCCGGCGGAGACGTACGTGAGCAACTAGTGCAGCTTCACGACCTGTTTCCGACGATTCTTGAGGAAGCCGGCATCACTGACCAAGTTTCTGGCAAAGACGCAGTTCAACTTCCAAAAGAAGAATCAGACAAAGGTAGAGACTATGCCATTGCAGAATACCTTGGCTCTCCTTTTAAGGGTATACAGAACATCATAGAAAAATACCCAGAAGTTGATTACAGCCAGTATGATTATGAGGTGAAATCGATATACTCTGACCAGGCAGAAAAATTCACGATATACTCTACCGGCGAATCTACTCTTGAGAAGGTTCGTATCGATGGTGAAACGGAAATAGACGATTCTGATTCGTCAGATCGAAAGACGGAGCTCCGAGATGAACTGTTTGCTCGTGTTGACGACTTTGGCGAGACTGACGGCAGAATCGACTCGTCTAACGTCCCTAAAGACATCGAAGACAAGCTTAAAAATCTTGGATATATATGACCCTTCGCGGCCGCGATGCGGCCTGATACACTGAGAAATAACTCAAGTCTATACCTAGTCCCAAAGTAGCGGCCAGTATCAGAGTCTCTTTTCGACCCAGTCCTGAATTGTCCGTCTTTTATCCGGTGGGAAACACGAAAGCACGAGTCGATACCATGGGCGTGGTCGTATGGGTGCAAACCACAGTGCTTTCAACAGGCGGCGTCGCGCTCCAGCCGATTGATTCTGCGCCAGTAACTTGGTGGCGATCAAGTAGTGATACATTCCCTCCAGTTCCCTCCGTGTGTATTCGGGAGCCTCGGCATGTCCGACTCGTTCAGGCAAGTCATAAAGAACCTTATCGTCAGTGCCCCTGTCCCGTCGTGCACAAGCACACTCCCGAGCGGCATCACGAAAGATCCGCTGCCGGTGTCGCTTCTGCAACTGCGAAGCTTCGATCATTCGTTCGTAAAACACCTCTGGAACGACGTGGAGCCACCCCGGCCCGAACTCTTCAGCCATCCGCAACCAGAGGTCATAATCTTGAGCCAGCTGGAACGGTTCTCTATATCCCCCGACTATCGACAACGCGTCCGCCCGAATCATCATCGATCCGTGTGCGACACCGGCGCCATTTTCAAGCAGGTCCGTGACACTGAACGAGCGGTCTGTCGAGACTCTCTCGTCGACAATCCGCTTGCCGTCCCGACCAACGTTCGTGTACCAACAGCCGACCGCCTGAACGTCGGAACGTTCATCAAGGACTTCAGATTGGCGTTGCAGGCGATGGGGCAATGATCGTTCATCAGCATCGGCTCTCGCTATGTATTCGCCCTCTGCAGCATTTATTCCGGTGTTGAGCGCACCCGGTAATCCCTGGTTGTAATCAGTCCTGATGAGACGAATCCGTTGGTCGGTGAAGCCAGCCACCACTCCAGCGGTATCGTCAGTGGATCCATCATCAACGACAATGATTTCGAAATTACCCATTGTCTGGCCAAGCAAACTCTGTATCGTTCTCGCAATCGTGGCCTCCTCGTTGTACGCCCCGATCACGACCGAAATCCGTGGGGAGCTATCGGCGTTCATCGTATCGCATCCATTCAGTTTGAGTATGATGACACAGACCAGAGTGAATTGACAGGTGATCTACCGGGCCAGGAGCATCACTCGATCCATCTACGACAGGTTCAAGCCGTTCGTCAGATGTAATATATTACACGATAGAGCCGCCCCCATCAAGAAATATACTATGGTTTCATCTATCTGGTCTCCCTCTCCCCCTGCCCTCACGAGGATCGAAGAAGCCGGGATCGTCCTCGGAGCGCTGCTCTCACCGCTGTGGTTCTTTACGACCCTGGGCGTCAATCTCAATCCCGCCGACTACGTCTTGGTCCTCGTCACGGCATCGTTCGTGCTTCGAACCGGATTCCTTCCCTACTCAATCTCACGCGAGGCCTGGCTCGCCATATTCGTCTTCCTCGGGATCGTCGGTTTCTCCGTCCTGTGGAGTTCGAACAAGATAGGCGGCCTGTTGAGCTTCGCACAGTACCTGTTCATTTTCGTGGCCGTCGTTCCGATCGTCAGCCACGGCCTCAGAGATCGATCGACTCGATGGAAGGTGTTCCTGGCAATCTGGGGCGCGACGACGGTGTTGACGCTCCTCGGGATCTACACGTTCGTAACCGGAGACGCCCAGCGATATCGGGATATCATGCTCTGGTACGGAAACCAGAACCAGTTCTTCTGGCTGGTCGCCAGCGGATTCATCTGCAGTGTCGCACTTGCGCTGGAAGATTCGCTTCCGACCGCCGTGCGACTCGCCGTGATAGTACTGGCCGCCGTCCAGGCTGGCCTGATCGTCGGTGGCCTGACGCTCTCGGCAGTGGTGATGGTGGCGGGCGGTATGTGGCTTTTTAGTGCGTACCTCGCCCAACGTCGGTCCAGACGCGCCATCGCTGCGTTCTCGCTAGGGACAGTCCTCGCGGGTGTCGCTGGGCTCGCGTTCGTCGTCACCAACTGGGAGTTCGTCTACGTGCAGGGATCGCTGCACGCCCGCATTCCCCAGTACACGACCGCCATCCGCCTGGGCGTCGAGCACTTCCCGCTGGGGATGGGCATCGACGTGTACTTCCAGTCCGTGCATAACTTCTTCCTCAATTACTTCGTCGAGGTCGGGATCGTCGGCGCAACGGCGTTCCTCGCGCTCGTGGTGTCCTGGGGTCGAGACGTGTTGCTCCGATCGATCCGCTATTCGCCCCGAATCGCCCCCTTCGAGTTCGCATTTATCGCGATCTTCGGGGCATACGTCCTCGTAATGGTCTTTCAACCGGTCCCGGTGCGACGGTTCTGGTGGGTCCCGTTCGGTGCATCGTGGGCCATCGTCCAGGATCGGTTCGGGACCCCGACGCCCAAGGTGTGAGAAACGACTCCGGATCCCCGTCACTGCCACGGAATTCTTTTGCTCGCTCGCTCGCTCTACACGCCTGTGACCCGCATCGTCTCGCTGGTCGGGCATCTCACGACGACGTCGATCCCGGTAGAAATCGCGACAGCGACGGCAGCCCTCCCCGGAATCGACGTCACAGTCGCACCCTTCTACGACGATGTAGCGCCGGACGACTGTGAGGTGTCCGTCGTACCACTCCGTGCCGACTCCCGGTTCGACCCCGCAGCGTTTCATCGCCTGTTTCGGCTGTTATCGCGAGACGACGTTGATATTTTGCACACCCACGACAACTTCATCGGGTCGGTCGGACGCGTCCTCGGGACCGGCGCGGGCGTCGGTATCGTGAACACCGAACACCGCCAACACGATTCGTTCACACCCCTTCAGAACGCCGTGAACGCACCCACGATGGGACTCGCGGATCGGGTCGTCGTCAACTCGAACGCGACGAAACAGTCGCTGCTGCGGGCCGAGCGACTGCTCCTCGATCCGGACCGGATCGAAGTCGTCTACAACGGCGTCGACCTCCAGCGCCTCGACGCGGCGACCTCGGCGGCTCAGAACGACACCGAGAGCACGCAGCTCATCACCGTCGGGCGGCTCGTCGACGTGAAAAACCAGGCGCTGCTGCTCCGGGCGTTCAGCCGGGTCACCGAATCAATCCCGGATGCGCGACTCTGTATCGTCGGCGACGGCCCACGCAGGGACGACCTCGAAGCACGCGCCGAGACGCTCGGCGTTCGAGAGCAGGTACAGTTTCTCGGAGAGATACCCCGCGAAGAGGTCTACCGACGACTCGCCGAGAGCGATCTCTTCGTGATGCCGTCGCTTTCTGAGGGGTTCTGCGTCGCCGCAGTCGAAGCCATGGCGGTCGGTCTCCCCGTGGTCGTCAGCGACATCGACGTCTTCCACGAGGTCGTCGGTGAGCCGGGAGTGTTCGCTGATCCGGACGATCCAGCCGACTTCGCTGACGCGATTGCCGACCTGCTCGAACACCCCGAGAAGCGCGAGCGACTCGGCAAACACGCAAAGGAACGGGCACGGTCGACGTTCTCGCTCGAACGGACCGCTCGCGAGTACTACAACATCTATAAAGGGGTGGCCGAAAAGTCGAATCGGTGACCGACGTGCCTCCAACACATGAATTTTGAAGGAATAAAACGGGGGATTCAGCATCCAGAAACGATCAAGCGGAAGACGAGGATCAATCTTGTCCGTCCGTTCGTCTCCCGGTCGCCGGAGGAGATACAGATCCTCGACAGAGACTGGGACGTTCTTATCGTTCTGGACGCCTGCCGGGCCGATCTTCTCGAAGAGGCAGATCCGTTTGATATTCCAATCCAACGGGTCCAGTCGAACGCGAGCCATACGAGAGAGTTCATCGAAAAGAATTTCGTCGGCATCGACTGTCGAGACATAGTTTACGTTACAGCTTCGCCCCAGTTGGCGGGTTTCGAACTTTCGTTCGCACATATCGAACACGTCTGGCGTAACCACTGGGATGAACAACTCCGTACTGTACGACCCGAAGACGTCACAGCCGCTGCACTCTCCCTTGATAAAGATTACCCGGACAAGCGAATCATCGTTCACTATATGCAGCCCCACTATCCGTTCATTGGCCCGACCGGGAGAGAGATCGACGAGCAGGCTACCTTTGGGCCGAATCGTGGAAGCGAATACGCTTCGATATGGGTGCAACTGGCAGCTGGGCATGTATCCGAGACGACGGTCCGAAAAGCGTATCGGGAAAATCTGGACATCGTCCTCCCGGAAATCGACGAGTTACGGACCGAGATGCCGGGTAAGATCGTGCTGACCAGCGATCACGGAAACCTCTTCGGCAAACGGGTATCGTGGCTGCCGTTCCGTCTCTATGGTCACCCGCCTGAGATCCATGATCCAGAGCTTACGGCGGTTCCCTGGGTCGAATTTCCCTTCGAACAGAGAAGATCAACCGACAGTGCTGAGGAGGCAGCTGAAACCGAGCAGTTCGAAGATATTGAAGAACGGCTTCGTGACCTTGGGTATCAGTAATCCCAGACCTAGAATAACTGCTGTGGGTAGTGGAAACCTCACTTCGGGGAAATATTCTTCGATAATTCTTCGAGCACCCGGGTCGTACGCTCGACGGTGTCAGTCCAGTCGAACTGCCCCTCTATCTGCGCCCGTGGATCAGAGACGTGGCCGTCAAACACCGCGTCCAGACCCGCAGCGAAGCCCGCGATGTCCCCGACAGGCACGGTCACCCCGCCGTCACCGACGACGGGTTCGACCTGCTCGAGGTCGCTGACGACGACCGGAACACCTGACGCCAACGCCTCCAGAACCGTCCGGGGCAGCCCCTCAGCACGACTGGGCAAGATAAGCGCGTCTGCTGCCCGGTACACCGCCGGCATTTCCACGTATGGAAGCTGACCGAGAAACTCGACGTGGTCTTCGGCCAGCTCCGACCGCAGCGGCCCCTCTCCAGCCACGTACAGCTTCGCGTTCCGTTCGTCGGTCAGTCGCGAGACCGCCGCTACCGCGTCGCCCGGTCGCTTACCCTTGACCAGCCGCCCGACGAACAATACCACAGGCCCGTCGTGGTCGATGCGGCCACTCTTGGGACCGTCGGGTCGGAACCGCTCGGTGTCGATTCCGTTGGGGACGACTTCGATCCGCGAGTCGACTCCGAACTCCCGCACACGCTCCCGATCTTCGTCAGTGTAACAGAACACTGCGTCAGCTTGGTTGAAGGTCCATCGGCCCACAGACCGAAGGTACAGATCGAACACCCGCTCGGGAGCGTTCTGTGAGTACAGGCCGTGGTTGGTGATCGCAAGCGGCGTGTCACCCACGCGCCGCCGGAGCGCGGCCAGGTTCGTCGAGAAATACAAATGTGAGTGCGCGTGGAACACGTCGAAATCCGATGCTCGAGCGAGAAACTGCGCTACACCTGGGCTGACATCGTTGCCCAACGGCGCAGAAACGGGATCGAACCGAACTACAGTATATCCGTCTCGCTGTTCAACCGACACCTGGCCAGGGTCGCGACGGACCGTCACAACGGTCACTTCGTGACCCATCGCGGCCTGGTCGCGGCTCATCGCGTGGACGTGATACGGACCACCACCGGGTATATCGGGATAGACTTTCTGTGCGACGCGAAGAATTCGCATTGTCAACTCCCCATGACCGGTTGTTCGTACCACTCTCGATTCGCAAGAGACCACTCGAGGAATGCCTTGACGCCATCTCGATTCGTATAGGTCCGTTCGTAATCTAGTAACTCTTGGGCTTTCCCCGTATCAGCATGGGTATGTTCGGCATCATGACGCTCAACGCACTCTAATTCCAGATCTGGCACTAGTTGATCACGTATCTCCTCGGCCAGGGTCAGAATCCCGATGGTGTCTGTACTCCCGGCATTGACAGCCTCTCCGTCCGCGGCATCCTCGTCAAGAAACGTGACGTTCGCCTCGACCTCGTCCTGCCCGTCAGCGACGAATCGCTCGGCGAGGCGCCCGCCGATGAACCCCACAACATCCCTGACGAGTATTTGCATCGTTTCAGCCGAACCGCTCGATCCTCAATAAACCTCCCGAGTCCGGTCATCCTCACTACTCGTTTGGCCCTTCGTCGTCGCTACGAGGTTCTCGTGAGCGCCCAGATGGTTCGAAGGCACTGTTCAGATGCGAGCCCATCCGCCGGAAAGGAGCGGGCTACCCCTCACAACGTCCTGGTGGAATGAAAGGGCGAGGAGCGCTTCGGGAACCCCGACGACGCAAGCAATGGAGGCCGCGAAGCGGCCGAAGCGCGCAGCGAGGCTCCCGGGAGCAAAGCGAGCGGGACGCCGGCAGCGCAAGCTCTGCCGGAACGCGGGACCGAAGCGTCCAGAGGACTTTCGTCGCTGTGGGCACCAGGTTGCTACCAGTTTGAACGCTAGCTAAACATGGCCGTCGTTTCGATGCCTGACCTCATGCCTTTGATCCGCGAGGGTCGAATTCGACGCAATACAGTTAGCGCCCCACCCCCTCGGAAACCACCTCTGCCTCGAAGTCACTCGCCCGAACCCGTAGCGGAAACCGCCCCTCCTCGTCGATCGACATCAGCGCCTCGCTATAGCCGTCCTTGTCGTTCCCGGCTTTCGCCGTCCGCACCCAGTTCACCTCCCGCTCGCTCTGACCGAACCACCCCCCGAGCTTCTCGGTCTCCTCTTTGACGCGATGGATGATCGTGATCGAACACAGATTCGCGAGATCGTCGCCCCAGTACCAACCACAGCACTCACAAGCTTCGATGCGGTCACCGTCGCTCACCCACCGAAACCGGCCTTCGGATGCGGACACCCGTTGGGCCACCCCGGCGTCCTTTCCTGCCGAGCAGTCCACGCACGATGCCACGAATCGACCGACCACGCGGTAGCTGATTCACGACCAACCCATACCCCTGGCGGACTGAAAGGGCGAGGGCGTCTGGCGTGCGTCTCAGCCGGCCCTATCCGAGCGCCAGCGAGGATATCCGGGTGAGCGTGCGCGAGACGGCCGAGGGATTTCAGGCGGTCGTGACAGTGCCGAGCAACCTAGGCGAGAGCTTTCAGGCGTCCACGCGTCCGACACACCAACTACCACACGCAGCCCGAATAGTTGGATTTATTATACAATCTGATTACGTGTCGACTAACCGCCAGCGGGTGGCGGGGTGAAACCACCGATGTCCAATCAGCAGCCAGCGACAGGTAGTCGTCCCGACGACGAATTGCCCGTTGCCGTCGAGAACGCACGGACCTACATTTAGGTCACGCCATCGGAGACAGCCCTCGACCCCGACACGGCCGAGGCACAGTTCCGACGCCTCCACCAGATCGAGCGGCCCGGCTCCCAGCGCATCCTCAGCAGCCTCTGGAACGGACCGTCCAAGCCCACCATCGAGTGTCGCCTCGTCTCGACGGGCGCCGAGACGCCCATCCAGTACGCCTTCGGCATCGACGACGAGGAGACCGTCGACACGCTCGAGTGCGTCCTCCGGAGCCTGTTCCCGGACGCCTACGAGTTCGAGCGAACGTCGGCGTCGCCAGCACAGGTGAAAACGATCCTCGACGACGCCGAACTCGCCGCCGTGGAGGTGTGCGGCGCGCCCGAACGGCGCAACGACTGTCAAACCCGGCTCACCCCCTTCCACGAGTTTGCGACCGATGGCCGACGGTCACTCCCCCTCGCGGCCGTCCTCGAGACGATGGCCAGCCACGACGGACCGATCGTCTACCAGGCACTCCTCACACCGACGGCGGACTGGTCCTCGACGGCCGACGATCACGACCTCGTCGCGGGCGACAGCTGATTGCCGGTGACGGCCTCCTTACGTTCCGTGCAGACAGCGTCGGCAACGGTGCCGATCACGTCCAAAACGAACCGGGTATCGACGAGCAGTCGAACCGCTCCGCGGTCGCACGCCACCGTGACGCCAACGCCCCGTCGAATCACTAATTCCAATTGAACGTCCAATTTATATCACTGGAGCCGGTACGGACGAGTATGTCGAGGGACTCGGACGCGCCGATCGAGGCGGAGTCGACCGTCAACGAGAGTTACGGAACAACGATTCCGTCGGCGGTTCGGGAGGCGCTCGACGATCCCGTCGAGCCGGGAGACACGGTTCGATGGGTCGTCAGGGACGGCGACCTCTCGATCGAACTCGTCCACGAGCGCTACGGTGCGTTCGAGGACGTGGCCCCCTTCGACGGCCCGGCCTGGGATAGCGAGGAGGCTGCCGAGAACGCGTGGAGCGAGTAGCGATGCCAGCGGTCTGCATCGACTCGAACGTCGTGCTCGCGGCCCGGAACGCAAACGCCACGCGCCACGACGACGCGGCCGCGATCGTCGACGGGATCGACGGCGGCGAGCTCCCCCACGCGAGGATCGTGAACTACGTCGTCCCCGAGATCCTCCATCCGCTGCAGAAACGAATCAGCAAGTCCGCAGCGACCGAAACGCTGGATCTCCTCCAGACGAGCCGTGGGTTCGAGTTCGTCCACGTGCCCACTGGTATCCACCCGAACGGCGAACGGCTGTTTCGGCGACAGGACTCGCCGTCGGGACCGGAGTGGGTCGATTCGCTCCTCGCGGCATACATGCACAGTGAGGGGCTCGAGTACCTCTACTCGTTCGACGACGACTTCGACGGATTCGACGGGATCACTCGTCTCATGACGGCGACGGATCCATTTGCACCGTGATCGTCGGCCAGGAAACGAGTCACGGTAACACGCGCTCCGACCGGTGAAACAGCCGGATCCTGGCTGCCTGCGAAAATCAAAGATTTTCGGGCGACCAGAAGACCACGTCTTCTGGTAGACTGAAAGGGCTGAGGGCGTTCCGCGTGCTGGCTACCGGGAAGTATCCAGTTTGAACGCTACCGAAACACGACCGAATCCGGTGGCCCAAGATGTATGTATCCATCTCCCCTCCCCAATAGCACGGCGGATTGGCTGGTCTAACAGTTATTTATACGACCCAGCCATCTAGCACGAACGTCAACCGAGAATGCTCGAAGACACCCACGGTCGCGAGGTGACCGGCGTTCGCGTCTCGCTGACCGATCGGTGTAACTTCGACTGCGTCTACTGTCACAACGAGGGGCTGGGTGACACCCGTGGACCGATGGATCCGCAGGACGGCGAGATGGCCACCGACGACGTCGTTCGCTTGCTCGAGGTCCTCGCAGAGTTCGACGTCACGTCCGTGAAGTTCACCGGTGGCGAGCCGATGCTACGAGAGGACCTGGCGGAGATCGTGCGGCGGACGCCGGACGTGATGGACTGCTCTCTCACGACCAACGGGACCTTCCTGCCGGGGCGGGCCGAGGCCCTGGCCGAGGCCGGACTCGAACGTGTCAACGTCTCGCAGGACGCCCTCGATCCCGAGGACTTCGCCGAGTTGACCCAGAGCGGGGCCTACGACCGCGTCATCGAGGGCGTCGAGGCGGCCCTCGAGG
>ENA-ORDC01000615-ORDC01000615.1-marine-metagenome-genome-assembly--contig:-NODE-615-length-33582-cov-7.971139_pt1 | contig 33582 bp, 34 predicted proteins | sample MGYA00237783_ERZ508515 | MGnify/ENA primary metagenome ERZ508515 (study PRJEB26186, sample SAMN06268792) | marine metagenome | isolation source: Eden Landing Ponds, San Francisco, CA, USA | place... | reverse complement strand
CCCCCCCCGGGAGGAGCCGGTCGCGTCGCGCGCGCCGTCACCAGACGCCGCCGGAGAACGTACGGGGTGCGGTCAGAACGGGGAGGTGTCAGGCCCTGGGATTCCAGCCGCAGACCGTACACTGCGTGGCAGACGCGTCGTGGAGCCCCCCGCACTCCGGACACTGTTTCTTGTTATAGGATCGTTCCCAGCGTACCTGTTCTGTCTCGTGGCCGCGGTCCGCCAGGAACTGGTCGAACAGGTCGTCGTCGTCGCTGGGTGCTGATGCCATACACGCTATGGTATGTCACACCGATACTTATGTCTACTGTTACCACGGTATTGTTGCGCACACCCTCTGCCGACGCACTCGATCCGGGACGCCGCCGACGCACTCGATCCGGGACGCCGCCGACGCACTCGATCCGGGACGCCGCCGCCGACGAACCGAACCCGGTCGGCACGCTCACCGGAAGCGGACGCCGAGGTCGTGGAGCCCCTCGTTGTGTCGACCGACGTTGACCAGCAGCGGTGTGAGCGCCTCGATCTCGGGCGCGTTGGCGATGCCGCCGGCCATGAGCGCCCGCAGCCCCTCGATCTCCTCGGCCAGTCGCGAGACGATGTCGAGGGCGTCAGGGTCCTCGCCGACCAGCAGCGTGTCGATCCCGAGGTCGGCGTCGAGATCCGCGAGCCGGCCGGCGGCGAGGTTGTGGAACGCGCCGACCACCGAGACGCCGTCGGGCGCCGCGTCGGCCACCAGTTTCGTCACGCTCCCCGCGCCGGGGCGATGGTAGTGGAAGCCCTCGTCGTCCCGCTTCATGCCCGTCGCTGGCGTGACCAGCACGTCGCCGTCGTCGAGTTTGTCGGCGACGGCCTCGACCGTATCCGAGGCGTGGTAGGCGGGTACGGAGAGGACGATCACGCCCGCGCGGTCGGCGGCCATCTCGTTCGCGAACCCCTTGACCGTGCAGTCGACGCCGCGGCTCGACAGTTCGGTCTCGTACTCCTCGGCCTTCGTGCGCGCCCGGTCGGGATCGCGCGAGCCGATCAGGACCTCGTGGTTCGTGTGATACGCCCACCGCAGGGCCAGCCCGCCGCCGATGTCGCCGGTGCCGCCGAGTAGCGCGATTCGCATACGGAACGCTTCGGTGCCGCGGAGGTAAGCCTTTAGCCGCCGAGGCCCGCCCGGAGGCGGTCCCACCCGCGCCGGTACACCAGCCAGTAGGTGGCGAGGAACGCCGCGGCCAGCCCGAGCCCCACCACCCGGAGCTGGGTGAACGGGTCCGGCGGCGCGAACGCCGTCCCGCCGACGAACACCGCCGCGAACAGTACGAGCGTCGCCAGTACGAACCGGGATAGCCGCCCGACCGGGCCGCGCCCGTCGTCCATGGGCATGGTGCGGCCGTCGGTTCCTCTCGACTTGGGCGTTTCCGTCGCGGTCGACGACGGCGTTCGACGACTCCCGGGCGACGACGCCCTCGGCGGCGCCCCTGGACCGGAGTTACGCGTCCCGCGCCAGTTCGTCGAACAGCGCCGTCACGCGCCGTTCGATCTCGTCGCGGACGCGCGCCACGGCCCGGGGCGACCGGCCGTCCGGATCGGGCAGGTCCCAGTCGCGGCTCTCGCCGCCCCAGCCGGCGGGGCAGACGTCGTCGTCGGCACAGCCCATCGTGATCACGTAGTCGCTCCCCCGCAGTTCCTCGACCGTCACCGCCCGCGGCGTCCGGTCCTCGATCGGGAGCCCGATCGCCGCCATGGCCTCGACGACCTCGGGGTGGACGCGGTCGGCGGGCCGCGTCCCGCCGGTGACGAGGTCGAACCGGCGGGCCAGTCCCCGCGCGTCCAGTTCCCGCCGGGCGAAGGTGTAGGCCATCTGGGAGCGGCCGGCGTTCTGGACGCACACGAACGCGATGCGAGTCGGCTCGGCGTCTGTGTTCTCGGTCATCCGTCTCAGTCCGTGTACGCGACGCCGGCGATCCCGTCGGCCCCGGGGAAGAGCCGGTCCCGGGTGGCGAGCGCGACGCGGACGAGCGCGAGCATCACCGGCACCTCGATGAGCGGCCCGACGACCGTGGCGAGGGCGACGTTGCTGCCGATGCCGAACACCGCGACGGCGACGGCGATGGCCAGTTCGAAGTTGTTCGACGACGCGGTGAAGGCGAGGCTGATGCTCTCCGTGTAGTCGAACCCGAGGAACGCGCTGACACCGTAGGCGACCGCCCAGATCGACGTGAAGAAGACGAACAGCGGGACGGCGATCAGCAGGATCTGCTCGGGGTTGGAGACGATGTAGTCGCCCTTGAGCGCGAACATCACGACGACCGTGAACAGCAGGCCGAGCAGGCCGAACGGGCTGATCCGCGGGACGACCCGCCGGTAGTAGGCCTCGCGGCCGACGGTGCGGAAGGCGACGCGCTGGGCCAGGTAGCCGAGCAGGAGCGGCAGGCCGAGGAAGGCGCCGACCATCTGGGCGACCAGCGCCATCGACACGTCGGCGGTCGTCCCCCGGAGCACCGTCAGGAACAGGAACGCGTAGGGGACGAACAGCGCGATCTGGAGGAGGCTGTTGACCCCGACGCAGACCGCGCACATCTCCTGGTTGCCGCCCGCGAGTTCGTTCCAGACGAGCACCATGGCGATGCAGGGCGCGATGCCGACGATGATGAGCCCGGTGACGAACTCCGGGTGGCCACCGAGGAAGGCGGTGGCGAGTCCGTACATGACGAACGGCGCGACCAGCCAGTTGAACAGGAGCGTCAGGCCGATCTCCTTCCGCGTCGTTCGCGTGACCCGCGGGATCCGGCCGTAGTCGATCTCCGCCATGATGGGGAAGATCATCACGAACAGCCCGAGCGCGATCGGGAGGCTCGTCCCGTGCCACGTGACCGCGTTCAGGGCGTCGACGACGCCCGGCGCGAACCGGCCGAGCCCCACGCCCAGGAGCATCGCCAGTCCGATCCAGAGCGTGAGGTACCGATCGAGGACCCCGAGGTCGCCGCTCACCGGTCGCTCACCCTGTCGTCAGCGACCGCGAACAGGGCCTCGGCGAGCGGGGTCGCGGCGTAGTAGCGCCAGTTGCCCTCCTTGCGGCGGGTGACGAGCCCGGCCTCGACGAGGTCGCCCAGCGCGTGGCTGACGGCGCTCTCGCTCACGTCGACGAGCGGTTCGAGCTCGCAGACGCAGAGTTCGCCGTCGGCGACCGCGAGCGCGCGGGCGAGGCGGTAGCGCGTCCCGTCGCCGAGGACGGCGAACACGGCGCGCGCGTCGTCCTCGGCGAACGCGGTCTCGGCGAGCGCGTGCAACTCGTCCAGCCGCTGGTCGACGTCTGCGTCACAGCAGTCCGCCAGTCGATCCGTCAGGAGGCGACGTATCCGGTCGGTCGTCGTTGCCATCGACGGTTAGTTGAACGAAGGTTCAGATAGTTCTTTCTATGTGAATGGTGGTTCAGATACCTTGGCGTCGCACGGCCCTCCGCAATTCCGAGGCACTCGCTCTCCCCGCACGTCGGGAGACGTAGCGCTACCAGTGCATTCGGTACGCCCACCGGCCCCGCGACTGCGGGACGGGTGATTCGCATCCCTCGATCGGCTCAGGCGGCGTCCACGTCCGTTTCGTCCCCGCCGTCGAGCAGGTCGGGCACGTCGTTCACCGAGTCGACCACGGCCGCCGCGCCCGCGTCCTCGTACTTCCGGCGGCCCTCGGCGCCCGTCAGGCCGCCGGTGAGCACCCCGATTCCGAGGTACGTCCGATCCGGGTCGGCCTCGCCGGCGTTCACCGCCGTCCGCACGTCGTCGAGCGTGTCGCCGACGAACGCGACCGTTCGAGCGTCGAACCGATCGGCGAGCGTCGTCAGCGCCCGCGGGTGGGGCTTGCCCTCGTCCCAGTCGTCCATCGTGAACCGGTGCTCGGCGGGGACCGACACGCCCGCGCGGTCGAGCGCGATGTCGGCCTCCGCGGCCGGCCTGCCAGTCAGGACGCCCACGTCGAACCCGTCGACCAGCGCGTCGACCGTGTCGGCGTCGATCAGGACCGGTTCGTCGTGGATGTAGCCGCTCGCCTCGAACGGCGGGTCCGCGCCTTCGAGGTCCCGGTAGAGGTCGCCCCCGAGGTAGAGCGCCTGGAACACCGCGAGCAGGCGCTCGGGATCCCACGCCGTCCGGACCCGCTCGTGGGCCCCGTCGTCGAGCGCGTCGGCGACGACGGTCTCGGCGGCGTCGAGGCCGCCGCCGGCCGCGCGGATCGCGTCGGTGAACGCCCCGACCGCGGCCTCGTACCCCTCGCGCCGGGCGAGGACGAACAGCGCGGCCGCGTAGGTGAGTTCCCAGTCGTTGTTGAAGCCGCCGGCGTCCTTGAACGCCTGCACCGCGGCCCGGTCGACCGTCGCCCCGTACACCCGGTCGACCGACTCGACGATCGCCCGCCGGTAGGAGTCCGCGACGTCGACGAGCACGCCGTCGACGTCGAGAACCACTGCGTCCGCCTGCATGGGGCGCCCTCCGACACCGACGGCCTAACGTGTTCCGAAATCCGGAGTCCGCCGCCGGCGACTCGGCCACCCCGTCGGCGGCCCGCTGCGGGGTCGGCCCGGATCAGTGGCGACGCTCGACGACGTACAGGACGTCGCCCCCCACCGACTCCCGTCGGGCCGGGACGACCGGCGCCTCGAAGCCGAGCGTCGTGAACAGGCAGTCGGCGCCGACCGTGCGGGCGACGCCGACGGTCGGCTTCTGGAGTTCGGCGGGCAGGTTCAGCGCGTACACCGCGTCGGCACGGTAGGCCGCCCCCGGATCGCCCCGCTCGCTCGCGGCGACCACGTCGTCGCGGACGAACGAGACCCCGTCCGGGGCGTCGCGGGGGTGGACGTCGACCGCCGTCACCGCCTTCCCCGCCGCGGCGAGCGCGCCGGCTACGTCGCCGCGGCGGCCGATCCCCACCTCGACCAGCCGGTCGTAGCGGGACAGCCGCTCGACCATCGCGTCGCGGAACGCGGCCGCGGCGTCCACCGGGCCGCCGTCGCTGGGTCCACCGTCTCGTCCGTCGTCGCCGGCGGTCCCGTCCGCGGCAGGTCGCTCCCCTCTGTCGGTCACGGCGGGATATTTATCAGCCGCCACCGCTTAATCGTGTCCATGCTCATCGATATCGTGCCCATCGGGGACGTTCCCGCTCAGGCCAAGCGGGAGGCCTCCGAGTCGCTGCGCTCCGTCTACGACTGCGACGTGACGGTGCACGCAGACCAGTCGATCCCCGAGGGCGCGTTCGACCGCAACCGCAACCAGTACCGGGCCGAGCAGTTCATCGAGTTGGCCTCGCGGGTCGGGAGCGGCGAGAAGAACATCGGCATCACGGCCCAGGACCTCTACTATCGCCGGCGAAACTACGTCTTCGGCCTCGCCTACCTCAACGGCAACGGCTCCGTGATCTCCACCTACCGCCTCCAGACCTCCTCCGACGGCGGCATCTCCACCCGCCCCGCCAGCGAGGTGTTCGCCGACCGCGTCCGCAAGGAGGTCGTCCACGAGATCGGCCACACCTTCGGCCTCGAACACTGCGACAACTCCAAGTGCGTCATGAGCTTCTCCCCGACCGTCCGGGAGGTCGACGTCAAGGAGGAGAACCTCTGTGGCTCCTGCTCGCGGCTGCTGGGCTGACGGCTCACCCCCTTCCCGCGCTCTCACCGCCGCCGTTTTTTCCGCCACCCCCCGCCACGGCGACAGGTAGTTGACCTCCCGACGCCTACGAACGATCATGAAGTTCCTCCTCGCGGTCGACGGATCGGACGCCAGCGACGCGGCGCTCGATCACGTCGTCGAACTCGCGCGCGGCCTGGACGCCTCGGTCACCGTGGTCCACGCGGTCGAACCCGGCGTGATCGTCGACGGCCACGGCCCCGCCGACGGCCCCATCGCGGGCGATCAACTGGTCTCGGAGGCGATCGGCGACGCCGAGGCGCGCGCCGAGCGGATCGTCGACGAGGCGGTGGCCCGCCTCGAATCCGCCGGCGTCGACGCCGAGGCCGAACTGCTGTACGGCGACCCCACCGACGTGATCCCCGACTTCGCCGCCGCCGAGTCGTTCGACGGCCTGTTCGTGGGCCACCGCGGGCTCTCCGAGCGCTACGAGAGCCTGGTCGGGAGCGTCGCCAAGGCCATCGTCGAGCGCTCGTCCGTCCCCGTGACGGTGGTCCGCTGACCGACGCGGCCGGCACGACCGTTGCGCCCGCCGGCGCCCAGTTGTGCTGCCTGCTACGCCCGCCGGCGCCCGGTAGTGTCGCCTGCTGCGCCCGGTAGTGCCGGCGAACCGACGGGGCTATGGGCCGCCGCCGGCTACCCGCGCACGTGTCAGACGACGTCCCCGAGCGCCCGCCGACGGCCGGGTTGATCGAGGCGCTCGACGTGAAACGCAACGCCGCCGTCGGCGTCGGCGTCGGCGTCTCGCTCGCGCTCGCGGCGTACCTCGTGCGGGTGTTCGAGGTGCTGGGGCCCTTCGCCGGCACCCGCCAGTTCCCGGTGCTCGGCGTCGGCGGCTGGTTCCTCCTGCTGGCGTTCGTGCTCGCGTCGACGACGGCGCTGCTCGTCACCGTCGCGCTCACCGCGACCCGCGTCTATCGGCTCGCTCGCGAGCGGTGAGTCCCGTCCGGCGTTCGTGACTTCGGAGCCGCTCCGGGCGACGTGAGCGTGCGTCGGCGGACGAATCGAGGGTCGCCGCCCCCGCGACTCACTCGTCGTCGAACGCGAGCGTGTCGTCGGCGAGTTCCCCGAGGCGCGCGGCGCCCGCCCGGGTCCCTTTGGCGATGAGCACGTCGTCGACGCCCAGGGCCGTCTCGGAACTGGGCGAGACGACCCACTCGTCGCCGCCGCGACGAACCGCGATGACGCGCATCCCGGTCTCGGTCTTCACCTGCTCGCCGCCGAGGGTCGCCCCCGCGAGCCGACTGCCGGGGCCGATCCGCACCCTGACGATCACCTCGTCGGACTCCTCGACGGCGGCGGCGACGACCGGGTGGGCGGTCAGCCCCCGGAGGACGCCCTCGCTGATCTCCAGGGCGGCGTCGCTGATGACCTCCGTCGCGGAGGCGATGTGCACCAGCCCCCGTAGCGAGATGGGGTCCTCGATGCGGCTCGCCGCCCGGAGCGTCCACGCCTCGAACCGGGATTTGAGCGCGTCCACCTCGGCCTCCAGTTCGAGCACCTCCTCGGCGACCCCCTCGCTGTCGAACAGCACCGCACCGTAGGCCAGGTCGACGGCGAGTTCGCTCATGTTCTTCATCAGGACGATGGAGTCGACCGCCCGCTCCAGGTCCTCGATCGGCGGCTCGACCGGCGCCGGCGGCTCGTAGGGGCGCCCGGTCGCCGCCTCGAACACCGCGCCGACGCCCCCCTCGTTGCCCCGGAGCAGGAGGACGTCGCCCGGGCGGAGCCGGCTCTCGTGGGTCGGGTTCGTGATCCACCGCCGCTTGCCCGTCACGGAGGTGCGCCGGATGGCGAGCACCCGCACGCCCGTCTCCGTCTCCATGTTGATCTCGCCGAGCGTCCGGCCCGTGTACGGAGAGTCGTCCGCGACGGTCGCCCGGACCAGCGTCTCGGTCGCCTCCGGCAGGGCCGTCCGGATCGCCTCCGGCAGGCCGATGTCCTCGATGACCACCTTGGCGATGTCGCCGGCGGCGTTGGAGATCTTCTCCGCGGCGCTGAGCACGCCCAGCACTGGCGCGAGCTGCTCGGCGTCCTCGGGGCTTCGTGCGGCCATCAGGAGGCTCATCCGGCCCTGTAGCTGGAGGAGGTCCATCCGTTCCTCGAGTTCGAGCACCTCAGCGGCGACCTCGTCGCTCCCGTGCAGGACCGCGGAGTACGACAGGTCGATCAGCAACTCGGCGGTGTCTTTCATCTCGGAGAGCACCTCCTTGACGCTGACCGGCTCGTACTCGACCTCCTCGGGTTCCATGCGCCGGGGTTCGGGGCGGGCGGGGGAAAACTGTTCGGCTCGCCGCGCAGACCCCCGCCCCACGGTGTTCGACGGATCGTCCGACCGACTCACGAATTGGGCACGTTTGCGGGACCTGACCGGACGACCGTCACGAAATGGCCGACGCCCGTCGCGCAAACGGTAACGCTTTTTTGAACTGATCCGGAACCTTCGTCGTATGTCAGACGAGCTAAAGCGGGGTCTGGAGGGTGTGCTGGTCGCCGAGTCGGAGCTCAGTTCCATCGACGGCGACGCGGGCGAACTCATCTACCGCGGCTACGCCATCGAGGACCTCGCGCGGGGGGCCAGCTACGAGGAGGTCGTCTACCTGCTGTGGAACGGCGAACTCCCGACCGCCGACGAACTCGACGAGTTCGAGTCGGCGATGGCCGCCGAGCGGGACCTCCCCGACGACGTCTACGACATCGTCGAGAACCTCGCTGCGGCCGACGAGGACCCCATGGCCGCCGTGCGGACGGTCGTCTCGTCGCTGTCGGCCTACGACGACGACGCCACCTTCGACGCCGAGGCCGTCACCGACCGGGCGGCGAACGTCCGCAAGGGTCGGCGCATCACCGCCAAGCTCCCGACCGCCCTCGCCGCCTTCGCCCGCCTCCGCGACGGCGACGACCCGATCGAACCCCGCGAGGACCTGGGCCACGCCGAGAACTTCCTCTACATGCTCAACGGCGAGGTACCCGACGAGGTGCTCGCCGACGTCTTCGACCAGGCGCTCGTCCTCCACGCCGACCACGGGCTCAACGCCTCGACGTTCGCCGCCATGGTCACCTCCTCGACGCTCGCGGACCTGCACTCGGCGGTCACCTCCGCGATCGGCACCCTCGGGGGCTCGCTCCACGGCGGTGCGAACCAGAACGTCATGCGGATGTTGAAGGAGATCCGCGAGAGTGACAAGGAGCCGACCGCGTGGGTCGCGGACGCCCTGGAGGAGGGGCGTCGCGTCGCCGGCTTCGGCCACCGCGTCTACAACGTCAAGGACCCCCGCGCGAAGATCCTCGGCGAGCGCTCCGAGGAACTCGGCGAGGCCGCCGGCGACACCTCCTGGTACGAGATGAGCGTCGCCATCGAGGAGTACGTCGCCGAGGAGAAGGGCCTCGCGCCGAACGTCGACTTCTACTCCGCCACGACGTACTACCAGATGGGCATCCCCATCGACATCTACACCCCCATCTTCGCCATGAGCCGCGTCGGCGGCTGGATCGCCCACGTCCTCGAACAGTACGGGGACAACCGCCTCATCCGGCCGCGCGCCCGGTACGTCGGCCCCGCCGACCGGACCTTCCGCCCGCTCGACGAGCGGTAACGCGGCCGCCCCGCCCCTTCGACGGTGCCGCCGGCGGATTCAACACCGCGGCGGACGACGCGTCTGTATGCACGTCTTCGTCTACGGATCCCTCACCGAACCGGTCCAGGTCTCGCGGGTGCTCGACTCCTACGTGTTCGTCGGTCCCGCGGTGCTCTCCGGCCTCCACGCCGTCGAGGGGGAGTACCCGACGCTCGCCCCCGGCGGCTCCGTCGGCGGTCGGCTCATGCGCACCGAGGACGTCGACGCCCTCGACGCCTACGAGGGCGTCGACCGCGGGCTCTACGTCCGCGTGTCGGTCCCGTTCTGTGGCGACGCCCCGGACGACCCCGACGACGTGGAGGTGTACGTGGGCGACCCCGCGGCCCTCGGCGTCTCGGCCGACGTCGACTGGTCCGGCGACGAGGAAGCCGACCTGGCGACCAGCGTCGCGGCGTACGTCGCCGCCCACGACGTCGCCGTCTCGCCCGCCTGAGTCGCCCCTGGTCGCCCGCCTGGGGCACCTCGAACCGTCCCGTCACCGACCGCGAGTGTCACGCGCACAAGAGGTGTCCGCCGGGCGCACGACGGCTCAAGGGGCCTCGGCGGAGTCGGGCGGTTACACTTTCACCGTGGACGGCGGATATTTATATACCCTGCCGTCCGATGTCCACGTGCACGTCACACGCGTGCATTCCCCCTTTCCATTCCCCCTCGCCTCTCCAGTGACGTCACTTTCCGGCCCGGGCGGACTCCATCCCGTCCACTGACGACCCCGTTCCTCTCCACTGACGACTCCGCTCCTTTCCACTGACGACCGGGAACCGCCCGCCGGCGCCGCTCGCGGCCGTGCCGAGTCGTCACCGCCGACGGCCGCAAGCGTTATGCCCGTCACCCCGGACGCCGTCGGCATGGAGGACGAACTCGAACGCCGGCTCGACCGGCTCGACCGCCGACAGCGGTACCTGCTGGCGCTCCTCGTCTACCCCTACCTGGTCGGGGTCCTGTGGACGGTGACGGGACGGGTGGAGCCGACCGCGCTGATCACCGCCGCCGTGCCAGCCGTCGGCCTCGCGCTCGCGGCGTACCTGGTCGCGCTCTACCGGGCGCGGGCGGGCAGCGCCGCGTAGGCCGTCCGGCGGCGTCGAGGGAGACGCCGGCGGGCCACGGGGACGCAGGGGGCGGCGCGCCCGGACGTCGCCTCCCAGTAGCGTTATCCGCCGCCGGTGCGGACGTCCGGCCGTGATATCGCTCGCCGACGTCCAGGCCGCCCGCGACCGCATCGCGGGGGTCGTCCGCCGGACGCCGCTCGAGTACTCCCACTCCTTCTCGGAGGAGACGGGCGCCGAGGTGTACCTCAAACTGGAGAACCGCCAGCGGACGGGGGCGTTCAAGATCCGGGGGGCCATGAACCGCATCGCCACGCTGGACGAGGCCGCGCGCGCTGCCGGCGTCGTGACCGCGAGCGCCGGCAACCACGCCCAGGGCGTCGCCCTCGCGGCCAGCCGCGCGGGCGTCGACGCGACCATCGTCATGCCGGAGCACGCGCCCGTCTCGAAGGTGCGCGCGACCGAGCGCTACGGCGGCCGGGTCGTGCTGTCCGGCGAGGACTACGACGCCGCGCAGGCCCGCGCCCACGAGATCGAGGCCGCCGAGGGTCGCACCTACGTCCACGCCTTCGACGATCCCGACGTCGTGGCCGGCCAGGGCACCATCGGGCTGGAGATCCTGGAGGACTGCCCGGACCTCGACACGGTGGTGGTGGCCGTCGGCGGCGGCGGCCTGATCTCGGGGATCGCCACCGCGATCAAATCCCAGCGCCCCGACGTGCGGGTCGTCGGCGTCGAAGCCGCCGGCTCGGCCAAACTCGCCGCCTCGCTGCGGAAGGGCGAACCCCACGTCATCGACCGCGTCGACACGATTGCCGACGGCATCGCCACCCGCCGGGTGGGCGACCTGACCTACCCGATGATCGAGGAGCACGTCGACGAGGTCGTCACCGTCACCGACGACCAGATCGCGCTGGCGCTGGTCACGCTGCTCGATCGGACGAAGACGCTCGCCGAGGGCGCGGGGGCGGTCCCCCTCGCGGCCGTGCTCTCCGGCGCGTTCGACTACCGGCCGGACGAGGCGATCGTCCCCGTGATCAGCGGCGGCAACGTCGACCTGAACGCGCTCACCACCGTGATCGTCCGCGGCCTCGTCGAGACCGGCCGCTACCTCCGGATCAGGACTGTCCTGGAGGACCGGCCCGGCGCGCTGCTGGGGCTGGCCGGCGTGATCGCCGAGCGCGACGCCAACATCTCCGCGATCCACCACGACCGAACCTCGCGCGACGTCGCGCTCGACGACGCCGAGGTGGAGATCGACATCGAGACGAAGGGGCCAGAGCACGTCGAGGAACTGCTGGCCGCGCTCCGCGAGGCGGGCTACGAGGTGGAGGTGCTCGCGTAGTGGGCGACGCGTCGGAGAAGCCCGCCACCGACGCCGGGCCCGAACTCGTCGGTCGGCGCCGCTCGGCGCTGCTGTGGGGCGCGGTCGGCGTCCTCGGCTTCCTCGTGCTCCTGCTCGCCTACGAGGCGCTCGTCGCGACGCTCCCGCTCTCGCTCGCGGTGAAGGTCGGCGTCGCGCTCGCCGCGGGCGTCGTCGCCGCCGCCGTCGCCTACCGCCTGGAGCACCGCCTCGTGAGGAAAGGAAGGCCTTAAATTGCGCGACGGGGTAGACCTGAACGAGCCGGGATGGCCGAGTGGTAAGGCGCACGCCTGGAAAGCGTGTTCCCTCTGGGATCCGGGGTTCAAATCCCCGTCCCGGCGTCTTCTGTTGCGAACGACGCGAGCAGCGATGCTGCCCGCCGTGAGCGCGTGAACGGTTACGAGGGGATTGGAGCAGACGAGGCGCGCACAGCGAAGCGAGCGCGTCTCGGCGAGTTCGAATCCCCGTCCCGGCGTCTTCTGCTGTGAACTCCCCGAGGAGCACCGCGTAGCCCGTGCGTGCCGCCGTAACCGGGACTTCGTCGACGCGGAACCGCCGGTACATTCTTCACTCCGGACGCCGTGCGTGTGCTTGGTAATGCCAGACACGAAGACCGGCCGCGAGAAAAAGGGGCAGAACAAGCGATCACAGCTGACGGACCATCTCGTGGACCGCGAACTGGCGGCGCTCGACGGGGAGGACGAGCCACCCGAACCCGAGACGGCCGAGGGGGAGTTCCTCGCCGAGGAACTGCCGGACGATCGCTGACCGCGGTCGAAGCGGACACCCGCTCTTTATTACCGCCGACTCCGACCCGCCACCCGTGCAGCACCGCGCGAACTACGCGATCGTTCCGGTCGAAGCGCAACTCGGGCCCGAGTCGGAGCCGGACACGCTCGACCTCGACTGGGCGACGTCCGCCGGCGACGAGACCGAGACCTTCGAGTTCGAGGTGCCGACGGCCGACCCCACGGACGGCTACCTGGGGATCCAGGCCTTCGAGGTCGGCGACTTCGGCCACGAGATCCTGATCAACGACGAACCGCTGTCGGGGTTCGACATCCCCCCGAACCCCGGGTGGCAGTACTGGGTCGACACGATCACCGGGAGCAGCCTCGTCGAGGGGACGAACACGCTGCGGATCGTCCGCGCGGACGACGGCGTCGACGCCTTCGCGGTCGGCACCGTCACGGTCCACTGGAAGGAACCGGCCCCGGCCGCCGACGGTTAGCTCGACGTCGTTTCTCGGCCACTTTCGACCGCTCGAACGTCCACTCGCGCGCTCGCTTCGTCCACGCTCGTCGACGCTCGCGGCGCGCTTCCGAGTCAGCCCGCGGCGCGCTTCCGAGCCAGCCTGCGGCGGAGGCGGTCGCTACCCCTCCAGATTCGACGGGCGGAATCGCTCGTCGCGACCCTGCTCGACCGACTGGACATCGCCGACCTGGCGATGCGCGACGTCAACGCCCTCAGCGGCGGTCAGCGCCAGAAGGTGATGCTCGCCCGCGCGCTCGCCCAGGAGCCCCGGGCGCTCGTCCTCGACGAACCGACGAGCGACCTGGACGTCCGCCACGAACTGGCGGTGCTCTCGCTGTTGCGCACGGAGGCACCCAACGGGCTGGCGGTCGTCCACGCGATGCACGACCTGACGCTCGCCGCCCGGTACAGCGACCGCGTGGTCCTGCTCGCCGAGGGTGGCGTCTACGCCCAGGGCCCGCCGGAACTGCTCACCGGCGACGCCATCTCCGAGGTGTACGGCGTCGACGTCGCGGTCCACGAGACCCCCGACGGTCCCGCGGTGGTCCCGGTCGACCCGTCGCGCCGGGACTGACTCGTCGGCCGCTCCGCGCCCCTCGTGTCACCAGCCGTTCCTCGATACCCGCCACCCCTCGACGTCGCCGGACGGCCCTGCTGTCCTCAGATATGTTATAAAGGCCGTCGAAGCGGCCGTCCACGCCGCCCAGTGATCCGTGATACCGCACCGCAAGCGACCGTCACCATCACGCTCCAGTCTATCGGTTCGCCCCCGAAGTCGTCGGTTCCCGGGGACACCGCCGGTCGACCGACTCCCAAACACTTTTATAGAATCACAAACAATCAGACGATGACCCATGAGCCAGCGAATGCAGCAGGGCCAGCCGATGATCATTCTCGGAGAGGATTCCCAGCGCGTCAAAGACCGCGACGCGCAGGAGTACAACATCCAGGCCGCCCGCGCAGTCGCGGAGGCGGTACGGTCGACGCTCGGCCCGAAGGGGATGGACAAGATGCTCGTCGACTCGATGGGCGACGTCACCATCACCAACGACGGCGTCACCATCCTCAAGGAGATGGACATCGACAACCCGACGGCCGAGATGATCGTCGAGGTCGCCGAGACACAGGAGGACGAGGCCGGCGACGGCACGACGACGGCCGTGGCCATCGCGGGCGAACTCCTGAAGAACGCCGAGGACCTCCTCGAACAGGACATCCACCCGACGGCGATCATCCGCGGGTTCCACCTCGCGAGCGAGCAGGCCCGCGCCGAGGTCGACAACATCGCAGAGCGCGTCGACCCCGACGACGAGGACCTCCTGATGAAGGTCGCCGAGACCTCCATGACCGGCAAGGGCGCCGAGCTCAACAAGGAGCTGCTGGCCGACCTCATCGTGCGCGCGGTCCAGCAGGTCACCGTCGAGGCCGACGACGGCTCGCACATCGTCGACCTGGAGTACATCAACATCGAGACCCAGACGGGCCGCTCGGCCGGCGACAGCGAACTTCTCGTCGGATCGGTCGTCGACAAGGACCCCGTCCACGACGACATGCCGACCGAGTTCGACGACGCGAACGTCCTCCTGCTGAACGAGGCCATCGAGGTCGAGGAGGCCGACGTCGACACGCAGGTCTCCATCGACAGCCCGGACCAGCTCCAGAAGTTCCTCGACCAGGAGGAACAGCAGCTCAAGGACAAGGTCCAGAAGATCGTCGACACCGGCGCCGACGTCGTGTTCTGCCAGAAGGGCATCGACGACCTCGCCCAGCATTACCTCGCCAAGGAGGGCGTCCTCGCCGTCCGCCGCGTCAAGAAGTCGGACATGCGCTTCCTGAAGAACGTCCTCGACGCGGCCATCGTCTCCGACCTCGACTCGCTCGAGGCGTCTGACCTCGGGCGCGGCTCGGTTCGTCGCGACGAGGCGGACGAGCTGTTCTACGTCGAGGGCGAGGGCGACGCCCACGGCGTCACCCTCCTGCTGCGCGGCTCGACCGACCACGTCGTCGACGAGCTGGAGCGCGGCATCGAGGACGCCCTCGACGTCGTCGCCACCACCGTCAGCGACGGGCGCGTCCTCGCCGGCGGCGGCGCCATCGAGGTCGAACTCGCCGGGCGCCTGCGCGACTACGCCGACTCCGTCAGCGGCCGCGAACAGCTGGCCGTCGAGGCGTTCGCCGACGCGCTCGAACTCGTCCCGCGCGTCCTCGCCGGGAACGCCGGTCTCGACTCCATCGACACGCTCGTCGACCTGCGGGCGGCCCACGAGGACGGCGACCTCCGCGCCGGCCTGAACGTGTTCTCGGGCGACATCGAGGACACCTTCGAGGCCGGCATCGTCGAGCCCGCCCACGCCAAGGAGCAGGCGCTCTCCTCGGCCACCGAGGCGGCGAACCTCGTGCTCAAGATCGACGACATCATCGCCGCGGGCGACCTCTCGACCGAGGGCGACGGCGAGGAAGGGGGCGGCGCCCCCGGCGGCGGCATGGGCGGCATGGGCGGCATGGGCGGCGCAATGTGAGCGTCGGCGACTAGATCCACCCTCTCTCCGTCCCCCGGCCGCACCGCCCGCCGACCGAACATCGATTTTTTCGCGCCCGACCCGATCAGCCGCGCGGTCGGCGCTCGATCACTCACACGGCGGGAAGCCGCTGAGCTGGAGGAACAGCTGCTTGCTCTCGGCGTCCAGGTCGTCCCACATCACCTCCTCCTCCGCCAGGATGTTCTCCGGATCGAGCGCCGGGTCGCGAAGCACGGTTCGCGCCGTCAGCCGCGGTGGCTCCGGCTCCGGTGGCTCGCCTCCTTCGCCCCCGCCCTCGCCCGGGGGGTCCGACGCGGGGGTGGGGGTCATCGCGCCCGGCGTCGCCGTCCCCTCGCCGGCGCCGTCCGCCGCGCAGGGATCCGCGACCGGCTCGAACCCGCTGGTGTCCTCGCCGACGACGATCCGGCCCGCGTGCCCGTACACCTCGTGGGGCGCGCAGTGGAAGTCGTAGACCCCCTCGACGTCGAACGTGTAGAGCCAGTAGCCCTGCAACTGGAGCGCGGGCGAGGAGAACGCCGGCACGTCCTCCGGCACCCGCCGTTCGTAGCCGAACAGCGGGTGGTAGGCCGTCACGGTGTGGTGGGGCGTCTGCGCCGAGAACTGAACCGTGTCCCCCGGTTCGATCGACAGCCCGGTCGGCTGGAAGAAGAACTCGGGGATGGGCGCCCCCTCGCGGGGCCGGATGATCAGTTCGACGACGTGATCGGGCTCCACCGGCGGGTTCTCCTGGAACACCCCCGCGAAGCCGAACAGCGGATCGACCACGTCGTCCCAGGCGCCGGGGTCGTCCTCGCCGGCGTCGTCGCCGCCACCGGCGTCGTCCGCCCCGGTGGCTCCCCCCCTCGTCCTGGACTCGCCCGCGCGCTCCTGGGCCGCCGCGAGGCCGCCCGTCGCCCCCACCGCCGCACCCGCGCCGAGGGTACGCACGAGCGTCCGCCGGTCCAGCCGCGGGCGGTCCCGGCCACGTCCGTCGCCGCCGTCTCGGTCGACACCGTCTCGGTCGCCGTCGGTTCGACCGCCGTCGTTGCCGCGTTCTCGAGTCATGGTACCATCGAACACACTAGCGCCTGAACTGTTAACCATTTTTCAGAACTGCGTGGCAGTACACGCGACACGACTGTCCGTCAGGGTAACTCACTCGGTCGACGACCCCCCCCCAGGTCGACCTGTGGGCGCTCGGTCCCCGCGTGACCGGTCGGGCGCACCACCTTTACCCCTCGCTGGGGAAGCCTCTCCCATGGAGACACTGCTGCTGGACAGCGACGACGTCCGCGAGAACGCGCCGATGGCCGAGGTGGTGCCGGCGGTCGAGGCGGCCTTCGCGGCCTACCACCGTGGCGACGCCCAGATGCCGCCGAAGTCCTACCTCGACCTCCCGCAGTACGACGGGGACTTCCGGTCGATGCCCGCCTACCTGGATTCGGGCGACTGGGACGCCGCGGCCGTCAAGTGGGTGAACTCGCACCCGAAGAACCCCGAACGCCACGATCTGCCGACGGTGATGGGCGTGGTGATCTACTCCGACCCGCGCACCGCCTTCCCCCTCGCCGTCATGGACGGGCGCGAACTGACGATGCGCCGGACGGGCGCGGCCGCCGCCGTCGCCACCGACCACCTCGCGATCCCGGAGGCCCGCTCGCTCGGCATCGTCGGCGTCGGCGCCCAGGCCTACTCGCAGTTGCGCGCGATCGCCGCGGTTCGGGACATCGAGGAGGTCGTCGTCAGCGACGTCGACGAGGAACGCGTCGCCGCGTTCGTCGAGGCCTTCGAGGACGAGTTCGCCGTGCGCGGCGGGTCGATCGCCGAGGCCGCCGCCTGCGACGTGCTCTCGACGGTCACGCCCGTCGAGGAGCCGATCGTCCCCCGCGAGGCCGTCTCGCCGCACACGCACGTCAACGCCATGGGCGCCGACGCGCCCGGCAAGCACGAACTCGCCGACGAACTGCTGCTCGCCGCCACCGTCGTCATCGACGACTGGGACCAGTGCACCCACTCGGGGGAGATCAACGTCCCCTACACCGCCGGCACGCTCGCCGACGACGACGTCGCCGCCACCCTCGGCGCCGTCGTCGCGGGCGACGGCCCCGGTCGCACCGCCCGTGAGGAGATCACCGTCTTCGACTCGACCGGCCTGGCGATCCAGGACGTCGCCGCCGCTCACGTCGTCTACGAGCACGCCCGCGAGAACGACAACGGCACTCCATTCGACCTGCTCGGCCTCGGCGACTAACCCGGGCCGTCTCGGCGACTAACCCGGGCCGTCTCGGAGACTAACCCGTGCCGTCCCGCCGACGCTCACCGACGCCCGTGCCTGTTTCGCTCCCGGAACGTCCCGCACTCGGGACACTGGTACTCCTTCCGGTTTCGACTGCTGGCGCCGAACCGGTTGTCGACCTGCTTCATCGTGACCTCGCACTCCTCACACTCCATGCCTACGATTATTAGACGTGATATTCTAAAAGTGTGCAAAGCGGTGAAAGTGGAGCGGTCCGCCGATTTGGGGCTGAATCGATCCGGCGACTCCGGCTCTTATTATCGGGCGTGATTCTGTGGCCTCGCGGCCGGCCGTCACGTCGACTCGGGGGGTCGCCGGTCCCCCTCGTCGGTCGCCGCGTCGCCGCCCGGGGCGACCGCCTCGACGACCTTGCTCACCACCCAGACGATGACGAGGAAGGGTAACAGCGGCACCAGGAGCACCAGGAGACCGAGGAAGATCGCCCAGCCGATCGTGTCCATCTCGGCGTCCGGGCGGTCGCGGTAGCCCGGGCCGACGGTTCCCAGTACGCGCGTCGGGAGGGCCGGCGTGTCGTCGCCGTCTGCGTCGCTCATGTCGTCACCTACGACGCTGAGCCGAATAAGGCTTGATGCGGTTTGCTGCGTGACCTCGCGGGTGCTCACGCGGCCGGTCGCCGCGTGTGTGTGCTCGCGCGGTCGAACGCCGGGCACGTGTGCTCGCGCGCCCGGTCGCCGTCGGGGCGTCCGCGGTCGCCAGCGACCTACTCGATGTGGATCGCCGGGCGAAAGGGGACGGCGCTCCCGGCGCGTCCCGCGGGGTCGACCGCGTCGTCGTCGTCCTCGGCGTACAGTTCGACGTCGGCGTCGAACTCCCGGGCCAGGAACGCCTGGGCGTGCTCGTAGATGGCGCGCTCGTCTACGTCGCTCATCGCCGCCAGCGTCTCCTCGTCACGCCCCCGCACGAGTTCGACGAGGTCGCCCACGAGGTCGTTCACCTCGTTGCCGCGCTCGCGGAGGTCGGGATCCTGCATCACCTCGCTCATCACCGCGCCCACGTCGTCGCCGACCTCGCAGACCGTCTCGAACACCCGATGTTTCCAGTCGGCGGCGACGTACACCCGGATCACGTCGGGGTCCTCGCCGGTGACGTCGACGATGTCGTGGACGTCCTCGGTCAGCCGTTCGACCTGCGTCTCCTCGACGTCGACCCGCACCGACTCCAGGGACTCGTCGGGCTCGGGCCAGGGGGCGTCCTCCGCGGGCGTCCCGGTCAGCCGCTCGTGGAGTTCGTTCGCCAGGAACGGGACGAACGGGGCGAGCAGGCGCAGGCGCGCCTCCAGGACGTGCCTGAGCGTCCACCGCGCGCTCTCCGAGTCCAGGTCCGCCCGCCGGCGGTACCAGCGCAGGTCCTCCTCGAAGTTGTAGAAGGCCGCCTGCGAGGCGGTGCGCGTCTCCGAGCCCTCCATGGCCTCGGTGACGGTTCGGATCGTCGACTGGAGTCGCGACAGCAGCCAGCGGTCGACGTGCGCCAGGTCGACCGGCGGCTCGGCGCCCCCGTCCAGCCGGCTCTCCGCCGTTGCGTCCTCGATCAGCTCTCCGGCCCGGTTCCAGAACCGTTCGAGCTGGTCGCGCACCGACCCCACTTGCTCCGCGCGCCAGTCGTAGTCCTGCCACGGTTCGGCCGAGTTCAGCAGGAAAAAGCGCACGGTGTCGGCGCCGTACTCCTCGATCGCGGTTCCGGGGAGGACGACGTGGCCCTTCGAGGACGACATCTTCTGGCCCTCCAGCAGGCCCATCCCCATCACGACGATGCCCTCCGGCCAGTTCGACCGGTCGAACAGCTCCGCGTGGTGGAACAGGTAGAACGTGAGGTGGTTCGAGATCAGGTCGTTGCCCGAGAAGCGGTAGTCGACCGGGTACCAGTGGAGCCACTCCTCGCGCAGCTCCAGCGCCCGCTCGTCGGGCTCGGCGACCGCGTCGGCGCCGTAGAACAGGGCGTCGAAGAACTCCCTGTCGAGGTCCTCGACGGGGATCTCCTGTAGGCGCGGCGCGACCGTGTAGTAGGCCATGTAGATCGTCGAGTCGGACAGCGGCTCGATCACGAAGTCGTCGTCCCACGGCAGGTGCGTGCCCAGCCCGTAGTTGCGGATGCAGGGCCACTCGTTCAGCCAGTCGATGGTGTGGTCGTACTCGCCCCGGGTGTTCTCCGGGATGCACTCCATCCGCTCGACGGCGTCGTGGGCCTTCCGCTTCCAGGCCTCGTCGTTGTACCGCAGGAACCACGTGTCCTGTTTCGCCACTTCGACGGCGCCGCCACAGCGACAGACCACCTCCTCGGAGAACTCGTGCATCGCGTCGAACGCCCCCGACTCCCGGTGGTGGTCGCGGAAGCGTCCCCTGACGTCTTCGACGACCTCGCCGGCGAACTCGCCGTACTCGTCGTCGAGCACACCCGCGTGGAACTCGCGGTTGTACAGTTCCTTGGTCGCCTCCTCCAGCGCCGGGTCGTCGCTCGACTCGACGCCGTGCTCGGCGACGGCGTCGGCGGCCGGCACCTCGCCGTACCCCTCGACGGTCAGGATCGGCTTCGGCTCGATCGCCTCGACGGCCGCGGGGTCGATCCCGTACTCGCGCAGCCGGTCGGCGTCGGCCTTCGCCTCCTGCAGGGCGACGTAGTCGTCCGGCGAGTGGGCGGGGACTGACATCACGACGCCCGTCGCGTTGTCGGCGTCGACGAACGACGCCGGTAGCACCAGCACCTCGTCGCCGGTGATCGGGTTCTCGACGCGCTCGCCCACCAGCCGCTCCCCGGTGAACCGCTCGACGACCTCGACGTCGCGGTCCTGGAGTTCGAGCTTCTCGGTCGCCTGCACCGACACCAGCCACGGCTCGCCGTCGACGCGCGCGAGCACGTACTCCGCGTCCGGGTCGATGTAGGCGTTGGTCACCCCGCGGACGGTCTCCGGGCGCAGCGTCGCCATGGGGACGACGATCCCGCCGTCGGCCGTGCCCCCGGCGTCCTCCAGGACCGCCGGATCGACGTCGTCGCCGTCCCACCCGAACCGGATCAGGGTGTACTCCTGGAACTCCGCCTCCTCGCCCTCCAGCAGGTCGTGGGTCGTGACGGGCTGGCGCTCGTTCGTGCAGTACTTCACCGGGTGGAGCCCCCGCTCCAGCAGTCCCCGGTCGCGCAGGGTCTCGTACTGCCAGGTGACGAACTTCGAGTAGCGCTCGTCGTTGGTGGTGAACTCGCGGCGCCAGTCGATGCTGAGCCCCAGCGACTTCATCCCCTTCTTGTAATGTTCCTCGATAAAGTACCGGGCGAAGCCCATCGGCGTCTCCAGGTCCTTCAGGGTCGCCTCGGGGACGCCGTAGGTGTCCCGCAGGACGCTCAGTTGGGCCTCCTCGCCCTTCTTCAGGCGCTCGACGGCGCCGATGATCGGCGTGCCGGTGACGTGCCAGGCGATGGGGAAGAGCACGTTGTCCCCCCGCTGGCGGCGGTACCGGGCGTACACGTCCGGCACGGTGTAGGTCCGGGCGTGGCCGATGTGCATCCCGCCGCTCGGGTACGGGTAGGGCACCGTGAGGAAGGTGGCCTCCCCCTCGTCGTCCGGATCGGCCTCGTATCGGCCGGTCTCGGCCCAGCGCTCCCGCCAGCGCTCCTCCAGTTCCTGCGGGTCGTAGTCCATAGTCGCCCTGTGGGTGCCCAGCCTAAAATACCTCCCAATCCCGTCTCGCGGGCGCTACGCGACGGACGCGTCTTCGAGGCGGCGGACGGCAACGACGGACGCTAGCGACGGACACCAGCGACGGTCGCGTACGCCCGGCTGACGGGCCCGCGAAAACCGCGAGAAGGCGAAGAGAGAACCGTCGGTGGCGTTACCGGGCCGCGGCCGCGACGCGCTCTTTCTCCTCTTTCTGGGAGATGGCGTAGGACTGCATGTCGTAGTCGGCGGCGCCGATGAGCACCCGCGCGAGCGCCTCGCCGGGGCTCGTCTTGCTCTTGTAGGAGTTGCGTTGGGTCCCCTGGGCGATGAACATCAGGGCCTGGTCGACCCGACGCTGGGGCGCCACGTCGACGGCCTGCGGGACCGAGATGCCGCCGTACTTCAGGCGGACGGTCTCCTCGCGGGGCGCGGCGTTCTCGACGGCGGTCACGAGGATCTGGATCGGGTTCTCCTCGGTCTCCTCGTGGACGATGTCGAACGCCTCGCGGACGATCTTGGCCGTCTTCTGCTTGTGACCGGTGTTCTCCTCGGTCTGCATCAGCCGGTTGATCAGCCGCTCGACGATGCTGATCTCGCTCTTCTGGAACTGCTTGTTGGCGTGGCGGCCCATCGTGTGGGCGATCGGCGTCACGTGGATGTACCGCTTGGTCGAGGGGTCGTCGTACTCGATCTCGCCGACCTCCCACTTGCCGAACAGCAGGGCGTTCTCGACGGCCTCCTCGCTGTCGGCGGGCGCCTCGGGCTCGGGGGCCTCTGACTCGCTCTCGCTCATCGGACGGGCTTCTCCGCGTTGCCGCGCACGAGTTCGATCATCGACACGCCGTTGACCTTCTCGACCTTGTAGTTCACGCCCGAGAGGTCGCCCATGGCGCGACCCTTCGCGCCGCCGATCCCGGCGATGGTCACCTCGTCGTGCTCGTCGATGAAGGAGATGGCGCCGTCGCCCGGACAGAACGCCGTGACCTGCTTGCCGTTCTTGATGAGCTGGACGCGGACGCACTTCCGGATGGCCGAGTTCGGCTGCTTGGCCTCGATGCCGACCTTCTCCAGGACGATGCCGCGACCCTGCGGAGCGCCTTCGAGCGGGTCGGACTTCTTGCCGAGCCCGCGGGCGCGTCGCGCGTAGTCCGAGTCGGACCACCGACGGCTCTGGCGGTCCTTCTTCAGCTTACGCGCGGCGTATTTGCCGTTTCCCATAGTGAAGGTTGGTTCCCGACGGAGCTACTTAAGCCGTTTCGTTTGGATCCGCGAGACGGACGCAGGTCGCCGGAGGGATACCTCTCGCCGGTTCTGAGGCCGTCTCACGAACTGCGGGGAGACGGGCGCTCGTCGACCCAGAGGGACCGAGCGGCGCGCAGAGCGCGTCGTCCGACGGTCGCGGGGAGCCGCGCGGGACCGCCGACGGAGGGACGTCGCTCCCCCGGGGGAGCCGGAAGCGGTCGCGCGGAGGCGAGGACCGCCAGCCCGAACCCACGCGGCCGCCCGCCGTCGGCCGTTCCGCGGAGTATAAACGCCGCACCCGTCTACGGCCACACATGAATCCGGACGACGTCCGCAGGGACTGGGCCGAACGCTCCGGGAAGTTCTCGCCGGCGTACTACGCCGAGATCGGCCCGAACGAGGTGAGCGAGACGCTCGTCGACGTGCTCTCTCACTACGTCGCCGACGACGCCGCGATCCTCGAACTCGGCTGTGGCTCCGGGCGCCACCTCGAACACCTTCGCGAACACGGCTTCGAGAACCTCGCCGGAGTCGACATCAACGACGCCTCGTTCGACGTGATGGCCGATTACTACCCGCGGCTCGCCGAGACCGGTGCGTTCAAAGTCGGCCCCGTCGAGGACCTCGTCCCCGAGTTCGAGGACGACGCCTTCGACGCGGTCTTCACGGTCGAGACGCTCCAGCACATCCACCCGGACGACGCCTGGGTGTTCGAGGAAATCGCCCGAATCACGGCCGACCTGCTCGTGACCGCGGAGAACGAGGGCAACAGCCCCGACCGCGGCCGAGGGGACACCGCGGTCAGCTACGTGAACGACGACTTCCCGCTGTACCACCGCGACTGGAAGGCCGTCTTCTCCGACCTGGGTCTCGTCCAGTTGCTGCGGGAACCCACGGCCCGCGACACGATCCGGGTGTTCCGGGCGCCGTGAGCCGCCGGCGATGCTGGGTCGCCGGCGCGGTCACCCCTCCCCGTCTCCGTCTTCCCCCTCCTCCCCACCCTCGCCCTCGTTCTCACGCTCACCGTCGCCCTCGACCCCATCCTCACGCTCACCTTCGTCCTCGACCTCGACCGAGAGCCGCCCGGACACCTGCTGTCCCGAGGGCGGGCCGAGCGTCAGGCCCACCTCGTCGAAGCGGCGCTTGACCCGCCGCCGGAACGACGAGCGCACCTCGGGCAGGTCGGCCTCCATCGGGTCGGCGATCCAGAACTGGGCCTGGAGGCCGACGGAACTGCCGGCGAACTCCTGGACGCGCGGGGTCGGCGCCGGGTCGTCGAGCACCCGGTCGTCGGCCTGGGCGACATCCCGCAGTTCTTTCAGCGCGAGTTCGACGTCGTCGCCGTAGGCGACGTCGACCCGTTCGGTGACCCGGAAGCGCTCGCGGCCGTACGGTCGGGTGAGCGCGTTCTCCGTGAGTTCGGTGTTGGGGACCGTGATCGTCTCGTTGTCGAGCGTCCGCACGCGCGTCACCCGGAAGTCGACCGCCTCGACGATGCCCTCGCCGCCCGGCCAGGCGATCCAGTCGCCGACGTTGAAATCGCGATCCGCGACGAGGAACATCCCGCTGATGAGCGAGCCGATCACCTCCTGGCCGGCGACGCCGATGATGAACGTGAACGCGGCGATGATCAGCGCCGAGTCGGTCAACACCTTGCCGTAGCCCGCGCCGATGATCCCCGCGAGCGACGCCAGTCCGACCACCAGCGCGTGGAGGTACGTCTCGCTGGCGCTCGCGACGGTCGGGTTGTTCCGGTTTCGCTGCCTGACCACCCGACTGAGCCCCCTGACGACGAGCAGCCGACCGAGCACGTAGACGACGGTCGCGCCGACGACGAAGCCGACGACGCGCCCGAACACGTCGCCGTACCCCTCGAGTACCTCCGTGGTGTCGGGACCGCTCTGGGCGAACACCGTCGCGGTGTCGGGACCGCTCCGGGCGAACACCGTCGCGGTGTCGGGACCGCTCCGGGCGATGACCTCGGCGCCGATCTGGAGGGCGTAGGTCCCGATCCGGGCGGCGATCTCGACCGCCGCCCGGGCGAGGTGGTCGCCCACGCCCCGGATCGCCAGGCCTCCGACGACCGACTCGGCGGCCCCGGCGGCCGCTGTGAGCAACTCCATGGCCGTGAGGGGACGCCCACGGTAAAAAGTGTCAGTCCTCGCGCCGTCGATCGGCGCTCGGGGACGGCGGCCGCCGACCGGTGTCCCGACGCCGCTACGTCAGCTGGATGTCGTCGACGTCGAAGTGCCGGCGCGCCAGTTCGCGGGCGGTCTCGATGTTGCGCCCCTCGCGGCCGATGGCGGCGCCGCGGTCGTCCTCGGGCACCTCCGCGTAGGCGACGCGGTCGTTCTGCTCGCTGATCGTGACGTGGCGAACCGCCGCCGGCGCCAGCACCGACGCGACGAACGCCTCGGCGGTGTCGGCGTCCTCGACCAGTTCGACGTCCCGCCCGATGGCCCGCTCGACGGCCTTGACGTGCTGGCCCCGCGGGCCGATGGCTTGCCCCATCTCGCCGGCGGCGACGAGCACGACGATCCGGTCGTCGTACACCAGACAGTCGCGGGCGCTGGCGCCGGTCTCGTCCTCGAACAGCGCCAGGTAGCGGCGGGCGTCGTCCGACAGCGTGACGCGCATGCTTGCTGTCCCGTCCCTACTCGTCGGCGCCGTCGCCGGCCGAGGCCGCGCCGTCGCCCGTCAGCGCGTCGACCGCGTCGTCGACGGCGTCGTCCTGGGCCGGCCCGCCGTCGGTCGCGGGGGTGAGCGACCCCATCTTCAGGTTGACGTCGCCGGTGCCGATGGCGACCGGCTTGCCCACGATGACGTTCTCGATGACGCCGTCCAGGTCGTCGACCTCGCCGTGGATGGCGGCGTCGAGCAGGTGGTTGACGGTGACCTCGAAGGCGGCCCGGGCCAGCACCGACTCCTTGGAGCCGGAGATGCCGTGGCGACCGATGGACTCGATGGTGCCGCGGTTGGTCATGATGTCGGACACGAGCATCATGTGCCGGACGTTCACGTCGTCGAGCCCCTGCTCTTCTAGGGTCTCCATCGTCTCGTTGATGATCGCCTCGCGGGCGGCCTCGACGCCCAGCTGCCGGTACACCTCGTGGATGTTGTTCGAGGTGGTCCGGGAGGCGTCGACGCCCTCGATCGAGAGCACGTCGCCGAAGGCCGACCCCTCGGTGTAGAGGACGAACTCCTCGGTGTCGTCGTCGATGTTCTCCTTGCGGATGACGACGCGCGAGACCTCCTCGATCCCCTTGAACACGATGTCACGGAGGTCCTCGACGAGCTGGAGCAGCCGCCGGTAGGACGGCTCCTCGGGGCCGAACTCGATGATGGTTCCGCTCCGGCGCGTCTCGACGCCCAGCGCGTCCTCGATCGTCTCCGCGATCTCGGCGGCGACCTCGTCGACGTCGTCGACGGTGGGCCACCGCTCCATCAGCGTCTCGTCGTTGAGATCGATCTGGACGATCATGTCCGCGACGTTCGTCGAGACGTCGCCGAGCGCCAGGATCTTCGTGGCCTCGATCGACCAGACGACCTCGTGGGCGCGCTCGCGGTCTTTCGCGTACTCGTCCTCCAGGTGGACCGTCATCATCGGCGTGTCGGGCGTCTTGCGCGCGTCGACCAGTTCGATGAGCCGCGGCAGCCCCTGGGTGACGTCGATCTCGGCCACGCCCGCGTAGTGGAACGTGTTCATCGTCATCTGGGTCCCCGGCTCCCCGATCGACTGCGCGGAGACGGTGCCGACGGGATCGAGCGGGTCGACCCGGGTGTCGAGGTAGCGCGCCTCGGTCGCCTGGGCGATCTCGTCGGCCTGTTCGAGGGTGACGGCGCCCTCGCGGGACTCGATGGTCTCGTAGATCTGGTCTTTCAGCCGCCGGGTGAGTTCGGTGTCCTCGACGACGAGCACCATGTCCTCGTTGACGTGCTCGTACCGGCTCGCGTAGTCGGTCTCAGTCATCGGAGTTCACCCCGATCTCCACGTGCTCCGAGAGGTTCGTCGGCGGCTCCTCCGTGCCGAGGAAGCGCGCCTTCTCGGTCTCGTCGTCGAACTCCGCCTCGACGATCCGGTCGGCGATCTTGTCGACGTCGATGTCGTTGTCGTCGGTCGAGGAGACCTTCACCGGCGAGGTGCCGTCCTCCCCGAACTCGAACTGCACGATGGTGCCGGAGGTGTCCCGCACCGAACCGTCGTACTGGGCCTCCAGTTCGGACAGCGCGTTGATGAGCCGGCGCTGGAGGTACCCGGACTTCGAGGTCCGGACGGCCGTGTCGACCAGCCCCTCGCGGCCGCCCATCGCGTGGAAGAAGAACTCCCGCGGCGTGAGGCCGCCGCGGTAGGAGTTCTCCACGAAGCCGTGGGCGTCCGCCGAGAGGTCCTCGGGCAGGTAGTGGCTGAGGGTGCGTCCCTCGTAGCCGCGGTTGATGCGCTCGCCCCTGACTGCCTGCTGCCCGACGCAGCCGGCCATCTGCGTGAGGTTGAGCATCGACCCGCGGGCCCCCGAGCGGGCCATGATCACGGCGGGGTTGTCGTCGCGGAAGTGGTCCTCGGCGATCTCGCCCGCGGAGTCGCGGGCCTTGCCGAGTTGCTGCATGATCTTCATCTCCAGGGTCTCGTCGACGGTGCGCCCCGGCAGCGACTCCAGGTCGCCGCTCTCGTAGATGTCGATCAGCTCCTCGATGCGCTCGTAGGCGTTCTCGATGGCCTCGTCGACCATCTCGTTGGCCTCCCCCGGGATCGACTCGTCGTCGATCCCCAGCGAGAACCCGAAGTGCATGATGGCGCGCATCGCCAGCGACGCCACCTCGTTGATGAACACCCGCGCGCGCGTCTTCGAGTAGCGCTTGGTGAGGTCGTCGACGATCTCGCCGCCGAAGGCGCCGACGGCGTCCTCGTCGATCGTCCCCTCGACCAGCTGCCCGTCGACGATGCGGACGGTGTCGCCCGCCGACGACTCGAACTCGAGCGAGAGGTCGTCGGGCAGGAGTTCCGAGAAGATGCTGCGGCCCGTCCAGTACGGCCCGGTCTCGTCCTCGCCGTCGGGCTCGGGCAACTCGTCGATGCTCGTCGCCCGGAGCAGGTCGAGCGCCTGCGTCTCGGTGAAGTGGGGATCTTCGTGGGTCAGCAGGTACGTCCCAGAGATGTGGTCCTGGATGGCGCCGATGATGTTCTCGCCGAACCGGGGGCTGAGGATCTGCTCCTGGACGCGCATCAGCACGCGCGCCTCCGCGCGGGCCTCCTCGTTCTGGAGGGCGTGCATGTTCATCTCGTCGCCGTCGAAGTCGGCGTTGTACGGCGGGCAGACGGTGGTGTTCAGCCGGAACGTCTTGTACGGCATCACGACCACCTCGTGGGCCATGATCGACATCCGGTGCAGCGAGGGCTGCCGGTTGAAGATCACGATGTCGCCGTCGACCAGGTGTCGGTTGACCTCCCAGCCGAGTTCGACCTTCTCCGCCAGCTCCTCGCAGTTCTTCTCGGTCACCTTCAGCCGCCGGCCGTCCGGTCGCTTGACGTAGTTGGCGCCGGGGTGACCCTCGGGGCCGTTGCGAACGTACTGCCGGGCGTCCTCGACGTTGCGCTCGGTGACGTTGATCGTCTGGGTCATCTCCTTGGCGACGCGCTCGGGGACGCCGACCTCGTTGAGGCTAAGCGTCGGGTCCGGCGAGATCACCGTTCGAGCGGAGAAGTTGACGCGCTTGCCGGACAGGGAGCCGCGGAAGCGACCCTCCTTGCCCTTCAGGCGCTGGGACAGCGTCTTCAGCGGCCGGCCGGAGCGGTGGCGCGCCGGCGGCGTGCCCGAAATCTCGTTGTCGATGAACGTGGTGACGTGGTACTGCAGGAGCTCCCAGAGGTCCTCGATGATGAGCTGGGGGGCACCGGCCTCGCGGTTCTCCATGAACCGCTGGTTGATGCGGATGATGTCCACCAGCTTGTGGGTGAGGTCGTCCTCGGAGCGCTGGCCGTTGTCGAGCGTGATCGACGGGCGCGCAGTGACCGGCGGGACGGGCAGGACGGTGAGGATCATCCACTCGGGCCGGGCGCGCTCGGCGTCGATCCCGAGGGCCGTGATGTCCTCGTCGGGGATGTCCTCGAACCAGTCGCGGATGTCCGAGGGCATCAGCTTGTTCATGTCCTCCTCGGTGAGGTCGATGTCGAGGGCCTTCTCGATGGCCTTGCGGTCCTCCTCGCGCGGCCGGAACGACCCCGAGAGGATCTGGTTGACCCGGGAGACGTCGATGCCGGTCTCCTCGGCCAGCGCCGCCGGGCTCGTGCCCTGGTCGTCCTCGTCGTCGGGGTCCGGCTGCATCGCCGAGGCGATCATCTCGGAGTACTCGCCCGCGAGGACGTCCTGGACCTCGTAGTAGGTCGTCGGCTTCTCGTGTTTGATGTCGTGCTGGGGGGCGCCGCAGTGCGGGCAGTTGTTCGCCTTGCGGGCCTGCCTGACGGCGGCCTTCAGCACGTCGTTGGGGTCCTCGCCGAGTTCGCGGGCGCGCTGGAGGCGCTCCGCGTACTCCTCTTTTTCCATCTCGGTGAGCGCCAGCCGGCCGCACTCGCGGCAGGTCGAGCGCAGCAGCCGCCGAATGAGCTTCGTGAAGCCGACGTGGATGACGGGGGCGGCCAGTTCGATGTGGCCGAAGTGTCCGTTGCAGGACCCGGAGTGCTGGCCGCAGGTCCGGCACTGGAGACCGGGGTCGATGACGCCCAGCCGGGGGTCCATTAGCCCCATGTCGATGGGGTAGCCGTCGTCGTCGTACGTGTCCGCCGTGATCACCTTCGTGGCGGACATGTCGCGGTACGTCTCGGGGTCCATCAGACCGAACTGGATGCCGCCGAGTTCCTTGGGTGACTGAATCGACATGTGTTGTGTGAGTCGTGGGTCGTGGTGGTTTCAGACCGCGTCCTCTAGGTCGAGTTTCGGCCGGATGCCGAGGGCGATCATCTCGTCGAGCAGGAGCTTGAACGCGTAGCTCACCTCGATCTCGTGGATGTTGTCCTCGTCGCCCGTGATCGGGTCGTAGATCCGGCGCTGGTCGACGTCCTCGACGGCGACCATCCCGGTGTCCTCGGAGATGAACACCTCTTCGCGGTCCGAGGAGTCGAGCAGGCGCTCCTTGAGCGCCATCGCGGCCCCGTGACCGATGAGCACCTCGCGCTCCATCTCGCCGACGCGGAGCCCACCCTCGCGGGCGCGCCCCTCGGTCGGCTGGCGCGTCAGCACCTGCACCGGCCCGCGCGAGCGGGCGTGCAGCTTGTTCGAGACCATGTGGTAGAGCTTGTGGTAGAAGATGGTCCCGACGAAGATCTCGGCCTCGATCTTCTCGCCGGTGACGCCGGAGTACATGACCTCCTTGCCCGACGACTTGAAGCCGTGGTCCTCCAGGGCGCCGCGGAGTTCCTCCTCGTCCTCGCCCTGGAAGGCCGTCCCGTCGACGCGTCGCCCTTCGAGCGAGCCGACCTTGCCGCCGAGCATCTCCAGGACGTGCCCGACCGTCATGCGCGAGGGGAGCGCGTGGGGGTTGAGCACCAGGTCCGGGACGACGCCCTCCTCGGTGAACGGCATGTCCTCCTGGGGCGCCAGGTGGCCGACGACCCCCTTCTGGCCGTGTCGGCTGGCGAACTTGTCGCCGAGCTCCGGGATGCGCTGGTCGCGGACGCTGACCTTCGCGAGCTTCGAGCCGTCCTCGCCCTCCATCAGCGTCACCGTGTCGACGACGCCGGACTCGCCCGAGCGCATCGTCACGCTCGTCTCCCGGCGCTTCTGCGGGCTGAGGCCGCCCATGTCGTCCGGCTCTTCGAGGAACCGGGGCGGGCTGGTCTTGCCCAGCAGGACGGAGTTCTCGTCGACGACGGTCTCGGGGTTGACGAGGCCGTCGTCGTCGAGGTGGGTGTAGGCGTCTTCGCCGCGGGCGCCGCGGACGTCCTGGGAGGGGATCTCGAACCGGTCCTCCTGGCCGCCGGGGTAACGGCGCTCCTCGCCCTCGTAGGTGCGGAAGAAGTGCGACCGGGCGAGCCCGCGCTCGACCGACCCCTTGTTCATGACGAGCGCGTCCTCGATGTTGAACCCCTCGTAGCTCATGACGGCGACGACGAAGTTCTGGGCCGCCGGGCGCTCGTCGAAGCCGATCTGCTCGGTGGTCTGGGTCTTCACCATCGCCAGCTGCGGGTAGTGCAGGAGGTGCTGGCGGGTGTCGGGCCGGATGCGGTAGTTGGCCGCTGGCAGTCCGAGCGACTGCTTCATCATCCCCGCGCCCATCGTGATGCGCGGGCTGGCGTTGTGCTCGGGGTACGGGATCATCCCCGCGCCGATCCCGAAGATGAGCTGCGGGTCGATCTCCAGGTGGGTGTGCTGCTCGGTGAGTTCGTCCTCGTCGACGGCGACGTAGATGTCCTCCTCCTCCTCGGCGTCGATGAACTCGATGAAGCCGCGTTTGACGAGGTCCTCGAACTCGATCTCGCCGCGTTCGACGGCCTCGACGTGCTCGTCGTCGAGCAGCGGTTCGCCGTTCTCGACGACGATCAGGGGCCGCCGCGCGCGCCCCGAGTCGGCGTTGATGATGACCTCGCGGGTGCGATCCTTGACCGAGACGTTGACCATCCGGGAGATGTCCCCCCGGCGTCGCGCCTCGCGGATCTGGTCTGCGAGCTGGTTCGGGTCCGGATGGGTCCCGACGAGACTGCCGTTGACGTAGACTTTCGCCTCTCGTGTCTGTCCTTGAGCCATGTTAGTCGTCCGCGGGTGCCGTCGGTTCGACGCCTTCGAGTCCGGGCATGCCCTTCACGCCCATCGACGCCAGTTCGCGCTTGAGTGTCTGTTCGTCCTCGACGTTCTGCGAGAGCTCCATCGCCTGGGCGAAGTTCTTCACCAGGCCGCAGTTCGGCCCCTCGGGGGTCTCGGAGGGGCAGATGCGACCCCACTGGGTCGCGTGCAGGTCCCGCGCCTCGAAGTGGGGCTGGGACCGCGAGAGCGGCGACCGGAGCCGCCGCAGGTGCGAGAGCACCCCCATGTAGTCGGTTCGGTCGACCAGCTGGGAGACGCCCGACCGGCCGCCGACCCAGTTCCCGGTGGCGATCGGGTGCTCCAGCCGCTCGGTCAGCACGTCCGAGCGGACCACGGTGTTGACCGTGAGGTTCCGGTTGCGCATGTTCGCGCGTTCGAGCTGGTACTTCACGTCGCGCGCGAGCTTGTTCAGCGCCGTCCGGAACAGGTCCTTCATCAGGTCGCCGGAGACCTTCAGGCGCTTGTTCGCGTAGTGGTCCTTGTCGTCCGAGTCGCGCCGGCCGAGCGCGAGCTCGAAGCACGCCTCGGCCATCCGGCAGAGGTAGTACGCCTTGTTGATCCGCACTTCCTCCTCCTCGACGCCCTCCTCGTGGAGGTGCGGCAGGAGGTAGCGGTCGATCACGTAGTTCGCCCGCTTGAGCTGGTAGTTCTTGCCCTGCCCGCCGGCCACGCGCGTGCCGAGTTCCTCGATGGCGGCCTCCTCGGTCTGGACCTCGGCCTCCTCCAGGTTCTCGAGCATGTACTTCACGATGTCCGGATCGTCGGAGACGCGGTGGACGATCTCCTCGTCGGACTCCAGTCCGAGCGCGCGCACGAGCGTGACGAAGTTGACGCTCCCCGAGACGGAGGGGAACGACACTTCCAGCAGCCCCTCCCGGTTGCGCTCACAGAGGACGAGCGCCCGGTAGCCCCGGCGCTGGCTGAACGTCTTGGCGACTTGGATCTCGTCGCCGTACTTGGTGTCGTACTCCGCGAGGATCTTGTTCGGCGCGAGGTCCTCGCTGGTCATCAGGACGCGCTCGGAGCCGTTGACGATGAAGTAGCCGCCGGGGTCGACGGGGTCCTCGCCGATCTCGATCAGGCGCTCCTCGTCGAGCTGGCCGATGTTGCACTTCTGGGAGCCGACCATGATCGGCATCCGGCCCACCTTGGTCTCGGTCGCGTCGACGACGTGTTCCTCCTCCTCCTCGCCGCCGCGGACGATCTGCATCTCCATGAACACCGGCGCGGCGTAGGTGATGTTCCGCAGGCGGGCCTCCTGGGGGAAGAGGAGTTCTTCGCTCCCGTCGGCCTCGCGGACGCGGGGGGTCTCGACGCGGACGTCGCCGAGTTCGACCCACACGGGCTCCTCGCCCTCCTTGTCGCCGATGTCGGTCTCGATGCGTTCCTTCTCGTCGACGACCTCCTGCATGCCGCGCCCCAGGAAGGCGTTGAACGAGCGGAAGTGATGTTCTGCGAGCCGTTCCTGCGAGAAGTACTCGCGCGAGATGGTGCGGCGTGTCTGTCGGTTCATTCGATCACCAGTCGGTATACGACTGCTCGGTCGGTGGTTCGGGAGTCGCGCACGATCTTGATCACGTCGCCCGGCTCGGCCTCGTCGGGCAACGCGGGATCGCTCTTGCGGATCTTCGGCAGGTCGGTCCTGTCGACGTCGAATTCTTCTAGGACTTCCTCGACGACCTGCTGGTCGTCCAGGAGGACGTGCTCCGGTACCAGTTCGTGGTTACTTACGTCTACCATGTGTGACTCGGGTCGGGGTCTGGGTGCGGGTTGGGAGAAACTCTCACGAGATACTACAGCCTGCTTATCGAGCCACCCATTTAACCCTTGTCAAGTTGGTGGGGCGCGCCGCTCGTCGTCCCCCAAGAAAGCGTGCTACGTCGTACCACCGCGTCTGCGCGTATAATAGTATCGGCGGTGGCGAATGCGTCGGTCGCCGGCCGCCGCGAATCGCGGTACCGCGGGCCACAGCCACCCCAGATGGCAAGCCTTAATTACTCCACCCGGCAACCAGTGATTGCCGCAAGCCCGGGTGGTGTAGTGGCCCATCATACGACCCTGTCACGGTCGTGACGCGGGTTCAAATCCCGCCTCGGGCG
>ENA-ORDC01000612-ORDC01000612.1-marine-metagenome-genome-assembly--contig:-NODE-612-length-33620-cov-7.949438_pt1 | contig 33620 bp, 33 predicted proteins | sample MGYA00237783_ERZ508515 | MGnify/ENA primary metagenome ERZ508515 (study PRJEB26186, sample SAMN06268792) | marine metagenome | isolation source: Eden Landing Ponds, San Francisco, CA, USA | place... | reverse complement strand
GCCCTCTATTACGCACACCAGGGGTCACTCCGGGGCTACGTCGTCTGGCTCGGCGTCACTGGCTACCTCCTCTACACGTACGCCTCGTACGCGTTTCTCACGGCATTCAACGAACTCTACCTCGTCTACGTTGCGCTGTTCGCACTGACGCTGTTCACGCTTATCGGCGGCATTGCTCGCATCGACCCAACAGACCTGAAGCACGCACTCGACGATCACCCAGTCCGTGGATACGTCGGGTACCAGGCACTCGTCGCTGGCCTCCTGGCGCTAATGTGGCTCGCCGAAGTCGGCCCGGCGACTCTCGCCGGAACCAGACCCCCGAGCATCGCTGAGACGACGCTGCCCGTTCCCGTCATCCAGTCACTGGATCTCGGGGTCGTTGTCCCGTCATTTGCTCTGTCGGCGGCCCTCCTCTGGAAACGGCGAGCGTGGGGTTACGTCTTCACCGGCGTCCTCCTCGTGAAAGGCACCACTCTCGGCCTCGCTGTCCTCGCCATGATCGTCTTCATGCTCCAGGACGGCCAAACCGTCCCCCTCCCTCAGATCGCGCTGTTCGCTCTCCTGAGTCTCACTGGTCTCGCCCTCGTGACTCGTTTCATCCGAGCCATTCCCCCCAGCGCCGCTCCAGTTCAACCACACGCCGGTGTTGAAACACAAGCTGACTGAACAGTTCGAAGCCTGGAACGAGTGAGGATGCTGGCTCTCGAACAGCTTCGACACGTTCGAAGCGACAACTCGACACGCGACCGACGTGGACGGCCGCCAGGGATTGACGCATCTCAGTGGCGATCTCCTTGCCGGGATAGGGCGATACGACGGCCCACCGCGGGAAGCCACTGAAACAAGCGAAGTAACCTCGAATAGCGTGTCGTACAGATGCGGCGGGGAAACCCACCCCTCCAGGCGAGGGTGCCTGACTTGAAGGTCATCCGGGTTCACGACAGATCAAGGCGCATCAAATGGAGTTCAGCACGCACGTTCGGGAACGCCAGTGGATGACGGTGGCCGGGTACGGGCTCTTTGTCGCTCTGATGGTCGCCGGGTACTACTACAACATCACGTTCGTCCAGCTGGGACTCATCGATCTCGGAACACGCCTCGTCGGACTGTCCGAGACCGCCGTCTCGGTGGGGATGGCGGCGCTCGCGCTCGTGACGCTCGTCGTAGCGGCCGTGACCGGCGTGACGATGGACCGCCGTGGCTGGAGCACGAACCTGCGAACGAAGCTCCGACTCCTGTTCGGCGTCGTCTGCGTCCAGTTCGTGCTCACGCTCGTCGCTCCGATGGTTCGGACCGTTCCCACGTTCGGCGCGTGGATCGTCCTCGCGTCGATCGGGCTTGGGATCGGATTCCCGGTCTCGTTCTCGCTGGCGATCGATCTCGTGCCGGTGCCGGACCGAGGGTACGTCGCCGCGGCGATCACGGCGATCGCGTACTTCCTGGCGAATGCGATTCCGCTCTCCTGGTCGGTCGACGTCTTCAGTCAGGTTCTGGTCGCCGCGATGGCGCCGGGTATCGTCGTGCTGGCCGTCCTGTCGTTCATCAGCTTCGACCGTCTCGACGCGATCCTCGACGCCCTGGGGGCGCAGCGCGAGACGTACGGTACTGGGCGGTTCTGTCACGGGGAACCGATTCGGGCGCGGAGTCTCGCGTTCGCCGTCCCGGTCGTCTTGATGTTCGGCGTGTTCTTCATCGATAGCCTCGGGTTTCTCCGGATCATCGATACGCCGTCGCTCATCCTGAGTTCATGGCAGTCGCCCGATCTTTCGACACGCCTGGGTATCGCCGTCGCACACGTCGTCGGGGCGGTGATGGCCGGCGTCATCTACGCGAACTACTCGCTCTCGCGGGTCTTCCTCTGGACGTTTGCGCTGTTCGCTCTCACACACGTCATGTACACGTCCGACCTGCGCATCGCCGAGGTGTTTCCCACGATCGCGGGCGACGGGACCTCACCCCTGAATCCTGCCCTGTACGCGATCGCCGTGAGCTTCTACACGACGCTGAACTTCGCGCTCTGGCCCGACCTCTCTACGTCGGAGACGATCGGCACCCACTCCGCGATCGGGGTCGGCGTCGCCGGGTGGCTCGCCACGTTCTCGAGCACCGCACTCGCGCTGTACTTCCAGGCGGCCGACCTCACGCTCCTCTCCCACCTGAACGTGGTACAGGCGCTCTCCCTCCTCCTCTTGTTCGGACTGGCGGTCGGGCTGTACGCCAGAAAGATGGTCGAACTCGCTCGCGAGAACGGAGGTGCGAGCGCATGAGTCCGACGGGGGCCATCCCGCTCCTCATCGTCGTCCTCCTCATGATCTCCATCGGGGGCGGCGACGTCCAGGAGATGTCCGTGACGTTCCAGGGTGACACCGACGCCGACTCGTTCGCGGACGTCCACGTCGTCGCCGGTGGGACCACCACGGTCCCCGGAAACGCGACTGTCGGCAGCGACGTCTACGTGATCGGTGGCACCGCAGCCATCGAGGGGACGGTCGATGGGGACGTGACGCTCCTCAACGGGAATCTCTCGGTCGATGACGGCGCGACCGTGACCGGAACGCTCCAGACGTATTCGGGATCGGCTGCAATCAGTTCGGACGCGTCGGTCGGACGCATCTCACAGTTCGAGGCACCCACCCCGTCGAATTCGCCCGCACGGCGGATCGGGGGGTTCCTCCTGCAGTTCCTCGTCCTCGGTGCGTTCGGATGGTGGCTCGTCGAACGGCACCCGCTCGTCGCCGGGAACGTCGGCGCGGCCATCACCGAGCACGCGCTCGTCAGCGGCGTCGTCGGCAGCCTCGGCGCAACGACCCTTCTCGTCCTCTTCGTCTACATGGCGTTCACCCTCGTCCTGCTCCCGCTCGCCATCGCCGGACTCGTCGCCGAGTTTTTGGTCGTCCTCTACGGCCAGGCTGTATTCGGATATCTCATCGGGACGCGCCTTCCAATCGAGTCTGATGGCGTCGCGACGCTCGCTGGGATCGCCGCGCTCCTGCTCGTCCTCGAGATCCTCGGGGTCGTACCGTATCTCGGCGGGATCGCACAACTGGGGGTCGCAGTCGTCGGGTTCGGTGCCGTCTTGAACACGTACTTCGGCCTCCAGCGGTTCGAGCCCGTCACCATCCCTGGAGGGACCTAGCCATGTACACGGCACTCGACGACCCGAGGACCCGAATCGAGGTGGCCAAGCCGTGGTAACAGCACTCCATATGGGCTGGCGACACGTCCTGTTCGCAAACTGGCCCGTCGACCCCGACCTCCTCGATTCGCACCTCCCGCCGGCGCTCTCGGTCGACACGTGCGACGGCGACGCGTGGCTCTCCGTCGTCCCGTTCACGAACGTCGACGTCCGCCCGACGTGGATGCCCGAAGGCTGGGGGGTCCCGCTCCCCGAACTCAACCTCCGGACGTACGTTACTCACGACGGCCACGCCGGCGTGTACTTCTTCAGTCTCGACGCCCGGGGCGTCCTCGGCGTCGTCGGTGCCCGTCTCTTTCACCACTTGCCGTACTATTACGCGCGGTGCTCCCTCGCCGAAGCTGACGGCGACGTCCGGTTTCGGAGTAGACGATGGCATCCCGGCGCTCGCCCCGTTCACTTCGAGGCAACCTACAGTCCGACAGGCGCGGAACTCGACGTACAGCCGGGCTCGCTCGAAGCGTTCCTCACCGAGCGCTACCGATACTACACGGAGGCACAGGACGGCTCGCTGCGGTACGCGGCCATCGACCACGAGCCGTGGCCGCTGTACGAAGCCGACTCGACCATCGGGACCAACACGCTGTTCGAGGCCAACGGGTTCTCCCACCCCGAGACCGAGCCCCTCCACTACTACAGTCCCGGTGTGACGACCATCGCGTCCCCGAATCGCAGGGCGTGATTGCATGCCGTCGGGTTTGCACACTGCCGCTATCGCCGACTGGTCGCCCCGAGCGACACTCCTCGGGTACACCGCCCTCACGTACTCCATCTCGTGGTCGCTGTGGAGCGTGTGGGCGATGGGCGAGACCGGATCGGGGCTCACAGGAACGGTGCTGTTCGTGCTCGGCGGGCTCGGACCGTTCGCCGCGAGCGCCATTCTCGTTCGGGCATCGGGTCGGTCCGTGGGGACGTGGCTTCGGGGCATCTTCGAGGCTCGGGTCGCGCTGCGGTACTACGCACTCGCGCTCGCTCTTCCAGTCGTCCTGTTGTTCGGTGCCGCCGTGATCCACGTCGTTCTCTTCGATGGCGTCGTGACACCGGAGGTGCTTCCGGGCGTCATCGAGTATCCGCTCTTCCTCGGGTTCGTCGTCCTGTTCGGCGGCGGCCTCGAGGAACCCGGCTGGCGCGGGTACCTGTTGCCGGCACTCCAGGAGACGTACAGTCCGCTCACGGCTGGCCTCCTCGTCGGCGTCGTCTGGGCCGGGTGGCACCTCCCGCTGGTACTCGTTCCGGGTACCATCCAGCACACGCTCCCACTCGGCCTCTATCTGCTCCAGGTCGTCGAACTCTCGATCCTGTTGACGTGGCTTACGAACCGGGTCGACGGAAGCGTCCTGCCGGCGATGCTCTTGCACGCGGGCGCCAACGCGCTCCTGAACTACTACCCCGTGGGGGGTGTCGCAGGTGCGACGACGTTCCTCGGACTCGGACTTCTCGTCACGATGCTCACAATCGCCGTCGTCGCCCTCGTCGTCACTGCTGGGACGTCGCTTGGCGCCGACCGTTCGGCTCGCTAATATATTTGTCAGCGGGGCACGATGCCTGTCCGTATGGTGGCATCGGACGCGACGGGGACGATCGGTCGGGTGTCGAAGCGAGTCGGGCGGTACGTCAACCACGACGACGTCCTCGTCCGGTTCGTCTCCCTGTGGATCGTCGTCGCGAGCGTGTTCACGGCGGCGTGGGTTCTCAGCTATCTGTTTCTCCCCAAGGGACTGTTACGCGGCGGGAACCCGGGTGCAACCACGGGGTACGCGGGGAGTATCACGGGGGAGTTCCTGTGGCTGTTCGGGTGGAACGTCGGCGTCTCGCTGATCGCCGTCGGCGCGAACACGCACGGTCAGCTCAGATCGGCCCGGCGGAACCTGAGATACCCGACGAGTAGCGGGACGGCTGCCCAGGCGAGCAGGATACCCAAGAACACCGCTGGGTCGAGATAACTGGGAGCCGGGCCGCCGATCCTCGCTTCCACGGCAGTTCCGCCACCGAGCAACAGCCACTGGACGAGCGCATTGTACGCCCCGGTCGGGCTGAGGCCCTGCAAGAGCAGGAACCACGCCGGCACGACACCACCGGGCATCTGGCCAGTGACCAGCAGGTGAACCGCATTGGGAGCCAGATCCCAGAGGAGCGTCAGCCCGAGGTATGCTGTGATCGCCAGGGTCATCGCCCGGGCTCGCGTCGCCGTAACGGCCGAAATCCCGATGGCGATGCCGACGAACGAAACGCCGAGAAGGACAGTCAAGACCGTCGTCCCAATGAAGGCACCCACCGGGAGTCCCCCGTAGAGAACCGCCGTGACCACGCCTGATACCACGAACCCCAGCGCGAGTCCGATAGCCACCACACCGCTCCGTCCCAGGAACTTCCCCAAAAGCACTTCGCCCCGCGACGGCGGGAGTCCGAGGATCACCTTCAGGCTCCCGGATTCCCGTTCACCGGCGATCGCGAGATAGGCGGCGATCAGCGCCATGATTGGGACGAGGAGTCCCGCGAACTGCGATGCACCGCCGATCGCCATCTCCGCGCCACCTTCGACGTCGGGCACGAGTAGTGAGATGCCTGCGGACAGCGACGTCATCACGGCGATGATTACGACGATGCCCCAGATCATTCGCGACCGGAGGGCGTCGGCGAATTCCTTGCGAGCGATCGTTAGCCAGATCGTCACGAGCGTCATCGCCCCACCTCCGAGGCATCGACCCTCGGGGGTGCATCGCCCGTGTAGGCACTGAACAGGTCTTCCAACGACGACTCCTCGATCGTCACGTCGAGAATTGCAGCGCCGTCGTCGCGAATCCGGTCGATAACGTCGACTTTCGCGGTGGCCTCGTCGACGCGTACTCGAATCGTTCGGCCAGTAACAGCAACATCGGAGACGCCGGCTAGCTCTTCGAGGGTCAGTGAGTTCGGGACGGCGTCGACGGTGAGCGTTACCGTCGAGCCCGTTCCGAGCGCGTCCCGAAGCCCGTCGATCGAGTCGATGGCGACGAGTCGTCCGCGGTTGAGTATCGCGACCCGATCACAGACCGCTTCGACCTGGCTGAGAATGTGACTGGAGAAGAAGACGGTCTTCCCCCGGTCAGCGTGGTCTCGGGCGATCTCACGGACCAGGCGAACGCCGTTGGGATCGAGCCCCGACGACGGCTCGTCGAGGATCAGTAGGTCGGGATCGCCGACGAGGGCGATCGCGAGGGCCAGTCGTTGCATCATCCCCTTCGAATAGCCACCGACGACGCGATCAGCAGCTGCAGCATCGAGGCCGACTCGGCCGAGGAGGTCGTCGACAGTGTCGTCGGATTGCTTCAACGCGATCGCGTACTCGAGATGTTTGCGACCGGTGAGGCGATCGTAGAGTCCGTATCCGTCCGGGAGAATACCGACCCGCTCGTGGATTTCTCGCGTCTCATCCTGGGCATCGTACCCGAGGACAGTTGCACTCCCGTCCGTCGGGCGAACGTAGTCCATGATCACGTCGATCGTCGTGGACTTCCCGGCGCCATTCGGCCCGAGAAAGCCGAATATCTCGCCTTCGTAAACTGTCAGGTCGAGATCGTCAACAGCGAGAACGTCCTTCCCATAGCGTTTTGTCAGTCCTGTCGTCTGGATGGCAATCGCCCGAGTTTCGGCCGACTCTCCCGTAGTGGACGTTGGACGAGAAAGAGTTTCCATACTGTCCGTACGTATACACTCCTCAAAATTCCATGGTATGAGGTTTCCTAACGTGATGAAGACGGAGATCGAGCGAGGAATCCCCTCTCCACACATGTTCCGGAAAGACCCGACATCAATAGCAAGCGTCGAAGTCCTGAGTCGGAGACGTGGATCGATGCTGCCGACGAGATAGCGCTCGACAGTTCGGACGAGTGTGATTTGGAGCAATGGGTAGTCCCTGGAAGACGATTCCCCCCCCTCAAGTTCCCGTGGTGTTCCGCTCCTGCGCCCAGAACTCACGTGCCTCGTGTTGTTGAAGAACGACGCCGTTCTTGCCCCACACGACGAGCCAGTAACCCCGCCCCCGTGACGCTGATGACTACGAGGGCGAGCAGCCACATGAGCACGGCGTGGGAGACGTTCATCGGAGCGAGGGCCACCCAGTCCGGGACGCCTTCGACGATCGCTCGCTCGAGATCGAGTGGGACCAGTCCTCCGGCGGCGTTCTCCGTCCCGTGCATGAGCATCGCGAGGAGGATACTCCCGCCGGAACCGTTGTACACCCACGCGAGCAGGATCGAGAAGGCAACGATACCGACGAAATAGGCGATTTGGGAACCGAGTGGCCACTGCGAGTGGATCGCCGTCGGGTCGAAGAAGAGCGGCAGGTGCCAGCCACCCCAGAGGACCCCGATGATCACGGCGGCCCGAAGCCCCCCGTATCGCTCCTGGAGTTCGGGCTGGGCGAACCCACGCCAGCCCAGTTCTTCCTGGCCGCCACCGATGGTGGTGCCAAGGAGGATCCCGATACCGAGGGAGATCGGGTCGAACGCGAACGACGCGAATTCGACCGGCCCGCCGACCAGTTGGAGGATGGCACCGGAACCCAGTGCGACGATCACAGGGACCCCGATTGCCGCCGCGTACCACTTCGGGTGGACGCGCCAGTGGAGGACCCGTCCGAGCCAGCCCCGAAGACTCTCACCGCTGATGGAGAGGACGACTCCCGCGGCGATAGCCGGTCCGAGGGCGCTGAGAAAACCACTGATGATCCATCGCGTCCAGGAGGGCTCCATACCGAGTACCAAGACCGCCGCGTCCAGGCTCCAGGAGATGGCGTATGCGAGGAGGAAGAACGACGCTACTCGGTGGCTCCGAATCCAGTCGCCTATTCCAGAGACCATACCGATAGATGGCACACCAGAATATTATACAAAACGTCCCCTTCCTGACTCACGGGAATCACGGTGGACGATTAAGAGACTGCGAGATGACGGACCGTGTATGGACGTGGATCGGCCACCGATCACGTAGCCCTCGGACGGATCGTCCACGGTGCCACGTACGTGCTCGGTGGGGCGGTCCACCTGTTCCTCTGAGGGCGAGACGACTACTCCCGGCCCGACCAGCGTGCGGAGGACGGGCGTGGTCGCCCACAACCGACTCACCGGAAGACGAGAAGGGCCACGACGGCGACGTTGATGGCCACACCGACGACGCCCTTCTCGACCAGCAGGTCGAACCGGCCGTCCCACATCACGACGAGGACGACCGTCGAGAGGACGGCGGCGCCGACCAGAACTGGCGTCGCCCAGTCCCGGCCGAGCCCATACCCCAGGCCACCCGCGAGAAACCCCACTGCGACGAGCACGTAGAGGACGCTCGCCAGCGAGAGAATCGTCCCCTCGGCCAGCAGATCCGAGAGCAGCCAGGACTGGCCGTTCCAGCCCATCGCGTCCTCCACCTCGACCCACCCCTGGCTCAGAACGACGTACCAGAGGTGGACGACCCCGTGTAACACGAGGAAGACCGCGACCGCGAGTCCGAGCACCACAGTCATCGCTCCCGGCTCGGATCGCTCCCCGTGGCGGCCCGGCCCGTCCGGGCGAGTCGTTCGGCTCGGCTCCGTATCCCCTGGAGCATCCCATAGGTCATCAGTGAGGAAACCGGGTCGAGAGCCGCGAGGGAGGCGACTCGGACCACCGGGTTCTCGGGCAGCCGGATGCGCGAGCGCACCAGCAGCCGTGTCGTCGTCTCGTCGATCGGATCGAACACGAACGACCAGACCCACCAGGTCGGGTCGTCAGGCGTCCGCAGGACGAGCGACTTCTCGGGGTCGAACGCGGCGACCTCGAGCATCGCTTCGGGGAACCGATCGGCGCGACCGAGCCGGATCGTGTCGCCGACTTCGAGGTCCTGCCACTCCGGCCGAATCTCGTCGGCGTTGTGGATGCCGAGCCCCACGAGGTTCTCAGCCCACTCGTAGCTGTAGAAGCCGCCCTGTTCCTGTCCGAGCTGGACGAGCCACGGCCAGACGAGGTCGGCCGGCGCAGAGACGTCGACCGCCATGGTCGACTCGGCACCGGGGTCTGGGAGCAGATCGTCACCCGGGAACGGTCGCGCGATCTCTGCCGGCGTCGCGCCCCAGTTCAGCATCCGCGGGCGGAGGAGCTTCCAGTAGGCCACGCCGAGGAGGGCCCCACCCACGATCGGTCCCAGGCGCTCACGCCACGTCGTTCGAGTGGCCCGGGCCGCGTCGTCGGGATCGGGCTCTCCGGTTTTGTGTCGTCCGAAGTCAGTGAGTACGGTCATGGCGATCAACTCAGAGGGCTGTACGCGCCGGGAGGACTTGATGTATTCCGACGCTACCGGTCCTCAACGGTCGGCATACGTGACCCGTGAGGTGCTCCGAGAAAAGGTCTCGTGTCCGGTCACGAAGACGACGACCGCGACGACCCAGAGCAACCCGATACCGGTCCAGAGCGGACGGGCCGACTCTCCCGGGCTGGTCGGAAGGATCGGGGCGACGAAGAACGTGAAGTTGTTCGTGGTGTGGAACAGGTGGAGGAAGACGAGACTCCCGTCGGTGCTGTTGAACAGCCACGTGTAGAGGACGGAGAACCCGACGATCTGGAAGGCGAACAGTTCGAGTGGGATGAACCGGTGGAAATCCCCCGCCGTGTAGAGGGGCCCCTCTTCGTCGCGATCTGTGTCGGACTGGGTAAACGGGACTGACGGAAGAGACGGTCCGTACGCTATGTGGCCGGTGATGATGGTGGCGACGTCTCGTCGCCGTTGTCTCGGGTCGGCTGTCCCCGCAGGCGGACGATTCCGGCGCCACCGAGCAGAACTCCGCCGGCAATGAGCAAGAACGGCTCGGCGCCGAGGATATACATGACGGGCTCGCCACTCGATCGATACGTCGTTTCCGTATAGAGTTGCGGTCTGTCCGAGACGTAGTGGAGAATCGCCCGCCCCGCATAGAAGAGGACAACGCCGCCCATCGCCACAGGCACGAAAGAGAGACGCTTCCACCAGATGGAGCCAACTGCCCCGCCGACGCCAGCGACCCCGAGACCTGCGAGCAACCGCTCATCGTGATTGAGTTCACCGCCCCACCCGGTCATTATCGCACCCTCGTACCCCGGTGCCACATGCACTAACCCCTGGTAAATCCCGATCAGGATCGCGATAGCACCAGCGATCGCCAACCAAACTGGAAGGGCTCGTTCATATTTCATGAGGGATCGGTTGAAATCGCTCTGAGTTAATCGTTGTGTCCCCCTCGACCGTTCCGATGGCCAGGGTCGAGACCGACTGGCGTACGCGACTCGTGCCCTGTATCGTGCACGGCCGATACCCGGGGGCTGACCGGGTGACGTCGGGTGAACTGCCCGACCGTAGCGGTGAACGGAGAGAGGTCCACGCACTTGGGTACGCTACGGCTCGCGGCCTCTAGCCCGCGAGTCATGGTATGTTGTTAAGCGATACGCTGCCGTATATCTCTAGATGACTGAATCGGCTGCAGACGTACGCACTGGCGACAGTCTCGGGACGGCCTCCAACGGTGTCGGAAGTTGGTGGGCATATCTCGCCGTCGCGGTGGGAGGGACCTGGGCCTTCTGGCTGCCAGCGATCGCTCTCGGTGTGCGGTTCGACAGCGCAGTGGGACTCGTGTTACTCCTCGTCGGCCTCGCCGTCCCCGGTGTGGCCGGTATCGCGTTCGTGTACGCCGTCTACGACGAACGTGGACGGGCCGACTTCTGGAATCGAGTCATCCAACCTCGACGCGTTGGGATCCGCTGGCTCGTCGTGATCCTGCTGGTACCACTGGGAGTCGGTGTGCTCGCTGGTGTCGTGGATCTGCTCTTCGGCGGAGCCGGGCCAACGTGGGGTGAAGGCGTCACCGAATTCGGCGTGAACCCCCTCGTCATCCTCCCGGCGTTGTTCTTCGCGACCCTCCCCCCGATCCTCGAAGAGTTGGGATGGCGAGGGTACGCGCTTGACCGGCTGCAACTGAAGTGGTCGGCGTTCAGCGCGAGCCTGATCCTGGGCGTCGTCTGGGCGCTCTGGCACCTTCCCCTGTTCTTCATCGAAGGGTCGTTCCAACACGACGCGGTCGGGTTCGCGACCACGGGCTTCTGGCTGTTCATGGCCGGAATCGTCGCGCTCTCCTTCGCGTTCACGTGGGTCTACAACAACACGGAACGCAGCATCCTCGGCATCGTCGTCTTGCACGGGTGGGTGAACTTCACCGCCGAGATCATCGTGGTGCCGGACCCCCTCTACTACGGGCTCTGGTTCGTGCTCGCTGGGGCGGTCGTCGCGATCTGGGGAGCGAAGACCATGACGGCCGCTCCCGAAGTGCCCCATCCCCCGCTTCCCGCCAACCCGTAGTTCGGCCGTTGTGACGCTGGCCGGACGTGCACAGCGTCACCCGTCGGCGTCTCACCCCGTGCTCGCGGGAGCAGGCCGCTCGTAGCAGATTTTTGTGAGTCAGATTCCGACTCGCGGGAGGCGGTCCGATCATTTCTTGTCGGTAATCGTTGAACAGTCTCTGTGAGCCACGATCCGGACACGGAGCCAGAACGTGACAGCATGGGCGACGACCCGTCAGTGCTGGGCCGGACAGCGCTCGACGTAGACGCCGTAGGGGAAACGTCCTGGGCCACGATCGCTGCCGTCGTGATCGCCGGTGGGGCAGCCGTGACGGTGTTTCATCTGACTCTACCGTCGATTTCGGATGCACTCGCTCCGGTGATAGACGCGACGGGAGAACTCGTGGGAGTGACGCTCCTCGCCAACCTCGCGTTCCTCGTCGTGATCGTCGGTGGGATCATTCTCCGATTCGGAAACCTCCGACCGCGGGACATCGGACTCGTCCGGGAGGATGTCCCGCTCGCCGTTGGGATCACCGCTGGAACGTGGATACTCATGCAAGTGGCCGGTGGCGCGGCGCTGATCCTTCAGGGCGAGTCGCTCGCGCTCGCCGACTCGCTGACCCGGTTCGGAGTACTCCCCGTTCTCGGTGGTTTCGTCGGACAGATCCTCGGAAACGCGCTCTACGAGGAGACCGTGTATCGAGGGTTTCTCCTGCCCCAGCTCGCGAAGAAGTTCACGCGACTGTCCAGGAGTGGGTCGCCGCGAATCACGTTCCTCCTTGCACTCCTGGTCTCCCAGACCGTTTTCACACTCGTTCACGTCCCGGGGCGGCTCGCAGCCGGTGTCGAGATCGGGAACCTCCCGGTGTTCCTCGCAGCCCCGTTCGTACTCGGTGTGCTGTTCGCCCTCATCTACGCCCGAACCGGAAACCTGTTCGTCACGATCGGCCTCCACGCACTCGTCAACGATCCCGTCCTCCTCCTAGACGCGGGTGGGGTCGTGTTGGTCCCACTCCTGCTCGTCGTCCTCGCCATCCTCGTCGCCTGGCCGTCACTAATGACGTGGGCCGGGGACGAAGACCCGCGTCTCGAACCGTCATCGTGAGAACCTCATCCCCTCTTGACCGTGCGCCGTCGTTCGATCCCGCTATTCGTCGGCACAGTGGGACAACTCTACCACATCAGGTATGGCGGACCGATAGGCGTACGCCGCCCCCACCGGAGACCACTCGACACTGGTTCGGCACCACGCCCACGGGAGCGATCCGTCAGTAGTACCCGTCCAGGACTGTGGTCTGGAGCCGGTCGAAGACGCCCGCCTGATCGATCGTCGAGAGGTTACTCAGCACCGCGATGGTGTACGCGGGGTCGTCGTGGTGCATCGCGATCGCCGAGTACCCGGGGATCGTCCCGGTGTGCCCCACGAGTCGCTGGTCGTCGATCACCAGGTTTCGAACGCCCAATCCGTATCCGCGCTGGGTCGTGACGTCCTCGTCGGGCGCGTCCACGAACGTCCGCATCCGCGAGAGGGTCGCCCCGTTCAGGATCTCGCCAGCGAACAGTGCCCGGACGAACCCGGCGACGTCGGACGCCGTCGAGAGAATGCCGCCCGCGGCGTAGGCACCCGTTTCGAGTGACTCCCTGAAGGCAGTCAGGTTGCGACGGCCGAGGTCGAAGATGGACTCGTCGTATCCGTTCGCGATCCGAGTGTCCTCCGGGTAATCGAGATAGTACGTCCGGTCGAAGCCCGCCGACTCGCGCACGACGCGGCGGACGAGCGTCCGGTAGGACTGTCCCACCAACTCCTCGAGAACGATACCGAGCAGCACGTAGTTGGAGTTCGAGTACTCGTGTCGAGCGCCCGGTTCGAACCGGAGCGAGGAGCCACGAATAACCTCGAGCAGGTCGCTCGGCTCCCACGTCTTCGTCGGGAGCCCGAAGTACCGTGTCACGAACCACGCGTCGCTGGTGTAGTTCGGCACGCCGCTCGTGTGGTTCAACAGCATTTCGACGGTGACGTCGCTCGCGTATTCGAGGTCGACCCACTCGTCGATGGTGTCCGACAGCGCCAGGTCGCCCCGCTGGACCCGATCCAGCACGAGTGTCGCCGTGTAGAGCTTCGTCACGCTCCCGACGTACAGGTGATGTGCGAGAGAGAGCGGGACGTCGTCGTCGTGGTCCGCAGTCCCGGCGACCCCCCGCCACCGCGTGCCGTCTTCGAGGACGGCACACGCCTGGAGACCGACGTCCGACCGCTCGGCACTGTACCCACGGAGTTCGGCCAGCAGGCGATCGCCCGGCACGTCCGCCGCGCTCGGTCCCGAGACGTGACTTCGGTCCGGATCAGCGCTCTCGATGCTCGCCCGTTCGTTCTGACCAGTCAGGTACAGGACTCGCCCGGTCCAGCCTGCGACCCCGAGTGTGCCGGCTAGCCCCGCCGCGCCGGCGACCTGCAGAAACCGCCGGCGGGCACTCACCGGATCGTCCCCGCCGGCCGACTGATCGTCGCTCATCTCAGACATTCTGTTCCGACGCCTTCCATTCCCTCCTGGCCGGTCGCCCATGACTCACCGTCGTCCAATCCGAGGACGCTGGTGTCGGGGTCGTTCTGGTTCGAGAGCCATTCGACCCCGAACACGAGAACAACGACCACGGCGGCGCCGACCGACGGTCCGAACCCACCGAAGCCGTTCAGAGAGGAGATCATCTGTCAGGGCTTCTGGACGCATCGGTTAATACATGCCGCCGATCCTTCGCAGTCCCGGAGTACATCAGTATGCCATCTGCTCTCCGAACCAGTCACCCTACGGTGGACGGAGAAGTAGACGTCGAGCCGTCGTGATTCCAGGACGAGGGGGTCAGGGCCGTCGACTTATGACGTCGACCGCCGAAGCCTCGTCCGTGATTTCACCGTGACCTCGCTCCGTCCGATCGTGCGTCGGCATCGCTTCTCGACGTATGTTGCCCTCACGTTCGTCCTGACGTGGGTCCCGTGGCTGTCGGTCGCCGCGATGTTGCGCACCGGCCGGCCTCCGGTGGTGACGACGCTGATCCTGATCGGCGGGTTCGGCCCGTTCCTGGCGGCCGTACTCGTCGCAGCAGCAGGTGGCGACCTTCGGCCGTGGCTCCGGAATCTCGTCGATGTCGGCGCTCCGCCCCGCGTCTGGGTCGCCGCCGTGCTCGTCCCCGTCGTGCTCTACGGGCTCGCCCTCGGCGTGTTCGTGCTCACCGGTGGGGAGTTCGACCGCGCGAGCGTCCTGCCGGGGGTCGCGATTCCTGCTGTCGTCCTCGCTACGTTCGTCCGTGGCGGCCTCGAGGAACCCGGCTGGCGCGGGATGGCGCTTCCCGTCCTCCAGCGATCCGTCGGCGCGTTCTGGGCGAGTATCGCCATCGGGGTGATCTGGGCGGTCTGGCACGTTCCGCTGTTCATGATGCCCGGAAGCTCACAGGCGGGAACGCCGTTCTGGCTGTACGCGCCGGCGGTCGTCGGCATCAGCGTCATCGCGTCGTGGCTCTACAACGCTGCCGGCGGACGCGTGCTAGTTCCGGTCGTCTTCCACACCCTCTCGAACGCCGTGTCCGTCACGACTGCCACTGGAGTGATCGGTGACGAAGTCGTCTCGCAGGTCGACTTCCTGGTCGTCGTCTGGGTGGTCGTGGCGGTCCTCGTCTGGCGGTACGGGACCGAACGGCTCGCCTCGAAGCCGCTCCCCGATGGAGGCCTCGACTTGGCTACGCTCGACGACTCGAGGACCTCGGGGATTTCCCGTGATGACGTACTCGGGGACGAGCAGGCCTGACGTATCGACGTCACCGATCGTTCGTGACTCCGTCGTACGACACTCCCGATTTCTCTGGACCCACGAGGGTCGAGACGGAGGATACCGAGGCCGGAGATGGGCGTTCCCGTCCTGCGAGAACTGACGACGCGATTTATCGTCTCGGCACGTCTCTCGAGAAGTGGTGACTCTTCTATGACACAGTTCGAAGCCCACGAGCGAACGACCCTCGTGATCCGGGGCGTGACGCTCGAGAATCTCCGACTTGTCGGTCTGTCGGTCCTCGTCCTCGCCGCCGGGTTCACGTCGGTCACACGGTTCCGCGCATGAAACACACGTCGAGTCACACCGTCGTCGTGCTGGTGCTCGTCGCCGTACTCGTGAGCGCACCGACCATCGCGACGGACGCCACACAGCCAGTTCGCACGACCGATCGAACCCAGCAAATCGAATCGAGCGACCTGTCCGATCGGGACGAGTTCGAACGCTGGCTCGATGAGACGATGGCCGACCAGCTGGAGCGCCACCACGTCCCGGGTGCAACTGTCGTCGTCGTCAACGACGATGAGGTCCTCCTCGCGAAGGGCTACGGCTATGCCGATCTCGAGTCCGGCCGGCCGGTCGTCGCCAACGAAACCGTCTTCAGCATCGGCTCGACCGGCAAGCTCGTGACCTGGACGGCCGTGATGCAGGGTGTCGAAGACGACCGACTGGAACTCGACCGTGACGTCAACGAGTACCTGACCGACTCCGCCGTCACGGTCCCGGACACCTACCCCGAACCCGTTACGCTCGAACACCTCGGCACCCATTCGGCGGGCTTCGAGGACACACTGGACGGGATGATCGTCGACGAACCCGGGGACGTCCGACCCACCGAGGAGATCCTCGCCGAACACCGACCGGCTCGCGTCCGGCCGCCGGGGGAGTTCGTCGCGTACTCGAACTACGGGACGGCACTCGCTGGACACGTTCTCGCCGAACAGTACGACACGTCGTTCGTCGAGTACGTCGATGGACGAATCTTCGCTCCGCTCGAGATGGACGATACCACGTACGCCCAACCCCTTCCGGATCGGCTCGAACCGCGACGGGCTATCGGATACACGTACCAGAACGGGGACTACCAGGCACACCCGCCCCTGATCTGGACGCTGCCACCCGAGGGCGGGTCGTTCCGGACCACGGGCGCGGACATGGGTCGGTTCATGCTTGCCCACCTGAACGAGGGGACGCACGGCTCCGCACGCATCCTCGAGGGAGAGTCCGTCGAGGATATGCATCGTCGTCACTTCACGAAATCGCGAGACGTCCCCGAACTCAACGGGATGGCGTATGGGTTCATCGAGATGGATCGCAACGGCGAGCGGATCGTCGGCCACTGGGGCGACACCCCCCGGTTCAAGAGCCTGCTGGCGCTCTTCCCGGAACGGGACGTTGGCCTGTTCGTAGTCTACAACGCCCCCGGAGGGCTCCCCGCTCGCTTCGAACTCCTCGAGGCGTTCACCGACCGTTACTACCCGCGCTCGGACGCACCGCTCGTGGACCCGCCGGCAGGGGCTGCCGACAGAGCTGCGGCACTGACCGGTGACTACCGGTCGCTGACGATCTCGGAGTCCTCCTGGCAGCGGATTCTCGGCGTGATGACGCGAACCTACACCGTCGGGGCGACCGACGACGGCTACCTCACGACCAGTCGACTCGGCGAGGGGACGCGCAAATGGGTCGAACGCCAGCCGGGCGTCTACGAGGCGGTCGGCGGCGACGAAGTCCTCGTCTTCCGGTTCGACGAGGAGGGCCGAGCGACGCACCTGTTCCGGGGGGCGTTCGGGCCAGCGACCTACGAACGCGTCCCGTGGTACGAATCTCTGATCGTCCTGCAGAGCGTACTCGCTGTCGGATTCTTCGGGTTCGTCTCGGTCGTCCTGCTGTGGCTCGTCGCACCCCTCTGGCGGCGGATGCGCGACCGGACTGCTCCGACGAGCCGCGAGCGCCTCGCCCGGGGACTCCTCGGCGTGGTGAGTCTCCTGTGGCTGGTCGTCCTGATGATCTTCCTGCTCGCCTGGATCAATCTCAACGCTGAGGTCGCCTCACCGTCGCTCGCCCTCCAGGCCGGGAAGATACTCCGTTACGTCGCACTCGTTGGGACGGTTGGCTCCGTCATCGCAACCGGGTTCGTCTGGCGTGATGGCTACTGGAACACGGCACTCAGAGTACAGTACACGGGAGCGACACTCCTCGCGCTACTTGTGGCCTGGCAGCTGTACCTGCTCCGTGTCCTCCCCCTGTAGAAAGTCACGGTATCGACATGATTACGACAATAACCGACCCACAGCCGGAGTATTCACCAAGGAGCCAGCAGCGGATTCGCGGTATTGCGGACGCTCGCCCCGTTGCAACGGTTTTCTTTTTGGCGTATGCCTTCTCTTGGGTTGGATGGCTCCCGGTCGTCACCGGGATGGGTGAGCCGATTCGGACGCTCAGTTTCGTCGCCGGGGGATTCGGCCCCGCTCTCGCCGGCGCGGTGGTGACGTGGCTCGACGGAGGATCCGTCCGAGCGTGGGCTCGACAGATCGTCCGCTGGCGCGTCGCACCGCGGTGGTACTCTCTGAAGACCTCCGGTCTTCCGACGAGTCCGTGGGAGTTGCGCTCCCGCGAGATCACGAAAGACGCCTTTGGCGTCTTTGGAACGGCAGCAAAAGGTCGATGTGCAGTCCCACGAAGCAACTGTTTCGGGCTACTCTTCCCTGAAATCAATCGGCGCCCCGTTTTACACTCTGATAAGGAGCGTCACCCTCCCGTTTGCTAGATACAGGGTAAATTCAGCAGAGCCGGTTGATGCGAGTGACCGGTCGGCTACTTACTCGATGAACCCCCGTCACTCGGAAGACGTCGGGCCATCGACATTCACTACGAGCGGGCCCGAGCCGACAAAGTTGATGATAGCTACCTGCTCGGTATCGGCGGGATTGATGTCACGGTGGACGATTCCAGGCGGAATCTGAATGAATAGAGGAGCGGTTCCTTCGAGTCGCTGGTCACCGTCGGGACCGTACTCAAGAACACCGCTCCCTTCGACCAGATAGATGTAGACGTGACGGTCTCCATGGTGGTGCCAGTCAGTTGCTGTGTTTCCGGCGACGCGCGATTGCACCATCACGTTATTCTCGGTCTCGAAGGCCATTCTTCTGTCAACACCCGGCGTCTCGGCAGCCGATCGGAGATCGTCCGGCGTGACGAGCTCGGGGGTCGCCGATCCCCCATCCGGGACAAGGCCCCCATCTCTGATCACTGGCGAATTATCGACCATGTGTGTCACTTGTTAGCAAATCAGGTGGCTACCCTGAAAAATTTACCTCCCGGGTAGCTATTGACGCTACATACGGCAGCGGGTTTCCACTGTACACCGCTGCTGGCCTGTCCTGATGAGTATACAGTGTGAACGCACCACTCATTCGGTGACCGGGTAGTCTGGACACTGTGGAGCCGGCACATCGGTAGGCCTCTCGACCAAACGGAACCCGGGGTGTGTGGCACTCACCCAGAGCGGATGTTCCGCACCAGTGCCCGGGCGAAGGTCACTGGATGGAGAACCGGCGTAAGAACTTGGCCGATGCCCTCCTCGGGTTCGTGGAAGACGCCTAGCTGGCGGAGGAGTTCCGCACGGTCGTAGTAGACTCGCTCGCCGGCGAGCTTGCCCTGGCCGTCGAATGCGAACACGGCACAACTATCGAACTCGACCTCCCGACCGGTCCCCGGGAGCCCCCTCCAGTTTCTCTCGTGGGTCCCGCTTTGGGTGGTTTCCAGAATCACGTGATCGTCGGTCACGTGGCGCTGGTGAATGTCGATGTGGAGATCGGGGAGTGCACGGTGCAATTCCTCATAGTGGGCGCGGACGCCGCCGCGGCCCTCGTGGTGCTCACTGACCGGTTCGTTATCGTACCACGGGTCCTCCCCGAACGTCGCCATGATCCCGTCGAGATCGTTTGATTCTCCTGTTGAACGTGTTCTTCGACGAGAGCCAGGCGCTCCTCACGCGATGCTGGTGTCTCCTCCGTCCCAGAATCGTGTGCTGTCATTGTCCCTCACGTTCAATGATTATGAACCGGGTAGCATAGAAGTTGAGGGGACGACGACGAAGGCGTATCGGTGCCGCGGGTAGAGTACATCTCACCTGCTGTTCCGAATGCCGGACCCGCCCTCTGTAATCAGCATGCTATTCTTGTCAATTGCTAAGTATTTCGATAGAGCCAGGTGAAGCGGTATGTACGAAGTCGGCTCCTACTGAAATTTGCTTGTTCAGGGAGCTGCATCCCCGAGATCGCTGTGGGAATCGGTTAACGGGATGTCGATCTCCAGGCCGTCGGAAGCCAACACTGGCTTCGCCCCTTTTCTCCCGCCAATCCGCTCCGCCCTCACTCGATCGGGATCACGAACACGGGTCGGTTCGCGTTCTCGACGACCCGGTCGGTGACGCTCCCGAGGTTGGTGATGCGGTCGCGGCCCGTCCGCCCGTGGGTTCCCATGACGATCACGTCGATCGCCTGGTCGGCGGCGTAGTCGACGATGTCGCGGTCGGGGTAGCCCTCCACGACCGCGGTCTCGGCGTCGACGCCGGCCTCGCTGGCCCGCTCGCGGATCCGCTCGACGGCGTCGGCTCCCTCGCCCTCCAGGCGCTCGCGTACCGACGACCGGTCCTCGTCGTCGGCGGCGAAGTAGAGCCGGCGGTCGACGACGTACAGCGCGTGCAGCGTGGCGTCGTGATCGCTCGCCAGCCGGAGCGCGTGCTCCAGGGTGTTCGTGACGCCCTCGCTGCCGTCCGTGGGTACAAGGATAGAGTCGTACATGCGCTCCATTCGGTCGGGAGTTCGCCGGCCGCTCACTTAATAGGTCGTCCCCGGTCCCGGATTCCGGGACGGGTCGGCGGCGTCGACCGCCGTCGGACGGCGTCGACGGTGGTGCGGTCGGCCGCCGGGTGGCCGGTCGGCCGACGGTGATCGTCGCGGCAGGGTCGACCGGGGGTCGGCAGCCGTGAACGCGGGGTGCCTCCGGTGGCGCGCCACGGGGTGTCGACCCGCCGATCGGGGATCACTCGCCGTCGCCGTCGACGGTGTCGGTCTCGTCGGAGTCGTCGAGTCCTCGGCCCGGGGCCTGCGGTTCATCGGACCCGTCGCCCAGGCGGGAGCCGGAGTCGTCCGACCCCGAGTTGCCCTGATCGTCCTGCCCGCGGTCGCCGTCCTGTCCGGGAACACCGTCGGGCCCCGGGACGTCCGGCCCGTCGCCGGTGTCGTTCGCGTCGCCGGTGTCGTTCGCGTCGCCGGTGTCGGTCGCGTTCCCGACCAGGGTCTCGTTCTCGTCCCGCTCGCCGCCGTCGCTCCGGTTGGCCGGGTCGGGCAGGTCGTCCGGGGGCCCTGCGGATCCGTTCGATCCGGTGTCCCACGGCGGCCCGTGCTCGTCCCCCTCGCCCTCGGGCCCGCGGTCGTCGCCGATCGCTCGGCCGATCCCGCGCCCGGCGATCCCGCGGGCGATCGTGGCCGCCTCCGGCCCGGCCATCCCCGACGCGTTCCGGCGGAGCCGATCGATGGCGGAGACGTCCACTCCCTTCCGGGCGAGCGCCTCGGGCGGGAGGCCCGCGGCGACGCTCTCCGTGCGGTTGAGCAGCCGCTGGCTCGTGCGCACCTGTGCCGTCAGCGCCGCGAGGCGGGCGCGGTATCGCCCCTGGGAGATGCTCCCGTTCTCCCGGGCCGCTTCGAGTCGCTCGCGGCGGTCGCGAAGGTCGTCGAGCCGCTCGCTGACCTGCTCGACCTGCCGCGCGACCGCGCCGGCCTTGGAGCCGTTGGCCCGCGCGGCGGCCACCGACGAACCGAAGCTTCGAGATGCGATCTCGCCGGAGAGTTCCGCTTCGCTGACTCCGAGCACGCCGGCGAGCCGTTCGCCGGGCGCGATCCCTCCGGTGGCGTTCGAACCGGTCGTCGACGCGTTGCCGTCGTCCCCGTCGGTCGTCCGCGTCGCACCGTCGTCAGCCGTCTCGTTGTTCCCCCCGCTCGTTGCCGTGGTGGTCTCTCCGCTCGCTACCGTCGTCGTCCCCTCAGTCTGGGCCGCGACCGGCGCGGAACCGAGGGCCGGCGACTCACCCGCGATCGCTGCGGCGACTGCCGGGCCGCCCGCGATCGCGGCGAGCACCACCGAGAGCGCCAGCGCCAATGGCCGAACTCGTCGCATCTCGTCTGCCCCTTGTTTCGGTACTAGCATATATATGCCCGATCGTCGCCCGCAGTCAACCCGATTTAATCCGGATGAAATACTCATCTGGTCCCTCGCAGTCTTTCGGTTTTCGCGGTAATGTCAGACATCCCTCGTTTGAACGGTCGAAACGCTTATCTCACCCTTCGTCGCCCACCACGTCGTGGTCCGGCAGGGTGAGCACGTTCTCCCGGCCCAGGCGGAAGGCGTCCAGGTCGCCGTCGTCCCGCATCTGGCGGACGACCTGACTGGTCTTGGCGTCGGTCCAGTCGAGCGCCTCCGCGACCTCCTGTTGTTTCATGCGCCCGCCGCGTTCGCTGATCAGCTTCAGCACGCGCTCCTCGTTGCTCAGGAGTTCCTCCGGCGGGGCCGCGTCGCCGGCGTCCTCGTCGGCCGACGTCGGCCCGGCGTCGTCCGCGCCGGCGTCGTCCCCCGTCGCGGGTGCCGCCGCCGGGTCGTCCGCCGCCGCGTCCGGCCCGTCCGCGTCGTTCCCGCCCGTCCGCGCGGCCGGTCCCCCGCCGATCCCGCCGCTCGTCCAGATCCGGAGACCCACGACGCCCGCGAGGGCGACGACCACGAGGCCGATCAGCGGGATCCACGGGACGCGCGAGCCGAAGGTCCCGGCGGCGGGGGTCGTGGAGTCGGTCGCCCCCCGTCCGTCGCCGCCGTCCGGATCGGCACGGCCCTCGGTCACGGCGGTCGTCTCCTCGGCCGGTGCGACCACCAGCCGCGGCTCGTCCGCCTCGAACGTCGTCGGGCCGATCCAGACGGCGGCGCTCGCCCGACGCTCGTCCGCGGCGGGGGTCACCGACGTCGCGTCGTACGCGCCCGGCCAGGCGATCGAGAGCGTCGTCCGGTCGTCGAGGAACAGGCCGGAGACCGCGTCGCCGACGACGAGGCGGTCCCCGTCGCGCGCGGCGAAGTTCGTCCAGACGAACCGGTAGGTGATCACGCCGTACTCCTGGGGAAGCTGTTCGATCGTCGCCGTGACCGTCACGTTCTCGACGGCCATCTCCCGCCCCGTCGCGTTCTCCGCGTCGGCCGCCGTCGCCCGCATCCGCCGCGCGAAGGGTGCCGCGAACGCCGAGGAGTTGTTCCGGACGTCCCGCTGGATCGACCGGAACGCGGCCGTCTCGTTGTCCGACTCCAGCCGGACGCGGTACTCGACGCGCCAGGCGGCGTCGCCGTCCGACCGCACGTCGATGCCGAGGAAGACGTCGTCGGGCGACACCTGCGTCGCGGCGAGCGGCGAGACCATCTGGCCGCGTCGCGCCGCGCCACCGTCGCCAGCGAGCGCTCCCGCGACGCCGGGTGTGGCGACGAGGACGATCAGGAGGCAGGCGACCGCGCCCGATCTGCCGAACATGCTGTCCGCATGCTGGTGCGTGGTGTACAAACCCTTTCCGTCTCCTCCCATCCGTCGCCGGGGGGCGCCGGAGGCGACAGTGGATCGGGGCGACGTCGTCACGCGAGTCCTCGACGACGGCGTTTCGGGACGACGCCCCCGATCCGGAAAACGTGCTGTGTGCGTGACACTCGGGGCGAAACATACAATTCCCGGGAGCGTATCGCGTGGAACGTATGATTCCACCCGGTCGAGGGACGCGTCCGGTGATGGAACGCGTCCCCGGGCGGGGCCGCCTCGTACCGACGTCGTCCCACCCCTGCCGGAGCCACCTCGTACCGACGTCGTCCCACCCCTGCCGGAGCCACCTCGTACCGACGTCGTCCCACCCCTGCCGGGGCTCGACGCCGGCAGACCCCGGTGCGCCCGTGACCCGAGGTCGTGCCCGTCGCGACGGGCACCCCCCGCCGGACGCGCGATGACCGAGTGGCTGACGCCGCACGTCGCGGTCGTCCTCATGTACACGGGGGTCGTGCCCTCGCTGGCGATCGTGTACCTGCTGTACGAGGACCGGCACAAGCCGGGAGTGCTGTGGTTCATGGCGCTGATGGCGAACGCGGGCGTCTGGGCGCTCCTCTACGCCACGTTCACGCTCGTCCGGTCGCCCGATCTCACCCTGGCGTTGGCGAACGTCTTCTGGGCGACGGTGCCGACCGCCGCGGTCGCGATGTTCCTCCTGGCCTACGAGTACGTCTTCAGGACGGTCGCCTCGCGTCGCCTCGTCCTGGCCCTGTTCGCCCCGGTCGTCGTGCTGTTCGTGCTCGCCTGGGGCAACCCCGGCGGCCTCGTGTTCACCCCCGAGTACCGGGTCGGGCCGGACGGGATCCTGTACGTCCCGCCGCTCGGTGGGCCGGTCAAGGTCCTGGTGACGAAGGGCTACGGGTTCCTCCTGACCGCCCTCGCGGCGGGGATGTTCGTGGGGGAGGCCCTGCGGACGAGGGGCATCAGGCGACGGCAGACGCTCTATCTGCTGTTGATCCTCGTCGCGGTGGCGGCCACGACGCTGCTCAAGGTCGTCGGCCTGGTCCCCGAGTACTTCGATCCGACGTCGCTGGCGTACTCCGTCTCCGGTCTCGCGTTCGCCTACTCGATCGAACGACACGGTCTGCTGAAGTTCGCGCCGGTCGCCCGAGAGCACGCGTTCCAGGAGATCGAGGACGTGATCGTCGTCGTCGATCCGGACGGCGTCGTAGTCGACGTCAATCGGGCCGGTCGCGAACTCCTGGGAGCGGGGATCGTCGGCCAACGGCTCGAAACGGTCCTGCCGGTGCCCTCGGGCGACGAGACCGACCACGGGGTGCCGACGGTCCAGTTAGGCGGCCACGGAGGACGGCGGCACTTCTCGTGGCGAACGTCGAGCATCACCTACGGCCGGGGACCGGGAGGAAAACTGGTGCTCCTGAGCGACGTCACCGCCCTCAAGCAACGACGGGACGAACTCGATCTGCTCAAGCAGATCCTCACGCGCGTCTTCCGGCACAACATGCGCAACGACCTCAACGTCATCGAGGGGTACGCCTCGCAGATCCGCGACGACGGGGGCGAACGGTTCGCCGCCACGGCCGACAGGATCCGAGAGCGGGCGAGCCGGCTACTGGAGGAGGCCGAGAAGGCACAGGAACTCGAACAGCTCTTCGTCTACCAGGAGCCGGTGCGCGTATCGCTCCGCGAGGAGGTGGCCAGCGTCCTGACCCCGTACGAGGGCCGGTCGGACGTCGTCGTCCGGTCGGCCGTCGACGACGTGACGGTCGAGGTCCATCCCCAGTTCGGCGTCGCGCTGGAGGAACTCGTCGAGAACGCGATCACCCACCACGACTCGGCGGACCCGGCGCAGGTCACCGTCTCCTCGGCGGTCACCGACGACGGCGTCGTACTACGAATCGAGGACGACGGCCCGGGGATCCCGGCCGAGGAGATCCGGGTCCTGGAGGCCAACGCGGAGACGAGCCTGCAGCACTCGTCGGGCGTCGGGCTGTGGCTCGTGAAACTGATCGTGACCCGTCTGGAGGGCGACCTGACGATCGAATCGGGATCGGACGGGGCGCGGATCGAAATCCGTCTCTCCCGAGTCGACGCTCCCTGAAGATCGCACGCCGGGCCGCCCCGAGTAACGGTCGAGCTCCTGATACGTGTTGGAATAGGGCGAAGACGCCTTTCCCTGGAGTAGACAATCTTAACATGTGAAAGGAGCTATGGTCCGACAATGCAGAACCCCGATCACGAGTGGTGGCCGAACAAGCTGAACCTGGAGATCCTCGACCAGAACGCGAGTAAGGTCGATCCAATGGACGAGGACTTCGACTACGCGGAGGCGTTCGAGGAACTCGACCTCGACGCCGTGAAGGCGGACATCGAGGAGGTCATGACGGATTCGCAGGAGTGGTGGCCGGCCGACTACGGCCACTACGGGCCGCTGTTCATCCGGATGGCCTGGCACAGCGCGGGCACGTACCGCACCAGCGACGGCCGCGGCGGCGCGTCCTCCGGCGCCCAGCGCTTTGCGCCCCTCAACAGCTGGCCCGACAACATCAACCTCGACAAGGCGCGCCGGCTGCTCTGGCCGGTCAAGCAGAAGTACGGCCGCAAGCTCTCGTGGGCCGACCTGCTGGTCCTGACCGGGAACGTCGCCCTGGAGTCGATGGGATTCGAGACGTTCGGCTTCGCCGGCGGGCGCGAGGACGCCTTCGAGCCCGACGAGGCCGTCTACTGGGGATCCGAGGAAGAGTGGATGGGCTCCGAGCGCCACGACGAGGAGGGGACCCTCGAGGAACCCCTCGGCGCCGACCACATGGGCCTGATCTACGTGAACCCGGAGGGGCCCGACGGCGAACCGGATCCGGCCAAGGCGGCGGACTACATCCGGCAGACGTTCGACCGCATGGCGATGAACGACGAGGAGACCGTCGCCCTCATCGCCGGCGGCCACACCTTCGGGAAGGTCCACGGGGCCGCCCCCGACGACCACCTCGGTCCGGAGCCCGAAGCGGCGCCCATCGAGGAACAGGGGCTCGGCTGGAAGAACAGCCACGGCACCGGGAAGGGCAACGACACGATCACCAGCGGTCTGGAGGGTCCGTGGACCGACGCGCCGATCCAGTGGGACAGCGGCTTCCTCGACAACCTGTTCGAGTACGAGTACGAACTGGAGAAGAGTCCCGCCGGGGCCTGGCAGTGGCGGCCGACGGCGGAGTCCAACCCGGAGCCCGCGCCGGACGCCCACGATCCGTCGGAGACGCAGATGCCGATGATGCTCACGACGGACCTCGCCCTCAAGGAGGACCCCGACTACCGGGAGATCGCAAAGCGGTTCCACGAGAATCCGGACGAGTTCCAGGAGGCCTTCGCGAGGGCCTGGTACAAGCTGATCCACCGGGACATGGGGCCGCCGATCCGGTTCCTCGGCCCGGAGGTCCCCGACGAGGAGATGCTGTGGCAGGACCCCGTTCCGGACGTCGACCACGACCTGATCGGCGACGAGGAGGTCGCCGAACTCAAGGAGACGATCCTGGACTCGGACCTCTCGATCCCCCAGCTCGTCAAGACCGCCTGGGCGGCGGCCTCGACGTACCGCGACAGCGACAAGCGCGGCGGCGCGAACGGGGCCCGCATCCGCCTCGAACCCCAGAAGAACTGGGAGGTGAACGAGCCGGACGAGCTGGCGACCGTCCTCGACGCCCTGGAGGGGATCCAGGCGGAGTTCAACGACTCGCGATCCGACGGGACGAGGGTCTCGCTCGCCGACCTGATCGTGCTGGGCGGCAACGTGGCCGTCGAGCAGGCGGCGGCGGACGCCGGGTACGACGTCGACGTGCCGTTCGAACCCGGCCGGACGGACGCCTCGCAGGAACAGACCGACGTCGAGTCCTTCGAGGCGCTCAAGCCGGACGCCGACGGGTTCCGCAACTACGTCGCCGACGAGCGCGAGCGCGACCTGCAACCGGAGGAGCACCTGGTCGACAAGGCGGACCTCCTGACGCTGACGGCGCCCGAGATGACGGTGCTGGTCGGCGGCATGCGCGTGCTTGGCGCGAACTACCGGGGGTCCGACCTCGGCGTCTTCACCGACGAGCCGGGGACGCTGACCAACGACTTCTTCGTGAACCTGCTCGGCATGGACACGGAGTGGGAGTCGGTCTCGGAGGACAGAGAGCGGTTCGAGGGCTACGACCGCGAGACGGGCGACCTCGAGTGGGAGGCCAGTCGCGTGGACCTCGCCTTCGGTTCGAACTCCCGGCTTCGCGCCATCGCGGAGACGTACGGGTCCGCCGACGCCGAGGAGAAGTTCGTCCGGGACTTCGTGGACGCCTGGAGCAAGGTGATGAGCCTCGATCGCTTCGACCTCGAGTGATCGCGGCCGAGCGCCCCGGGGTCGGCGGCCGCGGGCGGCGTCTCATCGCCGCGTAGTCGCGGTCTCGGTCCCCGATCCGGTCGCGCACTTGAGTAATAGGTCGCGAAGCGGTGCGAAAGAGTCGCGAAGCGGTGCGAAAGAGTCGCGAAGCGGTATACCGAATGCGGCGGGACGTTCCCTGTTTTGCTCGTTCACCGATCGTTTCCACGCCCCTTGGCGCCGGGCGGGGTGTCCGGAAGCAGGCGATTCTCGCGATGCGTGGACCCGACGGGGCAGCTACATCTGGTAGCGTCGCTCGTCGTCGCGCTGGGGGTACTGGTCCGCGCCCGTCATCTCGTCGTAGGTCATCCCCGAGAGGTACTCGTCGTAGGTGACGTCGTAGCCGCGCCGGAGGTGGAAATCGAGGTTGCCGGCGTCGACGTTCGACTGGAACAGCACGTGGACGGCCCGCCGAACGAGATCCGTCACGTCGTCGGTGTCGAACACGGCCGCGAGGACGGCGAGTTCGTTCTTCGTCTCCCGGTCGAGTTCGACGAGAAGTTCGTCGTCCAGGTCGCCGTAGGCGTCGGTCACGTCGGCTTCGAGGTCGTCGAGTCCCATGGCCGGGGTGAGAACCGGCCGCCCGATACGGCTTTCGGCTCGGAGCTACGGGTGTCGGCTGGCGACTCCGGCTTTCGGCCGGCCTCCCGACCCGCTGCTCAGTCGGCTTCCGCGGCCGACCCGGCGCCGGTCTGGGTCCGTTCGACCACCTTGAGCGTCGTCCCGGAGAGTTCGACGAGGTGACAGAGCGGGTTCCCCGGGTAGACGACGGGGTTTTCGAGGGCGCCGACGAGCAGGCCCGTGAAGGGCGCCGTGACGGCGACGTTGTCGTCCTTGAACGGGTTGGTGATGGTGCAGATGCGGTCGCCCTTCCGGACGAGCGACCCCGAGCGGAAGTGCATGTCGACGATCCCGCCCGCGTCGGCCCGGATCCAGGTCTTCTCGTCGTCGTCGGTGATGATGGTTCGCCATCCCGGCCACCGCACCGCGCCGGCCTCCCGGAGGCCGTACTCCGCGAACACGGAGTCGACGCCGACGAGCGCGTCGTCGATGAGGTCGCGCTGGAAGCGGTGGGCCTCGCCCATCTCGATGGTGATGGTGGGGACGCCGGCGGCCGACGCCTCGCCGCGGAGGGTGCCGTCCGGCCCCTCGCCGTCGATGATGACCGACGACCCGAACGCCTTCGCCAGCCGGGCGACGTCGTCGTTCGCCATGTCGGCGCGGACGTGGAGCATGTTGGTCCGCCCCCGGGTCGAGGTGTGGAAGTCGAGGCCGAAGTCGCAGGGCTGGATGAAGTTGGTGAAGATGCGGTACGCCATCCGCTTGGCGCTCGTGGAGTCCTCCCTCCCCGGGAACGACCGGTTGAGGTCGCGGTCGTAGATCGGGAGGTAGCGCTGCTGGGCGAGGAAGCCGGGGACGTTCAACACCGGCATGCAGATGAGCGTGCCGGCGAGCGCGTCGTGGTCCCACTCGTGGGCCACCTCGCGGACCACCTCGATGCCGTTGAGTTCGTCGCCGTGTGCGGCCGCGGTGAGGAACACCGTCGGGCCGGATCGAGCGCCGTTGACGATCGTAACCGGGATGCGAACGGGGTCGCCGAGGTAGGTCTCGCTGATCCCGTACCGGACGTTCTGGGTCTCTCCCGGCTCGACCTTCCCCCCGTTGTAGGTGAAGGTCCCGTCGTCGGCCATACGGCCCCTGGGCGACCGAGGTATAAATAGCGCGTGGCAACGGATCGAGGTCCGGACCGACTCGGGATCCGAACCAACTCGGGATTGGGACCAACTCGGGATCTGGACCGACTCGGGATCGGGATCGACTCGGGATCGGTGAACCGCGAGTAGGGGACGACGAGCGGGCCTGCACCGGCAACCCTTTTTTTCTGCTGGCAGAACGGCCTGTATGAGCGCGCCTGACGACGTCCGGGTCGGGGTTCTGAGCCTGCACAACAGCAAGGAGACGAAGGCCATCCTCAACGCCGTCGAGGACCTGGGTCACACGCCGGTCTGGCTGCGACAGGAGAACACGGCGATCAGCATCGAGGACGGCGAACTGACCCTCGAACCCGAGGTCGACGTCGTCGCCAATCGGCTGCTGCTGTCGAACACGGAGGAGCCCGCGGAGGGACTGGGGCTGGCGACGACGTTCCACCGCATCCGCCCGATGCTCAACGAGCCGGAGGCGGTGCTGACGGCGATCCACAAGTTCGCCACGGCGGCGACGCTCACCGACTGGAACATCAAGGTCCCCGACGCGCTGCTCGCGCTGTCGAACGAGCGGCTGAACCAGGGGCGCGACCGCTTCGGCGACGTCGGCGTCTACAAGACCGCCATCGGAACCCACGGCGGGGGGACGTGGAAGGTCGACCTGACGGACACGGTGAACCCGAAGGTGGGCAACCGACAGGCGTTCCTGCAGCAACTCGTCGAGCGCGACGAGGACGAGCACCGCGACCTTCGGGTGTACATCGTCGACGACACGGTCGTGGGGGCGATGTACCGCTACGCGCCCGAGGGCGACTGGCGGACCAACGTCGCCCTCGGCGGGCAGGTGCTCGACGCCACGGACGAGATGCCCCAGGAGGCCCGCGAGACCGCCCTGTACGCCGCCGACGTGATGGGCCTCGACTACGCTGGGGTCGACCTCATCGAGGGCGACGACGGCTGGTTCGTCCTGGAGGTCAACCCCACCGCCGGCTTCAAGGGACTGTACGAGGCGACCGGGCGATCGCCCGGGCCGTACATCGCCAAGGCGGCGATCGAACGCGGCGGCGGGAGCGTCGACGACGACCGGGTGGACGAACTCGCCGCCACGCTCGACGACTCGACCCCGTCGTGCAAGCCGCGGATCAACCGCCCGGAGACGGTCGACGTCCCGATGATCGGCTACATCGAGGAGGTCGTCGTCTCGGGGACTTCCGGGTCGGAGCAGGTGTTTGCCAAGTCCGACACGGGCGCCACCCGATCCTCGATCGACACCAGCCTCGCCGCCGAGATCGGCGCCGGGCCGATCAAGAGCATGACGCGCGTCAAGTCGGGGAGCCTCAAGTCGGGGAAGGCCCGCCCTGTCGTCGACCTCGTGATCGGGGTCGGCGGAACCCAGCACACCGTCACCGCGAGCGTCGAGGACCGCTCGCACATGGACTACCCTATCCTGCTCGGGCGCGACATCCTCCAGCACTACCGCGTCGACGTCCGCCGCCGGGCCGACTCGGACACGCGCTCGCCCGACGAGGGAGACGAACTGCTCGAAGAGGAGTAACGCGACCGAACTCGGCTCCGTCGCTCGACCGAGCCGCCCCGGGCGCTCGGTCATGGCCGCCCTCTGCGCTCAGTCTCCCCCGTCCTGCGCGCGCCAGAGGTAGAGGCTCGCGTAACTGCGGTACGGCCGCCAGGCCTCGGCCAGGTCCTCCATCTCCGCTCGATCGACGTCGCCGTAGAGCGCGCGCATCCCCTTGCGGATCCCGAGGTCCTCCACGGGGAACACGTCGGGCCGGTCCAGCGAGAACAGCAGTTGCATCTTCGCGGTCCAGACGCCGACGCCCGTGATCGACGTCAGTTCGTCGAGGACCTCCGCGTCGGTGAGGTCGGCGAAGCCCGCCCGCGAGTAGCCCCGCTCCTCGAACGCGGCGGCCACGTTCTTCACGTACCGCGCCTTCTGCCGGGAGAGCCCCGCGTCCCGCAGGAGGGACTCCTCGGCGGCCAGGATCCCGCTGGGGGTGACATCGACGGCCGCGAAGAGGCGCTCGCGGGTCGCTCGCGCCGAGGCCATCGACACCTGCTGGCGGAGGATGGAGACGACGAACCGCTCGAAGAACGTCGACGCGGGGCCCAGCCCCGGTTCGAGTTCGCCGTGGGCCTCGATCAGGTGGGCGAGGTCGGACTCCCGAAGGTGATCGTGTGGATCGCTCACGGCCGCCGGGAGGTCGCCGAGGGAGTTGAGTGTTGTTCACGACGGGCGGCGTCGATCCGGGCGCATCGTCACCGCGCCGAGCGATAGCCGAGCGTAAACTCGGGACGAGTTTCCCATCCGGACGAGGGAAACGTTGAAACGGCCGCCAGCCGACCCAACGAGCATGGACATCGACGACGTCAACGCGGTAGCGGTTCTCGGCGCCGGCACGATGGGACACGGCATCGCCGAGGTGGCAGCGCTCGCGGGGTTCGACGTGGCCCTCCGGGACGTCGAGGAGGAGTTCGTCCAGTCGGGCTACGAGCGGATCGAGTGGAGCCTCGACAAGCTGGCGGAGAAAGACCGGCTCACCGACGAGGAGGCGGCGGCGGCGCTCGACCGGGTGACGCCCCTGGTCGACCTCGAAGCCGCCGTGGGCGACGCCGACGTGGTGATCGAGGCCGTCCCCGAGCGGATGGAGGTAAAGCGGGACGTGTACGCCGACCTGTCGGCTCACGCCCCCGACCGGACGATTTTCGCCAGCAACACGTCCAGCCTCTCGATCACGGCGCTGGCCGCGGAGACCGACCGACCCGAGCGGTTCTGCGGGATGCACTTCTTCAACCCGCCGGTCAGGATGGACCTCGTCGAGGTCGTCGCCGGCGACGAAACGAACGAGGAGACGCTGGAACTGATCGAGGACCTCGCGGACGCGATGGGGAAGACGCCGATCCGCGTCGAGAAGGACAGCCCCGGGTTCGTCGTCAATCGCGTCCTCGTCCCGCTGATCAACGAGGCCGCGTGGATGGTCCACGAGGGCGAGGCGACGGTCGCGGAGGTCGACTCGACGACGAAGTACCGGATGGGCCTTCCGATGGGGCTGTTCGAGCTCACCGATCAGGTCGGCCTCGACGTCGGGGCGGCCGTCCTCGAACACATGCACGACGAACTCGGCGACGCCTTCGAGCCGTGTCCCCTCCTCGAAGACCGGGTCGAGGCCGGCGACCTCGGCCGCAAGACCGGCGCGGGCGTCTACGACTACGAGGACGGCGAGGGCGCGCAGATCCCGCCGGACGAGGGCCGCGAGGACGTCGAGCGGCGGCTGGTCGCGGTGATGGCGAACAACGTCGCGGGGCTCGTCGGCGGCGGCGTCGCCGATCCCGACGCGATCGACCGGGCGCTGAAACTCGGTGCGGGCTTTCCCGACGGCCCCGTGCGCATGGCCGACGAGGCCGCCCTGGCTGACCTCGTGGCGGTCCTCGACGAGCGCCGCGAGGCGACCGGGGCCGCCCGCTACGAGGTCGAGCCGACGCTCCGGGAACTGGCCGAATCGGGCGAGGGGTTCCGCGGCGCGGACGCAGGTGCGGACGCCGGTACCGCCGCCGACGGGACCGACGAGGGCTGGGACTACGAGGCCCTCACCGTCGAGCGCGAGGACGGGGTCGGTACGATCACGCTCGACCGCCCGCACCGGCTCAACGCGATCACGATGGAACTGGTCGACGAGTTCGAGGACGCACTCGACCGCCTCGTCGAGGACGACCGGACGCGGGCGGTGTTGCTGACGGCCGCGGGCGACCGCGCGTTCTCGGTCGGCGCCGACGCGCAGTCGACCGCGGGCGCCATCGGGAGCACCGTCGAACTGACCGAACTCTCCAAGCGCGGTCAGGAGGTGTTCGGGCGCATGGAGGAGTGCCCGCTCCCGGTCGTCGCCGCCGTCGACGGGTTCTGCCTCGGCGGCGGGATGGAGGTCGTCACCTGCGCGGATCTCCGGGTCGCCTCGCGCCGCTCGGAGTTCGGCCAGACCGAGTTCGACCTCGGCCTCATGCCCGGGTGGGGCGCCACCCAGCGCCTCCAGCGGATCGTCGGCGCGGGGCGGGCCAAGGAGATCATCTTCACCGCCGACCGCTACGACGCCGAAACCATGTACGAGTACGGCTTCGTCAACGAGGTGGTCGACGCCGACGAGATCGAAGCGGTCGCCCGCGACCTCGCGCGCGACCTCGCGGCCGGCCCGCCCATCCCGACCCGCCTGACCAAGCGCGCGATGCTGCGCGGCTGGGACGACCTCGACGCCGGCCTGGAGATCGAGAGCCAGTCGTTCGGGCACCTGGCCGCCACCGACGATCTGATGGAGGGGATCTCGGCGTTCATGGGCGACCGGGAGCCGGAGTTCGAGGGCGAGTGACCCTGTCGGCGGCGACTTCGTGACGGAGTCCCACACCGGGCGGCGTCGGACGATTCGCTCGCGTGCGGTCGGACAACCCCCCGCCCGCGACGTAACGAAATCGTTAAACGATTCCCGCGGTCACCATCGAATGCGCTCGGTTGGTGTAGTCCGGCCAATCATCTTGGCCTTTCGAGCCGAGGACCAGGGTTCAAATCCCTGACCGAGCAT